>ERZ778497.346-NODE-346-length-41347-cov-8.137872_pt1 | contig 41347 bp, 44 predicted proteins | sample MGYA00509938_ERZ778497 | MGnify/ENA primary metagenome ERZ778497 (study PRJEB29527, sample SAMN07138969) | mouse gut metagenome | material: feces | host: mouse | place: China:Nanjing | collected 2016-01-25 ... | reverse complement strand
TTTCGTATGTTTTCTTTTCTGCGTCGTTCTTGACGCTCACTTATAATACCTCTCCCCGCTTTATCTGTCAACATTTTTTTATATATTTTTTAAATATTTTTAAAGGACAGATTAGCGTTGAATATTTCCTTGAATTTCTCCATATCCAGAAGGCATGAAAAAGGCATCGACACCGTACAGCCGTGTGCTCTTCCATTGTCCACCTGTTTTGCCACATCGACCAGTACATGCTTTCCCGCATTCATGAACAGCGGATAGATCCGCATCATCCCCTCATTCCAGTCGATCACCTCGTTATATTCCACGACCTGCGCATTCCGGCAATACGAAGCAATCTCCTTTTTCAAGGCCTGATCTCTGCTTGTATGCACCACAAAAACCGAGTCCGGCCGATCGATATCGCGCAACAGCGCCTTCCAGTTGTGCGCATTCAGCAAAAGCCCGTCCAGCTCATATCCGAATCGCTCCATGATTGCCGATAATTTATGATATACCGATCCTTTTGACACCAGCATCGGAACGATCCGCACCCTAATGCCGCAAAGCGAAAAAAACTCCATCAGCCTTGTCAAAGGCTCATCCATAAAAACGACCAGTGTATCCTTTCCGCAGAAATCGTGCATCTTCTCATACTGGTCCTCATCCCTGCAGCTGTGGAACACACAAACGACGCCGGACTTTTTATCATTGAAGTCAGCAAGCGTCCGTAACCGGTCCGTGCTCAGCTCCATCAGGTAGTCCATGATCTCTTTGTGTCCTTTCACAGCCGGCCTCAAAAGCCGGAGCACCTCCAGCTTTTCCTTCCATTTGCTTTCATACAGTTTTTCCAGATCCGCTTCAATGATCTGGCCGTACATCAAAAAACCATGCTTGGTAGAAAATCCGATTTCCAGCTGTCCAAGATCAAGAGAGCGCATAAAGTGCACAGAAGCCTTTTCATTATAAGACGCGCTTGCGCACCAGAGCCCGTGCGCATTGGCATAGTCCACGATCTGGCCGTTCACGTTCTCGTCATCCGTGCTCGCATACACAAAATCATACGGATCCAGCTGCTGCCATTCAAATCCGGTATCCACATAATCCACGAGCGCCCCGTCTTTTTCGAGCTGCGCGCCTTTGCGCTCCCCTTGCGCTCCCCGGCCAACGATCAGCACCCGCTTTCCTTTCCAGCAAAGCCCTGCGATCACGAAGCCAGTTCCTCCATCACTTCGCGGAACGCTTCAAGCGTCACATCCATATCGTTTTTGGTGAGCGCACAGCTGACAAACATCGCCTCGAACTGGCTTGGCGCCAGCATCACGCCTCTTGCCAGCATTCCACGAAAATATTTCCCGTAAAGCTTCGTATCCGCCTCTTTCACGTCGTTGTAGCTGTACGGCGTACGCTGGCAGAAAAAGAGCGTCATCAGACTATGTTCACGCACAAGCGTGAACGGCAACTTCAGCTCATCAAGAACTTTCTGCATCCCATTTTCCAGATAGGCCGCCTTTTCCTCGATCACATCATAGACGGCTGGATTGTTTTTCAAATAATCGAGCATCGCCAGGCCGGCACGCATAGCGAGCGGATTGCCCGAAAGAGTCCCTGCCTGATACACCGGTCCATTCGGCGATACGCACTCCATGATGTCCCGGCGCCCGCCATACGCTCCGACCGGAAAACCGCCGCCAATGATCTTTCCAAAACATGCCATATCAGGAACCACTCCGAACAAGCCGGCCGCTCCGTGATAAGACACGCGAAATCCGGTTATGACTTCATCAAAAATGAGCAGCGCGCCTTCTTTGGTACACAATTCGCGCAGTCCCTGCAGAAATCCTGCACGCGGTCTTACGACACCCATGTTTCCGCACACCGGCTCCACGATCACACAGGCAATCTGCCCCTTATTCGCTTCCATGATCTGTTTTACATGTTCCAGATCATTGTACCGCGCCACAAGCGTGTTCTTCACGATATCAGCCGGCACGCCCGGCGAAGTCGGCACGCCAAACGTCAGTGCTCCTGAACCGCTCGAAACAAGAAGCCCGTCGCTATGCCCGTGATAACACCCTTCGAATTTAATGATCTTGTCCCGCTTCGTGCAGCCTCTCGCCACCCGAATGGCCGACATCGTAGCTTCTGTTCCGGAATTGACCATCCGCACCTCATCGATCCCGGGATACGCTTCGACAATTTCTCTGGCCAGATCGACCTCGGCACGGCAAGGAAGGCCGTAACTGATCCCGTCATGCAGGTGCTGCTCGACCGCTTTATTCACCACATCGCAGCTGTGGCCAAGGATCATCGGCCCCCACGAAGAAATGTAATCAATATACATGCGCCCATCCTCGCCAAACAAATGGGCCCCTTTTGCCTTGCGGATAAACACCGGCAAGGCGCCAACCGAACGGAAGGCGCGGACAGGAGAATTGACTCCGCCCGGAATATAGTATTTTGCTTCTTCAAATAGTTTTTCGTTATTGTTTCTCATCTTTCAGCCTCTTTGCCATATACAGGGCAAAATAAGTAATGATCATGTTTGCGCCCGCACGCTTCATGCACAAAAGCGATTCTTCGATCACATCCGGTTTCATCCAGCCATTTTGAACTGCAGCCACAAGCATCGCGTATTCGCCGCTCACATTATAGGCGCAAAGCGGCACGTCAAAACGCTGCGAAGCCTCCTTCATGATATCGAGATAAGGAAGGGCCGGCTTGATAATGATGGCATCCGCCCCTTCCTGCAGATCAGCCGCGATCTCCCGCATCGCCTCTTTACTGTTGGCCGGATCCATCTGATACGATTTCCGGTCGCCGAAACCTGGCGCCGAATGAGCCGCCTCGCGGAACGGACCGTAGAAATTGCTGGCATACTTTGCAGAATAAGCCATGATCGGCACATATTCGAATCCGTTTTCATCCAATGCGGAACGGATGGCTCCGATCCGCCCGTCCATCATATCGCTTGGCGCGACCATGTCTGCTCCTGCGCGTGCATAAGACAAAGCGATCCGCTGCAGATAAGAAACCGTTTCATCGTTTTTTACCATGCCGCGGCTGTCCAGGATCCCGCAATGGCCATGATCCGTGTATTCGCACATGCACACATCCGCGATGATATACATCTGCGGATCATAAGATCGGATATAACGTATAGCCTTCTGAATGATCCCATTCTCGTTATACGCTTCGCTGCCGCACGCATCCTTATGGTCCGGAATGCCGAACAGCAGGCATGCCCGTATACCAAGGCTTTTCATTTCATCTAGCAGAGGATCCAGACAGTCGACGGAGTAATGATACTGGCCGGGCATGCTGGCAATTTCCTCTTTGATCCCTTTTCCCTCCACCACAAAAACAGGATAAATGAAATCGGCTGCCTGCAGCCGGTTTTCACGCACGAGCGAACGAATTGTCGGATTCATCCGCAGCCTTCTTCCTCTAAACATGATTTATACTTCCTTTCAGACATTCGATCATTTCCTGAAGATCCGGTTTCGAAACTTCGATGATCTGTTTAAATTTTCCTTTTTTCAGCACTGCTGTCGTTTTCGGCCCGATACTGATCGCAAGCCGCGCCTGTACGCTGTGGCGCAGCGCATCTCTGGCTGCCCGCGCGCTCGTAAACAAGCCGGCATCATAATATTCATACGCCGGATCCCATTTGCACTCTTTCATTTCATACAATATGCGGATATCTGCAGGACACTTCAGCTCCTTGAACGCCTCGACATTGGCCGCAGCATGCGGAATGAGGACACGGGAAAAAAGATCGATCTTTTCATTAAGGAGCGCAACGAGCCGTCCGGCATCCCGGTCTCCGACCAGATCGGCAAACAAGCCGTAGGCGGCAAGCTTTTTTGCGCTCTGCTCCTGTACGACCGCGATCCTTGGAAGCAGACGGACATCCAGATGTCTTTTCTTCATATGCTCCATGAACAGATCGACGGCTGTCGGGCTCGTCAGGACGAGCCAGTCGTATTCGAGCAGATCCACCTTGCCTATATCATAAACGATTTTTTCAAAAGCTGCCGGCGCATCCACCGTTGCTCCCAGATTAGAAAGGGGCTGCAGAAGATCGCTGCGATCCGAGCCGTGCATATACAAAATTTTTTTGTCAAACAGCGGCAGTCTTTCATACCAGTTCAGGACCGGAGCCGCTTCCACTGTCCTTCCCACCACGATCAAGGTCGGTGCCGGATAGTTTCCTTTTTCAGCAAGCGCCAGTATAGTAGAAAGCTTCCCGATGCACGAAGCCTGTTCCGGTCTGGCGGCATTCGAGACGAGCGCGATCGGCAGATCGGGCGCTTTCGCTTTCTGATACCCTTCAACGATCCGGGGCAGATTCTTCCTGCCCATCAAAAAGACGACCGTATCGCTTGTGCGCGCCAGCTCCTCAAAATCGAGATCCGGAAGTTTTCCGTCTTTTGAATGGGCCGTATACACCCGGAATCCTCTGGCCGTTTCTCTTTCAGTAACAGGAATTCCTGCATAAGACAGGCCGGCGATACACGAAGAAACGCCCGGAACGACTTCAAAGCCGATTCCATGCTCGTACAGCACTTTCGCTTCCTCGCTTCCTCGTCCGAACACATACGGATCGCCGCCTTTCAGACGCACGACAAGCGAATATTTTTCTGACAGCTCGACGAGCATCGCATTGATCTGTTCCTGGGAAAACGCATGATTTCCGCTTTCCTTGCCCACAAACACAAGATGGCAGCGATCCTGCGCAAAGCCAAGCACATACGGATCGATCAGATGATCATATAAAATGCAGTCGGCTTTGCGGATGAGGGCACATGCTTTGCGGGTGAGCAGATCGACTGTTCCGCACCCGCACCCGACAAGCGCGACCCTACCCATGATATGTCTCCTCTGTCTGACGTACTGCCTGCTCAAGGAGCTGCTGCGGGTCGGCGCCGGCATGTTTCGTCTTTACGATCCGGTCCGGATCGCCGAACACCGTATACAATACGTATTCCTGCCCGCGGCATTCCATATAGGCTCCGATCGGAATGGAGCACGAACCGTTCATCCGGCTCAAAAAAGCGCGTTCAAACTGTACACATATATTTTCCTTTTCGTCGCAAAGTTTTGCCAGCTGATCAAAAAGACGGTCATTATCCTTTCTCAGCTCTATGGCCAGCGCCCCTTGTCCGGCAGCCGGCACGCATTGCCAGGCAGAAAAAGTTTGACAGATCCGCTTTTCCAGACCGATCCTTTTTAATCCGGCTTCAGCCAGCACGAGCGCATCGTATTGTCCTGAATCCAGCTTTTCCAGACGGGTCAGGATATTGCCTCTTATATTTTTATATTCCAGATCGTTTCGCAGCTGTTTGAGCTGCAGTATGCGCCGGAAGGATCCGGTTCCTACCACACTGCCGGACGGCAGAGAAAAGAAATCTCCTTTCCGGCTGACGAGCGCGTCGCGGGCGTTTTCGCGAAGGATCACAGGCGCAAGCACAAAACCTTCGGGCAGAACAGACGGAATATCTTTCCACGAATGCACGGCCAGATCGATCTTTCCGTCGAGCAGCTGCTGCTCGATTTCCTTGACGAACAATCCTTTATCATGAATTTGATGAAGCGGCCGGTCAAGGATCCGGTCTCCTTTTGTGTGTATGACAACAAGCTCATACGTGATCGAAGGATCGTGAGCCTGCAGAAACTGTCCGACCTGTTCTGCCTGCGCTTTGGCCAGAACGCTTCCTCTTGTTCCTATTCTTACATGCATGTTGTTTCTCCTTTACGGCTGTCTGAACAGCCTGTTGAGCGTTTCAGGCTCGAGCTGATCATAATGACGGCTGATTTCCTGGATCGGCGTGCGCATCAGCCTGAACATCGATGCGTTCAGAGACTTTTTCAAAATGCTTTTCTCGCGCTCGTTCAGATCGAGCTTATGCTCAAGATACTCGTACGTTTCGCGGCTGACCAGTTCCACAGCCTGCTGCAGGGACAGCAGCGTATGATTCCTTGCCGCATCCTCCTTACAGGCCGAGATCATCTCTGCGTACTGATCGATCAGCTTGCGGACATGCCCGAGCTCCTGATGCCGGATATTTTCATTTTCCTTTGCGATCGCTGCCAGGGTATCGAGCGTATAAACGGATGCATCGGGATCGTGCTCAAATGCCGGATCGATATCCCGGGGCGATGCGAAATCATACAGCCGCAGCGGTTTCGAACACGGAAAATACCGGTACACATAATGGGGCGCGGATGTCGCGGAACAGAGAATATCGCATTGCGAAGCGGCTTCATATCGCTGCCGGAACGGAACAAAAACGGCATGCCTGACGGTTTCAAGCATCGAAGCGGCATGTTCTTTGTTTCTTGCGGTGATCATGATCTCGCACGGCTTGTCTTTCAAATAGTTCAGGATCCGGGCAGCAATTTCCCCGTTTCCGGTCAGCAGGATCTTTTTGCCGCTCACATCGCCCATCGACCTGACCGCAATATAGGCCAGAGATAGCGGATGCTGGCTCATCCTGTATTTTGTGCGCGCTTCCTTGCCGCATTTTATGGCCTGCTGAAATATAAAGTGAAGAGCGCTGCTGCAGCGGTGCACGTGTACGCTGAATTCATACGCCTGCTTGACCTGGCGAAGAATTTCATCTTCGCCGAATATCTGGGAGTGCAGCCCGTTGACTACCTCGAGCAGATGGAGGATCGCCTCTTTGCCGCTCTTCGTATAGATTTCGATCGGCTCTTTCTCATACCGTTTCAGGATCGGAGCGGTTTCGACGGGGATCTCGCTGTATATTTCAAACCGGTGACAGGTGGTCAGGATCACGCAAGGCTGTCCGATCTTTTCATACAGATCCATAAGCTCGGTCTCGCTCCAGGGGACCTTTGTGCGGACATCGAGACCGGCATGGATGCCAAATACTTCAAATTCCATATTTAGTTTACCTCTTGATTTTTAATTATACCTTCTTTGACAGGTGTTTTCGACTTTGGCAATCATCCTGCGACCATTTTCCTGCCGTTTCTTTTATAATGAGAACTGTAAACGAGGTGAAGAGTATGACAAAAGAATATCGTATTACGGTTGAAGAAACAGGAGTGAAGATCCAGCTGCTGCAGGGCGATCAGGTCATGGACTATAAACAATATCCGATCTACTCGACAGGCGCTGACGATTCAGATCCGGATGATCTTTCGAATTATATGATCCCGTTCGAGATCCTTGCCCAGATGCAGATGCTCGAAAAGACCGGTTTCGTGTTTGCAGGCATCAACACGCCATTCGACACCATGGAGCCTGCCGATGCATCAGCAGCTGATACAGAAGGCATGAACGACATGGATGGCCAGACAGCCCAATAAGCAAAACAAAAGAGCACGATCGTGCTCTTTTTTCGGTGTTTGTTACTGCTGTTCGTCACTCTGTCCGAGCGTGCCGCTGTACAGGGCCTCTAAATACGCTGCATCCTCTTTATCTTTCTGGATGCGGGCTTTGATCGCGTTCTCGTAAAGAACAGCATTGTCCCGTGCCTGTTCGAGTTCTTCGATCGTTTTATTTTCATCCAGTGCCTGTCTGATTGCCTGGCGGTACTTTTCAAATTCCTCGCACTCGCTTTGATAGGCGTCGGCAGGACATGTATGATTTGTCAGGTAATCGTTCATTTCATCCCGGACGTCGAGCAGATGGGTGATGGCATACAGATCCACGGTGTCGATCAGGGCAGAATAGCCGTAGTCATTGAAATCATTGGCATATGTGAATAATGAAATGATATATACGCCTTCCTGGATCGGCACAAGAAACGTTTCGCCGATCAGATCTTTCGAAAGCAGGTTTTTGGGACGCCGTGTCACTGTATAGGCATACGTAGCCATCTGGGCCGGACGACCATTGACAACATGGTCTTCTGTAAGCACGTTGCTGATCGTTCCGTCGATCCCGAGCTGTCCGGGAATATAGGAATTGAGAAACGATGTCACGCTGCCGAGGGATGCATGATCGACATGGGATACGATCATGACCGGGACCGGCTGATCCTTGACCGGAAAGTATTCGGCATTGCCGTCTTTCTCCTTGCGCTTGAGGCCCGGATCGATCATATAGCTCATCTGGTCGAACGTTTCGACCTTTGTGCCGGATACGTGAGTATACTCTTTCAAATACGTGGGGATATCGCTTTCTTTTGGCTGAAACATAAAGAAGCCGACAATCATGAGCCCGAAAGCGGCCAGCGGTATCCCGATCCGGGCGTTCTTATTATAATGATGCTCTTTCAGATAATTCTGGGTCAGCGGCATGCAGAAAAAACTGACAATGAGCCCGAAGAGCCCGGAAATGAGCAAATGATCAAAAAATAAATAAACCGATCCGAGGAAGAATGCGATGCCGGCGGCCCACAGGATCCAGGAAGTTCGTCGTTTTTGTTTAGACATCGGAAGTTCTCCTTTTTTAAAATCATATCATCTCAGTCAAGGCAGGCGGGCAGATGTGCTATAGTAGAGAAAAACCGAGAGAAAAGAAAAGGAGGATCGTATGCGTTTTCAGGATAAAGTGGTGGTGATCACAGGCGGTGCCTCGGGGATCGGAAAAACGATCCGGGACCGTTTCGAAGCGGAAGGGGCAAAGACCGCGATCATCGACATCCGGCCAAACGATTACTTTCAGGGCAGCGTTTCCGATCAGAGGCTGCTCGAACAGTTTGCGGCAAAAGTCATCAGGGATTTCGGAAAAGTGGATATCCTGGTCAACAACGCCAAACCGGTCATGCAGGGAATTGACGAATGCAGTTATGAGGCATTTTCCCACGCTCTGGCGGTCGGCGTGAGCGGCCCGTTTTATCTGACCCGGCTTTTCATGCCTGTTTTCAGCGATCAGGCGAGCGTGATCAATATCACATCGACCAGACAGGATCAGTCGATGCCGCAGACAGAAAGCTACGCGGCGGCCAAAGGCGCTCTGGCGGCCCTTACCCATGCGATGGCGATCTCGCTGGCTCCAAAGGTTCGTGTCAACGCGATCGCGCCGGGATGGATCAGCGCGGATGGCACGGTCTATGCGGGCGCGGATGCTGCCCAGCAGCCTTTAGGACGTGTCGGCACCCCGGATGATATCGCGGACCTTGCACTTTTTCTTGCCAGCCCGCAGGCCGGTTTTATTACGGGGCAGAATATTGCGGTCGATGGCGGGATGAGCCGGCTGATGATCTACCATAACGAGCATGGCTGGACCTATCAGGCTCCGGACGGATCCGGCAAGAAGCAGTAAAGACAGCTTTCCGGCTGTCTTTTTTCGTGTTCTGTCAGTGAACGATGCTGTTGTTTTTCGATGAATCGAGATGGTTGTCCAGATACAGCCGCAGCATTTTCAGATACCGGATCAGATCCTGATACTCCTGAAGATCGACATCGTCATCTACAGAAATCATCTCGATGCCGAGCGCTTCATAGATTTCATACAAGGCGTTGGACGCAAGCGAGATCTTCCTGTGGCGTTCATAAAGCATATTGTCGGCCATGACAAACAAGGAAAATACATACGGGATCGTGCGGGAAAACTGATCCCGGTCAAGTTTCTGCAGGAACGAACGCACTTCCCCGGGAGAATAGTCATAGCCAAGATAATCCTGCAGGAAATGGCTTTCGCTGTGCCGGATCCGCTCGTCGGAATCGGATAGATACATCGCATAGACGAGCAGCTCGGTCTGCAGCAGCTGTTTTAGTGGTTTGTGAAGCGTAATTGTGTTTTGAAGCGTTTTTTCGACTTCCGCGCACAACGCGTAGGCGAAGTCGACAGACTGTTTCAGGTCTTCATTCATGTTACGTTTCCTTTCTGGCTCCCTTGTCACTTTCTTTTTTCTTCTATTTTGAGGGTTTCCCGCCGATAAATCAACTATGAAAAAAAACACAGTATTATTAAATGTCCCATTAATCAAATTTCAGTTTCTCAGGGAAAATATAAGGAAAATGCTGATATAATGAAATTGAAAGACGGGCCCGTCATTCAGGCATAATATTGTTGAAAGTCAACCCTTTAATTTGATTTTTTTATGTGTTACTATTTGCAGGCAAAATAGTTGAACGTTCAACTATTTAAATGCATACTCGGAAATATACAAAAGGAGACCTACCGATGAAAGTTATCAAACGAAGCGGTGAAGAAGTAAATTTCGACATTGCTAAAATAGAAAATGCGATTCGCAAGGCAAGCCAGGCTACCCCAAGCGTAAAGATGCATGAGCTTGAGATCCAGGCCATCGCTCATATCGTGGCTGAAAAATGCGAAGATTTCACGCGCAGCCCGAGCGTCGAGGAAATCCAGGACCTCGTGGAAAACGAGATCATGCGCCACGGCTATTTCGCAGTTGCTCATAATTATATCACATACCGGTACGAGCGGGCGCTCGTGCGCAAAGCCAATTCCACCGATTCGCAGATCATGTCGCTTCTCGAAAGAAACAACGAGGAAGTAAAACAGGAAAATTCCAATAAGAATCCTCTGGTCAACAGCGTACAGCGCGATTATATGGCCGGCGAAGTTTCAAAAGACATTACGAAGCGTTTCCTGCTTCCTGCAGACATCATGGAAGCGCACGAAAAAGGGATCATCCATTTCCATGATTCGGACTATTTTGCCCAGCACATGCACAACTGCTGCCTGGTCAATCTGGAAGATATGCTTCAGAACGGAACGGTCATTTCCGAGACGATGATCGAAAAGCCTCACAGTTTCTCGACAGCGTGCAACGTGGCGACCCAGATCATTGCCCAGGTCGCGAGCAGCCAGTACGGCGGTCAGAGCATCACTCTTTCCCACCTGGCGCCGTTCGTCCAGGTATCCCGGGAGAAAGCGCGCCGCGAGGTGCGCGAAGAGCTTGATGCGCTCGGCATGGAGTATTCGGAGGAAAAAGCGAACGAGATGGCCGAAATGCGGGTGCGCCGCGAGATCGAAAAAGGAGTGCAGACCATCCAGTATCAGGTCATCACATTGATGACCACGAACGGACAGGCCCCATTCGTTACGGTATTCATGTATCTGAACGAGGTGTCGGATCCGACAACACGGCATGACCTGGCCCTTATTATCGAAGAAATGCTGCGTCAGCGCATGACAGGTGTCAAAAATGAAAAGGGCGTATACATCACGCCGGCTTTTCCTAAGCTGATCTATGTGCTGGAAGAAAACAACGTCCGTCCGGACAGCCCGTACTACTATCTGACTGAGCTGGCGGCAAAATGCACCGCAAAACGCATGGTGCCTGACTACATCAGCGAAAAGAAGATGCTCGAATACAAGATCAACGCCAACGGCACAGGCGACTGCTATCCGTGCATGGGCTGCCGCTCCTTCCTTACTCCGGACCGCAGCGGCAACGGCTACGACAACATCGCAAACGCGAAAAACTATGACAGCAGGCCAAAGTACTACGGACGGTTCAATCAGGGTGTCGTGACGCTGAACCTGGTCGATGTAGCCTGCTCCTCGAAAGGAAACGAGGAGGAATTCTGGCGGATCATGGACGAGCGTCTCGAGCTTTGCTACAGGGCCCTCATGTGCCGTCATAACCGGCTGCTCGGAACGCCAAGCGATGTGGCTCCGATCCTCTGGCAGGACGGGGCGCTTGCCCGTCTGAAAAAGGGCGAACTGATCGATAAACTGCTCTTTGGCGGATATTCCACCATTTCATTAGGCTACGCGGGGCTTTGCGAGTGCGTGACTTATATGACCGGACACCCGCATACCGAAGAGCCGGGAACGTCTTTCGGTCTTCGTGTCATGCAGTATTTGAATGATGCGTGCGCAAAATGGCGTGCCGCTACAAATATCGACTTCTCATTGTACGGAACGCCAATGGAATCCACGACATACAAATTTGCGAAAAAGCTGCAGGATCGTTTCGGCATCATCCCGGGCGTAACGGACCGCAACTACATTACGAACAGCTACCATGTTCACGTCACAGAAGAGATCAACGCGTTCGACAAGCTGACTTTCGAATCCCAGTTCCAGAAACTTTCTCCGGGAGGAGCGATCAGCTATGTGGAAGTGCCGAACATGGAAAACAACATTCCGGCCGTTCTTGCCCTGATGCAGCATATCTACGACAACATCATGTATGCGGAGCTGAACACGAAGAGCGACTACTGCCAGGTTTGCGGCTACAGCGGCGAGATCCAGATCGTTGAAGACGAAAATCATAAGCTTGTATGGGAATGCCCGAACTGCGGCAATCACGATCAGGAAAAGATGAATGTTGCCCGTCGTACATGCGGATACATCGGAACCCAGTTCTGGAATCAGGGGCGCACGCAGGAAATCAAAGAGCGCGTCATGCACCTGTAATGAGGACGGTCGAACCCAACGCTTTGTACCGCCATTTTAAAGGCGGGGTATACAAGGTGCTGTTTACGGCAAAGCGTGCTGAAGACGAAAGTGTCGTGGTCGTCTATGAGCCCCAATACGCAAAGGGCACATACTGGACGCGCGATCTGCAGGAATTTCTTTCCGAAGTCGATCATGAAAAATACCCGGACGCGTCCCAGCTTTACCGATTCGAAAAAATTGAACAATAATACAGGAGAAGGGATCCCTTCTCCTTTTTTACGAAATGAAAGAGGCAAACAATGAATTACGGAAATATTAAAAAATACGATATCGCAAATGGCGAAGGAGTGCGCGTGACGCTCTTCGTGTCCGGATGCACCAATCACTGCTTTAACTGTTTTCAGCCCGAAACATGGGACTTTGATTACGGACAGCCGTTCACGAATGAGACGATGCGCGAGCTCCTTGAAGCGCTCAGACCAGACTACATTCAGGGGCTTACCCTTCTTGGCGGCGATCCGTTCGAGCTCAGCAATCAGGAAGGTCTGATCGAGCTGCTGCGCGAAGTGAAAAAACAGTATCCCGAAAAAGATATCTGGTCCTATACAGGGTTTATCCTGGATCAGGACCTGCTTGACGGAGGCAGGCGCCATGGTCCGTATACCGACGAAATGCTGTCCTATATCGACGTCCTTGTCGACGGTCCATTCATCCAGGATAAAAAGAATATTTCCTTAAAGTTTCGGGGAAGCGAAAACCAGCGGGTCATCGATCTGAAAAAATCATTAAAAAAGCAGGAAGTCATCCTGTATCTTGATTAAGAAAGCGTTCACAATTTACGAACGCTTTTTTCTTTTCTTTGGACCGCTTTGTCACGTAAAAAAAGAAAAGCAAAACGTAATATCGTATTTAAATCCTTTATATAAAAGAAATTTTAAACACGCTTTAAAACAAAAGAATATACGATTGTTCATATTTTGTACACAATTTTGACAAAACAGAAAAAATCATGTATAGTCACTTCCAGCAAACAAACAAGGAGGAATTTACATGATAACGAAACTTTTAACAACAGCCCTCATCTCAACAAGCTTGCTGACAGGAACTGCTGCGAAAGCGCAGGAAACACGCCCCGTGTTTGAAGAAGCCAATTTACGCTTTGAACGCTACTTTTTTGAAGGAACCGACCAGAGCGCCTATATAACCGAAGATACAAAAGGAAAGAATATCCCCGAAGAAAACGGGCTGGATCAGATCGAACTCAAAAAATACGATGAAGTCACGCTGGTAGGTACAAACAGCTATGATTTCTGGAAAATAAAAGTCGACGGCCAGATCTATTACATCGATCAGGACGACCTTACGACCAGCAAAAAAGAAATCGAGGCCCTGAAAAAGGAAGAAGCAGAAGAGGAAAAAAAGAAGCAGGAAGAAGCAGAAGCTGCCAAATGGAGCGGACCAGTATTGAGCGCCAGCGCCGGCGTCAATCAGGGGCCGAGCGGAAGAGAAACCTACTACAACCTGCCTATGGAAGGGGTCGTATCGATCATGCGCAGCATGGGAAACAACGATCCGTACTGGGTGCGCGAGGATGGCGCCAAGATGCTTGGCGACTACGTCATGGTCGCGGCCCATCTCGATATTCGTCCTAGAGGCACGATCGTCGAGACTTCTCTTGGAAAAGGGATCGTATGCGACACGGGAGGTTTTGCGGCTGGCAATCCGACCCAGCTCGATATCGCGACTGCCTGGTAAAACGAACGCCCTGTACCATTTTAATGGTACAGGGCGTTTTCATTATTTCTTTATCCAATTCATAATCAGCCATGCAAACAGAGCCATCGCTACGATGCCATATACTAGATACCACTGTGGTTTTGGAACAAACCAGTAAACAGCAGATGATGCCAGCATCCCTATCAGGATTCCGATAATCAGTTGTGTAATTGTTTTCTTTTTCATCATATTGTATCCCCTCTTCTCTCCTTTCTTCTAAACAAATGATTTTATTTCCGGTTGTAAATCTCAAGCAATTGTTTGTTGGCTTCATTATAAATCTTTTTATTTTTCTAAATATATTTTTCTGCACAACCGGTCTTTTTTTCACATAACAGGTTTATTGCTTTAGTTTAATTGAAACTTTAAATCGCACTATAAAAGCAGGCAATCCAAACCTGCTTTTTTAATCTATCTATTTTTATTCTTTCGATCGAAAACTTTAATGCCCTGTTCATAAATTGTTTCTTTTTCCCGAGTATGCTCATGCCAGGAGGTAATTCATGCATTCCAGACAATCCGCAAATTTCCCCATTCTTTCTCTTATTGCTGCGCTTCTTTTGATTGCAGGCTTAGGCACAGGCATGCTTTGCACCTTTTTTCCAGCCAGGAGTCCTCACCATCCAAAGCCGGACATTCCTCTTCTGCTCCAGTTTGATGAGCGCTGGAAAAACGAACCTTACGGCACATCCGATCTTCAGAGCGCCGGATGCGCCCCGACATGCATCGCTATGATCTTTTCCTATCTGAACAAGGAGCCGGAAATCGATCCGGTCGCGATCGCCCGTTTTTCAGAATCGAACGGCCATTACGTGGACGGAGCCGGAACAGCACACACCTTGTTTGTTGACGCAGCCGCCGCCTATCACATCGAGGAACAGGACATAGCGCCTTATGAAGACACGATCGATCAAGTCCTGCAGGAAAACAAGCTGATCATCGCCTCCATGGTTCCCGGACACTTTACTCGCACCGGGCATTTTATCGTGCTTGCGGGCATAAAAGACAATCAGTATGAGGTGCTCGATCCTAACTCAGAAGAACGATCCACGCTCTGGGATAAATCGATCGTCCTCGATGAAATGACGAGCGCGTGGGGCTTCTGGAAAGCAGGATAGAAGGCCGCTACCTTCTCTTTCCTGCTCTTAGCAGTGCCTTCAGGCCACCATACAGCACCCCAGCCACCGCAAAAACGATCCACGTCCGATCCCATTGTTCGCTCGTAAAGCTCCATGCCAGATAGATCGCCGTTGCCGTACACCAGTACAGACCAGGAAAAAAAGAATATTTCTTTTTGAACGATTTTTCATCCACCGAGTATTCGCCTTCCTGAAGCAGGGAATCAAGCGCGCCTTCCCATACCCCGTCTCTGATAAAAAGATACACGCCGCACATCACGATCAGAAGCAGAAGGACCACGCTGAGAGCTATCGCCAGCTCATTTTCTTTTGTCAGAAGCAGCGTCATGAACAGCGGAACGACAGCCAGGATACATAAACATACCCCGATCGTCGTGTTGCGGATGTGCGGCTGTGCATTTTCTTCTTTGAGCATCCGTATGTGTTTCAGCATTTTTGATGAAATCATGACCGGCTCTTTCTCGATCCATTCAAACCGCGCCAGCTTCATCGAATCCGAAACCATGATCCCTACTCCGATCGCCACCAGGATCAGCAGAACGATCAGCCCCAAAGCGCCCAGCTGATCCTCCCCATCCCGATAAACGATCGACAGCGCGCCCATTCCGATCAACGCGGCAGCGCCAAGAATACACAGCCCGACAGCCACCGGAAGACGTTTCCTCTCTCTTCTTTTCAGATCAAGAAACAGTTCGACTTCCTCGTCGCTCATACGACGCATCCGTTCCTCCTTAGGCATATAAACCTCGTCCTCTTTTAATAAATAATCGGTCGGGACATCGAACAGCTCGCTCATCTGAACGATCCGGTTCAGATCCGGTACCGACACATCCAGTTCCCACTTGGAAACCGACTGCCTCGATACGTCAAGCCGGTCGGCAAGCGTTTCCTGCGAATAGCCCGCCCGCTTTCTTAAGCTCGTTATTTTTTCTCCCATCGTCATGTTCAATACCTCTCTTTTCGCCTTCATCATGCCAGAATCCCGGTCGTTTTCGAACCAAGTGCGCTTGGAAACCGCGCACCTGCCAGTTGCATCTTTCGAAAATCTTTCATTTTTGTTCGTAGCTTTCTTTATTTTATCGGATTATCCTATGAAATATGAAAAGAAAAGTAAAATTGATGATTTATTCCCTTCTGATCACCCTCTTCCCTACAGAACACAATCTCGACCGATACATGAAAACAAGAAGGGAACAATGGAGCCAGCTCATGACCGAGCTCTAAAAAATGCAGACAGCCCTGTGATGCTGCCTGCGTTTTTTATCAACTATAGGCAAGAAGACTCCCACCTCTATAGGTGGGGAGCATGTCACGAAATCCGTACATATTCTTTTTCATCTTCCGGAACATGCGGACTGATCTGATACGTGATCGAATGCTCTTCCACCTCGATATCCCAGTACGTATCCGCGCCCTGCCGGTTCACGATGACCTTTGCCTTTCCGTTTTTCAGAAGATCCGTGATATCCCGGGAAAACTCGTGATCAAAGATCCACACGCTGCCGTCTTTCTTTTTTTCTACATACTGCGAATTCACTTCCATCACATCCTGTGCCGGAAGTTTGGTCTCGCTGCCATCGTCATTGATCGCAACACCGCCCCCGCCCATGAATGGCACATCCTCTCCGTCCTTGTAAAATTCATAGCCCGGTCCGCCGTTATCGACCGCTTCCACCTGCTTCTGCTCGCCACGGATCCATCCCGTCACAAGAGTGCGGATGCCGCCCACGTCGCTGGCATAACAGATCGTTCCCGTACCGAGCACAAGGACCAGAGCACACGCAAACGCTAACGAATACTGATGCTGTTTTTTCATAGGTTTCTCCTCCACGCTGATTGGCGCAATACACGACAGCGAGGAAAACGTGCTTTTGTATTTTTCCTTATTCGTCTTCATTCCATTCCTCCTGAAGCTTTTGTTTCAGCGCAGCCCTCGCCCTGGACAGCCGTTTTCGGACAGCCGCCTCTTTCAGGCCAAGGATCGCCGCGATCTCTTTGACCGGATACTCTTCATAGTAGTATAGCTGCAGCACCGTCCTCTCCTTGCGCGGCAGCTGCAGGACAGCCGCAAACAGATCGCGCTGGTCAGAAGGCTGCGGGAAGTAGAAATTCACCACTTCGTCCAGATCGACCTTGCTGCGTTTCCAGAACGCCTTCCGGATATCCTTTGCCCGGTTATATACGGTCCTGAACAGCCAAAGCCGGATATGTTCTTCATTATCAAATTCCATATCGCTTTGATAGTAGCGGATAAAAGTATCCTGCACCGCATCCTGGGCATCCGCCCCGTTCTGTGTGACCGAAAACGCAGCACCGAAAAGATGGTCTTTGTAGCGTCCGATCAAATATTCAACACCTATGCGCATACGCTCCTCGCTTTCTTTCGTGAAAGATCTTTCACTTATACTACGATCCAGACCCGCAAAATGTGACAAAAAAAGAAAAAACCCCTGATCAGAAGACCAGGAGCAGAAACCCATGTTTCTAATAAATTTTTACCGGATCGTATCCAGCCTCTTTGACAGCCTGCATCAGCGTATCATCCAGGATCGGCGCATCCATCGTGATGACAGCCTCCTTCTTTTCCAGGTCCACCTCGGCCTTTTCGACACCCGCGATCTTTTCGAGCGCCTGTTCCACACGCATCTTGCAGTGATTGCACGACATTCCATCAACGATCATAACTTTTTTCATTTTCTTTTCCTCCTTTGATTCCTGTTTTACAGGATCCTTTGTCACAGAGATCTGTGCCTTGGACTGATTTTTTTCTTCCTTCACGCTCTTGAACGACGGTTTGAAGAACCGCAGACGAAGGGCATTCATGACAACACAAACCGAGCTGAGCGCCATCGCCGCGCTGCCGATCATCGGGCTCAGAAGCAGGCCCCACATCGGGTAGAACACGCCAGCCGCCACCGGAATACCGAGCGCATTATAGAAGAACGCCCAGAACAAGTTCATCTTCACGTTCCTGATCACTTTATCCGACAGCTCATACGCAGTATTGACATCCATCAGATTGTCCTTCATCAATACGATATCTGCCGAATCGACCGCGATATCCGTACCGGCACCGACCGCCACGCCAACATTCGCACGGGCAAGGGCAGGCGCATCATTGATCCCGTCGCCAACCATCGCGACAAATTTGCCCTGATCCTGAAAGCGCCGTACGACACTTTCCTTTTCAGCCGGAAGGACATCCGCGATGACCTCATCCACGCCCACTTCTTCTGCGATCGCTTTGGCCGTCTGCTCGTTATCGCCTGTCAGCATGACAACATAGATCCCTTTTTCCCTGAACAGACGGATCGCCTGCGCCGAAGAGGCACGCACCGTATCCGCCACACCAATGATGCCAAGGATCGTGCCCTCCTGCACGAACAGCAGCGGCGTCTCGCCTTTTTTCGCAAGACGGTCCATCCAGTCCTTTACGGTCCGGGGAATATCGATCCCGGCCGACGCCATCAGCTTCATGTTTCCGGCAAGGATCGAAGACGATCCAAGTTTTGCCTTCAGGCCAAGGCCCGACAGCGCCTCATACTGATCCGGCTGATCGAGCGGCAAATGGCGATCTTTCGCCTCGGTGACGATCGCCTTGGCCAGCGGATGCTCGCTGCCAAGCTCGACACTGCCCGCAATACGAAGAAATTCATTTTCATCCACGCCTTCTTTCATGATCACCATATCATGGATCGAAGGATTTCCGGAAGTGATCGTACCCGTCTTGTCCAGGATGATCGTATTGACACGATGCATCGACTCCAGGCTTTCAGCCGACTTGATCAGGATGCCGTTCTCTGCCGCTTTTCCGGTCCCCACCATGATCGCGACCGGCGTAGCCAGCCCTAAAGCGCAAGGACACGAGATCACGAGCACGCTGACCGCGTTGCTCAACGCAAATTCGAACGGTTTTCCTGCGATCAGCCATACAACCAGCGTAATGACCGCCAGACAGATGACGATCGGGACAAAAACGCCCGAAACCTGATCGGCCAGCCGCGCGATCGGCGCTTTCGAGTTGCCCGCTTCATCCACAAGCCGGATGATCTGGGAAAGCGTCGTATCCTCGCCAACCTTGGTCGCCCGGAAACGGAACGTGCCATTCACATTCATCGTAGCCGAAAGCACAGGATCGCCAGGTTCCTTTTCGACCGGGATGCTTTCTCCGGTAATAGCAGCCTGATCCACGAACCCGTGGCCGCTTTCCACGATCCCGTCCACTGGAATACGCTGTCCCGGACGCACAACAACAAGATCTCCCTGCATGACATCCTGGGCGTCGATCTCGACCTCTTCGCCGTTGCGGATCACGACCGCGTTCTTCGGCGCCAGATCGACCAGTTTCCCAAGCGCATCGTTTGTTTTGGACTTGGAACGTGCCTCCAGGTATTTGCCGACCGAAACGAGCGTCACGATCATGGCTGCCGATTCAAAATACATCGAATGCATCGCGGCATGCACGATTTCATGGTCGCCAAAGCCGAAACCGTAAGCCATGCGGTAGATCGAATACAATCCGTACAGGAACGAGGCGCTCGCGCCCAGGGCGACAAGCGAATCCATGTTCGGGGCCCGTTTGAGCAGCGAACGAAAACCATGCGTAAAAAACTGTTTTTGAAAAAAGAGAACGAACAAGGTCAGAACAAGCTGGGTCACAGCGCTGACCATGGCCCATTCCATGCCCTGCCAGAACGGCAGGCCCATCATCGGTCCCATGGCCACGATCATGAGAGGAACAAGAAGGATGATCGACCACCACAGGCGGCTCTTCATTCCTTTCTGTTCCTCTTCCATCTTCTTCTGGCGGGCATCCCACTGTTCCTTGATCGAATTGTTTCTGGACTGTGCTGTCTGATCCTGCGCAGCCGCGCCATAGCCGATCGCATCGACTGCTGCGCAGATCTCGTTTTCGCTGACAAGCTTTTCATCAAAAAGAACTTTCATCGTATTGTTCATCAAAGAGACATCGACCTTCTGGACACCGGGCAGTTTCTGGACCGCTTTGGTCACATTGGCCTGACATGCTGCGCACGTCATTCCGGTCACATCAAATGTTTCCTTCATCATACTACCTCCTATTTGATCTTTTTTATGAGCTCCATCACTTCATCGATTGATCCCATATTCCCTTCGTTCACATCATCCACGACACACGTATGCAGATGTTCGTCCAGCAGCAGATAACCGAAAGACTGCAGGGCCGATTCCAGCGCGCCGATCTGGATGATGATGTCGCCGCAGTAGCGTCCTTCATCGATCATTTTCTCGATCCCGTTCATTTGTCCGATCATGCGATGGAGACGGTTCTTGAGCATTTTCAGTTCCTTTTCATCCCGGACCCGATGCCGGTATCGTTTTGTTTGTCCGCTCATATTTCCTTCTCCTTTCGTGCACTGCCATAATATACCCCCTTAGGGTATAATGCAAGAAAAATACCATTCCTGACGATTTTTGATAAAATAAAACAGAAACAGGTGATTAAAATGAAAAAAGATTACTATACGCTGCTGCTGTGGCAGGGCCTTTGTGCCGGCGCATGCTTCTGGATCAAAGAGATCGGCTGGATCTTCACGTGCCTTGGCATCATCCTTGTCATTATAATGGAAACGGTCCTGTCGCAATACGCAAAAGCTCAGCAGCTCCAGGCTTTCGGCACCCCGTTCAAAGGAAACAAATATCTGCAGGATGAAGGGCTTCTCATCGTGCAGCTGTGTTTTACGATCCTCTTATGGATCACCGGGCTCATCCTGCTGTCCAGCTACGGCTTATGGACCATATTCTGGATCATGACAGCAGCAGGCATTGTATGCTTCACGGCATTCTGCACCTTCTTCAGGCAGAAAAGGAGAAAGAAATGATCAATAAAAAAACATGGCATACGCCTGTCCAGCTGCTCATATCGGCTGCGGGCATCCTGATCCTGAGCTGGATCGATCTGAATGCCGTTGCCATCCACTACAACGAAACGATCAACGAGTTTGTCGCAGAGTACGATACGACCGGCTTCGCGATCCTCAATGTCGTACTGTGTCTGTTCACGAGCTATTTTCTCGCCCGGCTCCTTTCGTGGTCAAAAAGCACGTGGTCGCTCATGTTCGTCATTTATACGCTCATGCTCTGCGCGTTCGTGCCCAAGCTGATCGCCATCAATTCGGCCGTTTATTTAAGCCTGCATTTTATGAGCTCGGCCCGGCTGTTCGGATCGGTTCTCGCGGTGCGTACCGTGATCATCGTCATCGCGTTCATCCTGCTTATTGCCGGCATCGTCATGCGCTGCAGGGACCGCCATTCTCCGGTCACCATGACCCTGCTTTCCTTAAGCACCATCATTTCGTGCATCATGTATGAGTTTTCCACCTTTGCGTATGCCTGGTACTTTTATCTAGGGCTGCTCGGCATGCTCCCGATCTTCTGGCTGGCTATGCGCCAGAACCATCTGAAAATCCCGCGTGATAAGTAAAATAAGACTTCAGCAAAAAGCGCCGGCTCAACCGGCGCTATTCTTTATTTTCTTCCTTTTTGAACCATCGGTAATCATCCACATGCTCGGTGTTCCAGTGCTTTTCGATGTATTCCTCGTACTTCTGCTTTTCCTGGCGGTAATCCGCCTTTTTTTGCTGGATTGCATCCCAGAAACGGATCTTCTTTCTTCCGCCCGGCAGAATATTGAGCGAAAGGATCGAATGGGCCCGCAGCAGCATCCGGAACGCCACACAGAAAATGACCACACCGCCAGCCGTTCCCGACAGCGCGATGATATTCTGCCGCAGTTCGCTGTCCGCATTGGCAAACCAGGCTGTCTCGAACGAAATGAGCGACACGATAGCACAGGCGAAATTCAAGGCCCGCGTGCTGGTCAGGACCGGCGCATCGATCCGGCGGTATACCAGATGGCCGAAGATGACCATGATCCACTGATAGATCGTAAAGATCGCCATGATATACATCATCAGGCCGCGATAGGAATAAGCCTGATACTTTTCGAGCATGAGGAAAATGATAAAACAGTACGGAACGAGCAGGACCATGAGCATAGCGGCCGTGAAGCGGTAACGTTTCAGATCCTCGAGAAATTTTCTGCCCGCGATCCTGAACCGGGCATGATGCCGGTTGACATAGCTGAGCAGATAAAAGCGGATGATCGTCAGGACCAGATAATAAAGCGAAATGGCAATGAGCCATTCCGAACGGTCGAGCAGTCCGGTAAACAGATCGAAGCACGCATACATCGTCGTCATGACCATGTTGAAGTAAAGCGAAACAAAGATCCGGATATTGACATCATTGACGAACATCGATGTGTATTTGTGCGCATTCAGGAAAACAAAAACGCCGCGGATCATTTTCGGGGTGGCGCACGCAAAGATCATGAGCGAGTACACGAAAAAGATCCATACGCCCCCAAGCAGCCCCGTATGCTCCTGCCGTCCCATGACCGGCATGATCAGTATTGTGACAAGGGCACAGAAAAGCACCCACCGCATAGGGGGAAACAGCAGCTTTTTTGCCCAGCATCTGATATAGTCCATCTCAAATCCCTCTTTATTTTTTTATAATGGATTCATCGGCATTGTGCAACATTTTTTGCGAACAAAAAGCAGGAAACCACCCCACATGATTTCCTGCTTTCATTTGTGACGGATCAATGTCACTGCAAATCGTACCGTTTTGATCAGTACACCCATATGATAGCTAAAAATTAAAATTGGCACAAGTTTTGTAGGAAATTATCCGCATTTTTTCTTTTTTTCTTCAAAAAGCATTATAGTTATTGTTTTCATTTTTATTGTTTAAAATTAAAAATGTAAAGAAAGGAATGCCACTTATGCCAAAAGCTCAAATTTATTTAATCGGCATCGTCGAACTGATCGTATTTGCTTCCTTTGCCTATCAGATGGTCGTTTCGCCTTCCTGGCTGAATTTTGCCGTGCTCATTGTCATGGGCATCAGTATCCTCCAGCTCAAGGGGCCGCTCGACAAAGCGATAGAAAAAGAAAAGAAACAGAAAGGATCCAGCCACTCATGAAACAGCTCGTTTGTGTCCGCCACGGAGAAAGCGAATGGAACAAAAAAAACCTCTTTACCGGATGGAGCGATGTCGATCTGTCCGAACACGGACATCAGGAAGCCATCCAGGCCGGAAAGATCCTTTTCGACAAAGGATATTTCTTCGATATAGCCTACACTTCCATGCTCAAAAGAGCCATCCATACTCTCGACCATATCCTTGACGGTCTCGATCAGGTCTATGTGCCCGTCATCAAGGCATGGCAGCTCAACGAACGCCATTACGGCGCTCTGCAGGGACTCAACAAAGCCGAAACAGCCGCCCGATACGGTGATGAGCAGGTGCTCCTCTGGCGACGTTCCTTCGATGTCCTTCCTCCGCTCATGGAAGAAGACGATCCTCATGCGCCGCGCAACGAGAAAATGTACCGTACTATCCCGAAGGACAAGCTGCCGCTTGGCGAAAGCCTGAAAACAACCATCGAACGGGTCATTCCGTTTTATGAACAGGAAATCAGACCTCATATCGAAGGAGGAGAGAACGTTCTGATCACAGCACACGGCAATTCGCTGCGCGCCCTTCTCATGTATCTGGCCCACATCAGCAAAGAGGAGATCATGAACATCAACATTCCGACCGGGGTGCCGCTCGTCTTCGAATTCGACGACAGCATGCAGTTTATCCGTTCCTATTATCTGCTCGATCAAAAAGAGCTCGAGAAAAAGATGGAAGCGGTCGCCAGCCAGGGAAAAGCCGTCCATAAACCATAGAAAAAGCCCGTATCGCATGTGATATGGGCTTCTTGTTTTCACTTCATTGTGTTTATGATTGTTTTACAGTCCCTGTTCGCAAAGCTCGCGCACGACAGGATCCTTGATCGTGACCCCGGCAGCCTCCAGCTCGGCAATCTTGTCAGCAAACTGCGGAAGATACTTCTTATGCGCGATCAGCAGCTCATCAAGCACGTTTTTCGCTTTCTGTCCGCTGACCACCTGCGGATTGAGGATAAAAGCCTGCAGCGCTTTGCCGTAATCTCCGGTCACAGCCGCCTCTTCGACACAGTGCTCCATATTTTTCATGCACTGCAGCCAGCCCTTCTCAGCAGGCTGAAGCGGGCCAAACGCTACCGCTTTCGCGCCTGTCGCGCCGATCAGCGCCGATACCTCGACCGCACAATCAGCCGGAAGATCAGGCACGGCCCCGTTGTTTCTTGTCGTCACGACAATGTGCGAATTTTTATTGGCATAAATGCTGGCAATCGTTTCGCAGGCCGCATCCGAATAATGGGTGCCCCCGCGCTTTGTCAGCTGTTCCGGCTTGTAGTCGAGCGCAGGATCCCTGTACAGCTCGAACAGTTCAGCCTCCGTCTGCTTGACCTGCTGACCGCGGGTACCGATCGTATTATATTCTTCCAGTCCGTGGGCCAGCATTTCCTCCTGGCGATAGTAATACCGGTGATAGCCGCACGGGATCATGCCCATTTCAAGAAGCTGTTCCTTGAAGAACGGCATATCATGAATATTGGCCGGAATACCTGAATCGGCCCCTTCCTTGTACATCGCCTCGATGATATCCTTCGTGACTTCATTTCCTTTCTCGTCCCATACACGATGCCAGTGGAAATGATTCAGTCCCGCAAATTTATAGGTCAGATCATCCAGGGTTTTTCCGATCGTTTCCGGCTCTTTCATCATAGCGCCGACCGGCACGTTGCAAAGTCCGATCACTTTATCCCAGTGTCCGTATTTCATGACCGCTTCCGTGACCATTCCGCTCGGGTTCGTAAAATTGATCAGCCATGCATTCGGGCAGAGCTCTTTCATATCCTCCACGATATCCAGGATCACAGGGATCGTGCGGAACGCCTTGAACATTCCTCCGGCCCCGTTCGTTTCCTGACCGAGCATGCCGTACGAGAACGGGATGCGCTCGTCCTTGATGCGGGCGTTGAGCAGTCCGACCCTGAACTGTGTCGTGACAAAATCGGCCCCAGGCAGCGCTTCCCTGCGATCCAGGGTCAGATGCACCTTGACATCATACGGGCTGGCATCCCACATCCGCTGGGCCATGGCACCGACGATTTCCAGCTTTTCCTTTCCATCTTCGATATCGACAAGCCAGATTTCGCGAATTGGAAGTTCATCATACCGCTTGATGAAACCTTCCATCAATTCCGGTGTATAGCTGCTGCCGCCACCGATCGTAACAATTTTTACTCCTTCACTCATAAATTGACCCTCCTTTGGTACCATCATTATATCAAGCAAAAAAGAAAAAAGATGAAAGCGCTTCAAAAAGAAACGGCGTTTCATCTTTCGTCGTATTTATCAATCTATTTTGCGAATGGCGTTACGACCATATCACGGCCGATCGATTTCAGGTCCGTGGCGCCGCACATGCGCATCGTATCCGCCAGCTCCTGACCAAGCTGGTCAGCAAGAACACGGATCCCGTCCTCGCGCGCACCATATACCGCATTGACAAACGGGCGCGCAATCAGGACCGCATCCGCCCCCATTGCCAGCGCCTTGAACACATCCACGCCCGAACGAATGCCGCCATCGACAAAGATCTTCATTTTGCCCTGCACCGCATCAGCGATCGGACCAAGCACGCTTGCGGTAGACGGCACTCCGTCCTGCACCCGGCCTCCGTGATTGGATACCACGATCGCGTCCGCTCCTGCCATCATCGCTTTTTTTGCACCATCAACTGTCATGATCCCCTTGATGATGAAGGGCAGTCCGCTCTCCTCTTTGATCCGGCGCAGCTCCTCTACGCTTTTCCGGCCTGCCGGCGGCGTAAAGGTCTTGAGAAACGGCAGCCCGGCCGCATCGATATCCATCGCGAACGCGAACGCCCCGCTCTTTTTGACAAGCGCAAGCTTTTCGCGCACCATTTCCAGAGGCCACGGCTTGATGGTCGGGATCCCGGTCCCTTCATTGACGCCGATCGATCTTGTCGCAGCTATCATGATCTGCGGGTCCATCCCGTCGCCGGTCCAGGCTGCGATGCCCGCTTCTTTCGCGCCGCGCACAAGAATATCGTTGTACGACGTATCGTTCAATTCATCGCTGTAATGCATATCCACCGCTCCGACCGGACCGGCAAAAACTGGATATCTGAACGTTCTGCCAAATATCGTAAAGCTCGTATCCACTTCGTTTCCGGAAGCGATCGTATCGACATTCACGTAAACTTTCTGCCAGTCCTCGTAATTGCGGACCGCCGCCGTCCCTGTTCCTTTCGCTCCCGGTCCGGGAATATGGTTCGAACAGGCCTGTCCATTGCAGACCGGGCACGAACGGCACCATTCGCCCATGTGTCCCTTGCTCATTTCCAGTACTTCCTGATAATTCATATGTTCACCTCCCTCTCATTTTAGCATTTGTTTTTTTCTTGTACATAAGAAGGAGAAAGATGATATCGTTAAATAAAGGAGAAAGAGAATATGAAAACAATCACATTAGGAAGCACGGGCATCCAGGCCGTGCAGAACGGATTCGGCGCCCTGCCCATCCAGCGCATTACCAAAAAAGAGGCTGTTGCGCTGCTGCGCAAAGCATATGATGGCGGCATGCGCTTTTTCGACACCGCCCGCGCCTACTCGGACAGCGAGGAAAAAGTAGGCGAAGCGCTGAAAAAATACGATCGGAACACATACTTTCTGGCCACAAAAACAATGGCAAAAACCCCCGGACAGTTCTGGGAACAGCTCGAGACCTCGCTCAAACTGCTGCAGACCGATCATATCGATATTTATCAGTTCCATTGTGCCGGGCAGGTCTACAAGCCAGGCGACGGGACCGGCATGTACGAAGCCATGCTCGAAGCAAAAGAGCAGGGAAAGATCCGGCATATCGGCATTACGGCCCATAAGCTCGGCATTGCCAGAGAAGCGATCGGATCCGGGCTTTATGAGACCCTTCAGTTTCCGATGAGCTATTTATCTTCGGACAAGGAGATCGAACTGATCGAACTGTGCAAAGAGCACAAGATGGGATACATTGCCATGAAAGGACTGGCCGGCGGGCTCATCAACCAGTCGAAACCTGCCATGGCCTTTATGAGCCAGTTCGAAAATGTCATGCCGATCTGGGGCATCCAGAAGGAAAGCGAACTCGACGAGTGGCTTTCCTTCATGACCGACACGCCGCAGATGGATGAGACGATCAAAGCATTCATCGAACAGGAGAAAAAAGAAATCGCCGGCAGCTTCTGCCGCGGATGCGGATACTGCATGCCATGTCCGGTCGGAATCGAGATCAACCAGTGCGCCCGTATGTCGCTCATGCTGCGCAGAGCCCCGAGCCAGAACTGGCTGTCGGAACACTGGCAAAAGGAAATGGAAAAGATCCGTTCGTGCCTGCACTGCAGTCAGTGCGCCGCCAGATGCCCGTACGAGCTCGATACGCCGGCACTGCTCCAGGCAAACCTGAAAGATTACGAAGAAGTCCTGGCCCGCAAAATAAGCGTCGACTGAAAAAAGGATCCGGAGCAGTATGCTTTGGATCCTTTCTTTTACTGTTCTTCCGACCGGCTCTGCAGGACATCGCTCAATGAGCTGTCGGACACAAAGTTGCTGTAGTTGTAAAGCACCAGGACATCCGTGATCAGATCGCTGCGCATGATTCGTTCCAGATCCTCATAATAGTAGCGCGGATCGACGATCGTGATCGTGCGGTACTGCGGTATGAGAAACTGCAGCATCGTGTTGGCATAGGAATCCTTCAGAAGCAGCAGATGCTTATCGCTGTCATTGTCCGATTCGATCCGGACGATCCCTTCGTTGGCGCCCAGGAACACCTCGTACTGATCCTTTTCATGGATCGCTTTCGAATTGTACATGGTCCGGCTCTTATGCTGATCGCTCCCATACGTCACGACGTACTCCGGCACATTGTCCGGCACATAAAGCTCGATCGTGTCTTTCAGGAACGGGCTGCCTGTTTTTGAAGCCAGCGTCCCCTGAAAATGATCGGACACTTCATAGACCGTATTGCCGGCCGGCGTATAGCCCTGACTGCCAGCCAGTACCTGGTACGCATACCACGCTCCAAGACTTGTCCAGTGATGATCGGTCTTATAATAAATCGTTTCCTCCTTGTGCTCATTCAGAGCCTGGCGCACATCAATGTTCGTGATTCCTTCGCCGCTTTTCCCCCAGATCGCATCCAGATCCTCCGGTCCGACCGGCGCAAAGGCCGGAAGCCTGTCCTTCTCGATCGACGCGGCCGTCGGGACGACCATGAGCATCGTATTGACATCATGCGCCGCCCGGAACGCATTCAGCGCATCCATATTTTTTGAAACGATCGTCTCGTCGTAAGGACTGCTTTCGCGGATCAGCGCGCCTTTGCCAAGATACACATCGTCGATGCGCCGGATTCCTTCCATCCTTTTTATGATATAGCTTCCCTTGAACAGCAGATCGCGCCCGGCAAACTGATCGGAAAAATATACATCCAGATCCTGCAGGAAGCTTGCCGACAAAGCCGGGAACCGGGCCAGCATCCGGTTTTCCGTCATGCTTTTCTCCTTGTCCGGCCACACAACATTGAGCACCAGACAAATACACAATCCGCTCATGAGCACTTTGACAAATTTCTTGCCAAGCCCGTTTATTTTATTTTCACTTTTCATACGGTCCCCTTAAAACGCAAAATACAAAAACGCGTGCGACGTTGAAGCGGTGATCAGGATCACACAGCACAGAAAAGCGGCGATATAGATGCCAAGCCATACGGCATTGCCGTATTTTGCGCAGATCGTCGTTCTCTCGGTCCGATCAAAGAGGCTGGACGAAAACAGGACACATCCGGCAAACAGCACGCCAAACGTCGTCAAAACATAGAAAGCTGTCTGCGAAGCCAGCCCCGAACTTCCCAGCCCGATCATGCAGCCGAGCTGGCTGAATGCCGAAGAGAGCGAAGGATTGGCAAAGAACACCCATCCCGTATTGGCAACAAGGAAGATGAGCACGATCCGCGCCGGACGCGGCACCTTTTCCAACACCCGTTTCCCGTAATAATGTTCGAACAGCAGCAACGCGCCATAATAAAGGCCCCAGGCGATATAGGTCAGATTCGGTCCATGCCATATTCCTGTCAGCACCCATACGATCAGGATGTTGCGCACATACGCCCGTTCGCCTGCCCGGCTGCCGCCAAGAGGAATGTAGACATAATCCCGGAACCAGCTCGACAGCGCGATATGCCAGCGGCGCCAGAAATCCTGAACACTGAGGGCCGTATACGGATGATCGAAGTTGGCCGGGATATCAAACCCGAACAGCCGGCCTAGTCCGATGGCCATATCCGAATAGCCGGAAAAATCAAAATACAGCTGGAAGGTGTAGGCCAGTCCCAAAAGCCACGCCCCCAGCACAGACGAATCATTGGCGAGCAGTGCGTAAGCGAGCGCGATCTGGTCGGCAAAAACGACTTTCTTTACGAGCCCGCGCACGAACATCAGCGCCCCGCTCCCTGATTTTTTCAAGGAAACCGTACGCGAGACCAGCTGGTCCTCGAGCTGATGGTATTCGCTGATCGGTCCCATGTTCACTTTGCCGAAAAAGGCAAGATACAATCCGAACGCTGTAATATTTTTCTGGACAGGCACTTTGCGTCTGTACACATCGGCCAGATAGGAAACGGCCGAAAATGTATAAAACGAGATCCCGATCGGAAAACGCAGCTTCAGCGCCGAAAACCAGTACGGAATGTACTTGTAGAAGCACAGCACAAGCACAAGAAAGCCGGCCGAGATCCAGAACGTGCGCTGCCGGCCTTTCTCATCTTCTGTATCGAGCTGCAGCCCGGAAACAAATGTCCATGCTCCAAGGATGAGCAGGACACAGAGATCAGTCAGCGAGCCGAACGCGTAAAATAAAAGCGAAGCGGCAAGCAGGAAGATATTTTTCGCCTTTTCGTTTCTGATCAGGCTGTAAGCGACCCATGCCAGCGGCAGAAACGCAAACAGGAAAAACAAATTGTTGAATACCATACGCTCCTACCCCCGCAGACTTTGGGCAAACTGCTGTTTCGCAAGCGGAGCCTGCGCTCCGACCATGTACAGCGCGTAATTCGCCCGTACAAAGACGATGCCGTCTTTGACCAGCTGCTCCTGCTCAGGCGCGTAGCCGGCATAGATCTTTTCCTGCGAACGCATCCGCTCGCCGATCTTCTGTTCAAAATCAGCTGCCTGTCCGTCCTCTTTGAACTGCACGATCAAAAGTTCCGACGCATTCAGCGCGTCGCTGGTCCGGTAAAAAGCGACCTGCTCATACTGCGAGGGAACAAGCCCAAGATAGCGTTTGATATCCTGCGCCGTACAGGACGGATACAGTTCCATGTCCAGACCGGCAGTCGTCTTCTGCACGACCGTATCAAAAGGCACATTCGAATTTTTCGGCATCACGAAATGCGGAATGATCATCGCGGCCAGCAGCACGACAAGCGCTCCTTTGACGGCGATATACAATTGTTCTTTTTTCATTGGGCTGCCTCCAGCATACGTGCTGTCAGAAGAGGATAAAAGGCGGCTGTAAAATGTTCGCCATCCTGTTCATAATACTGTTCTTCTGCCAGATCCGACGTATCGATATAGATCCAGCCGTTCTTTTCGCATTCCTGCCGAAGTATTTCATTATACGTGGCGATCTGCCCGTTCATCGCTTCGTTTCCCTGTACCGGCAGGATCCCGATGATGAAAATCTTTGCCTGCGGGCAGGCTTCTTTGATCTTGTTCAGCTCGTCCTTGACAATTTTTCCGTACCCGCCTTCCAGGCCATTCAGATTCGACTGGATATCGTTCAGCCCGTACATGATATAAATATTCTGAGGCTGCATCGACTTGAGCGTATCGATATACTGATCGATATTGGTGATCTTTACTCCGATATCTGCCATCACTCTTTCAGGCTCCAGCACGTTTTTAAAATTCACGGCCCGCGAATCGCCAAGGATCGCATAGGAATCGAGAAGATCGAACACATTCAGCTGTCCGGCATCATTCATCGCTTTTATTTCCGCATTGCGTTTCCGGGCAAGCGTTCCAAGAAGTTCCTCGACCGGTTTCTGTTCCTGTTCCTTGATATATTTCTCTCCTTCCGAAACAGAGCGCGGCCAGAACACGATACACAGGCCGATGCCTGCAGCTGCCGCCGTTCCTGCAAGGATCCAGCGGACTTTTCCCCTTATTTTTATCTTGTTCATACCTTTTTTATTGTACGCAAAAACCATGCCATTGAATACACAAAATACAAAAAAATAAAAGATCCGATCCATTGCATGATGATCAGATCTTTCTTTCTTATTGTCCGGGCTTGACGGCTGAACGGACGCTGGCAAGATAATCGTCCGCTGCCTGCTGGCACTGCTCGAAAATATGGTTGATCTCCAGGGCCGCCTGCGCGATATTTCCTGTCTGCTCGCAAAGCAGACGACGATCTTCCAGTTTTTTGTTGGCCTGCGCCAGCTCGGCCTTGAGCCGCTCCACCTCTTTCGACTTTTCGACGAACAGCTCGAGCAGCTCAAGACGTGAAAGTTTTCTCATTTCTTTTTCTGTCATACCAGTTCCCTACGGTTGCTCCGTCTCCTTTGTATCTTCTGTTTCTGTCTCTTCGAAATAAGTATACTCTTTATCCTGCATGCATACCCATTTTCCATCCTCAATTTTTCCCCACACGCTTTCGTTATCGCCATCCTTTAATTCGGTGATCATGACTTTCTCGTTCTCCTTGATGGAGCCGACCTGTTCAGCGTCCAGGTTCGGTTCCTTGCGGATCTTCATCGCGTATTTTGCCGCAAATTCGGTAGGAATCGTTTCCTCATCCGTTTCCTTTGTTTCCGTATCGCTTTTTTCCTCATCCGTCCGTGGCTCATCCTTGGACTCTTTGGACTGGATCTCTTTCACGCTGCTGCTCTGTGCAGCCCACGAACCGTTTTCGAGCTCGTACCACTCATGACCGATCAGGTCGCGGAAAACAGCCGTGTAGCGCGCCTGCTCGTCCTTGGCCAGGGTGCCGGTCTGCTCAGCCGATTCCGACGGATCGGAATACAGGATGATTTCCTTGGCAGCCTCGATCGTGCCCGGACCATCGCTTGTTTCGGTCAGCACGTTTTCGCTCGCATAGGAACCATCCTCATCGCGGATCAGGATCCAGCCGGTCTTCGTCTGGCCCCACAATCCTTCGGTCTCATCAATATAGGCCGTGTTATCGCACCAGACAATATCGTTTTCCTTGAAAGAACCGCCGGTCTTCGTGCCTTCCGGACCGTCATATACATCCAGCGTTCCGGAAGCGATATACTCGCCCGCTTCATTGAGCATACGGTACTCGTGTTTTTCGGAAACGATCGAAGCAATCGTATGGTTTGTTATAAGGCGGGCCCCGAACGTTATGGCACTGATCATGGCGCCAAGCACGATCACTGCGATCACGATCCCGATGATCGTTTCTTTCCGCTTGTACCATGGTGTCGGTTCGGGTTTTCTGCCCGGGTCAAAAGGCGGAGGGGTCATATTTTTATTTTCTTCTTTCATCAAATTCTCCTCTTTTCCAATTCAAAACTCAGTATACCGGCTGAGAATTACTAATGCAATAAAAAGAGAAAAACAAATACCTGCAAATGTTACACAAGCTTGTGGACACCTTTGACCGAGCGCAACGCCATTGTCAAAAGAAGAGAAACAAAAAACACGACAAGCGAAACGAGCGGTACCATCCACAAAGCGTTCAGCGAGGCCAGATCGATCCATGAGGCCAGCAGGCGCAGAACGAGGATATGCGACAAATAGATGCCCAGAGTGCAGGAGGAAAGAAATTCAAGCGCAGGTTTCCATTTCTTCCTGAAAGAGGAATACCGGCTGCTGATCATAAAGATGGCCATTGCCTCCAGCAAGGTAAAGAGCGTGAAATTGGAAAACAGATCCTCTGCCGCAACGCCTTTTTTCATGGATACGAGAACAGTCGTCACGGCACAAAGGAACGGGCTGACAAGGCCGCCGGCATAGATCCATTTTCTCCAATTTGAACGCACCGGAAAATTGACCAGGAACCATCCAAGCAAAAAATAGCTGTAATAGCGCAGGATATAGCTGAGCGGCAGCTGTTCGCTCAGGAGAACGAATGTCGTATGACCCGGAAAAATCGGGATATAGGTGATCGTACGGATCAAAGAGGCGCCTGCAAACAGGATCAATCCGTATTCGACCAGTTTTTTTGAACTGAGCTGGGTGATCTTTTTCAGAAAAGGCGAGATCACATACAGGCCGATCAGCATCGGAATGTACCACAAATGAGCCGGTCCCTCGATCCACGCATGAAGGATCGAACGCAGTTTGAACGGAACTTCTCCTGCCAGCACATCATAAATCGTATACAAAGCCGACCAGATCACATAGGCTGCCGCAAGACGGATAATATATTTTCCGTACAGTTTTTTGAGCGTCATTTCCCGGGGCGCCAGGAAGAACACGCCGCTCAGCATCACAAAGAGAGGTACGGCACTGCGCACGCACGCGTCATAAAACGTATAGACTTTCCAGTTGAATGTATCAATGGGTACGGCGGAAAAAAAGCGGGACGATACGTGCAGGAAGACGACCATGAAGCACGCAATGACCCGCAATACATCCAGTCCGGTATTTCTTTCGTATTTTTTCTCCATTTCAGATTCTCCTTTATTCACAAAAAATTATAAAAAGGACATGAAAAAAGGACAAGCTTTTCTGCCTGTCCTAATCGAAACCTTCTTCACTTCCTACCATGCTGCCATTCATATAGCCGCAGGAGAAGCCGTTCTGAAAGCTCTGGTCGACCACTTTCTGCATCGTATTCATCAGCAGTGTTTTCTGGTCGTCATCAAGCTTCAATGATCCGGACAATGAATCGACTGCCTGCGCCAGGGCCGCATCGTCCTTCTTTTTCGCGTCTTCCGGCGTCATTTCCTCGTCCATCTCGCTCATATATTTTTTGATATCTTCACCAATATGTTTGAAAAAGTGTGCCATAGTTTCTCTACTCCTTTTTCCATATTGTACGCTTTTAGAAATATGAACAAAATCGAGATGCCTATTCCAGCACCTCCTGCACGATTGCGAACACCTCTTCTACGCTTTCCGCTCTTGGCTCATGATCAAATGGACCAAAGCCATAGGCAGCCAGGATGAAAGGCACGTCTGCTTTCTGCGCGCACACATAGTCGTTGTAAATATCGCCCACATAGACAGCCGATCCAAGATCGTTCTCCTTCATGACATCCTGGATATTTTCGTCCTTTTCTTTTTGAAGATCGCCGTATGCCCGGGTCGCATCGATGTATTTTCCCAGCCCGTAATATTGTATGAACGCTTCGATATAGCCTTTCTGACAATTGGAAATGATAGCTGTAAAGTAATGCTTTGACAGCCTGGCAAGCAAGGCAGGGACCCCTTCAAAAAGGACCCCGCCATGCCGACGGATATATTCGTTTTCATGCAGCTCGCATTCCCGCATGAGCGCATAGCGCTTTTCCGGCTCCAGATTCGGAAACAGGATATCGGCGATCCGGTTCATGGAAAGGCCCATGACCCGTTTCATATCTTCATCGCTCAGCGGTTCCAGACCATATTTTTCAAGGATCTCGTTCCACGCTTTGACAACCGCTTTGGAAGAGTCCCAGAGCGTGCCGTCCAGATCAAGAAGGACCCCTTTCTTTTTATCTTTCATCATGCCTCCTATTTCGCGGCGTTGCTGGCCGCGATCTTGACACGCGACCAGAGATCCGCGATCGTCTTGCGCGTGTTTTCATTGTATGTGAACACTTCATCGTTCGGGTTGTCCGAACGCGGAACATAGGATTCGATGCCGGCAAACTCGCCTTCTGCCAGCTCATCCTGCGCTTCCATATTGCTTGCGGTATAACCGACATAGCTTGAATTATCATACGCTGCCTCATACTGGCAGGTATAGTTGATAAATTCATACGCAAGATCCACATTCTGGGCGTTTTTCGGAATGACCATCGCGTCGCTCCATAAATTGGATCCCTGTTCCGGAACAAAATAGCCCATGTTCGGATTTTCGGAGATCACATACGTGGCATCGCCGGAATACACCAGACCAAGCGCTTTTCTTCCCTGGGCCATATTGTCGATGATCTCATCAGTCACGATTTCCGGATTCATGGTCTGCACGCACTGAAGCAGCCAGTTATAAGCGGCCTGGATCTCGTCTGGATCCTCGGTATTCATCGAATAGCCTAACGCTTTCAGGGCCATCATGAACGAGTCGCGTTCCGAATCATACAAATACAGATCGCCCTTGTATTTCGGATCGAGGAAAATATTGAATCCTTCCTTTTCCAGATCTTTGATATCGACTTTCGATTTATCGTAGACGATACCGACGCTGCCCCAGAAATACGGTACAGAATACTGATTGCCCGGATCGTACGGCAGATCGAGAACGTTGGAATCGAGCAGATCGAGCGAAGCGCTGATCCGGCTGCGATCGAGCGGCTGCAGCAGATCCTCCTGGATCAGTCGCTGGATCATGTAGTCCGACGGCACAAGAATGTCGTACGATTCATTGTTGGCCACTTTGATATACATCTGTTCATTGGATTCGAAGTTGTCCATGACGACCTTGGCTCCGGTCTGTTCTTCAAAGCCGGAAATAAAGTTTTCGCCTACATATTCGCCCCAGTTGTACACATGCAGCGTCTGCCCGGCAAACGGTTTGTTGTCGTCGGACGCCTTTTTATAAGAAAACAGCCCGATCGCGAGGACTGCCACAAGAAGGGCAGCAACGATCTTCGGCCCTTTGCGTTTTGGCGCCCGGAACTGGCCGTCCAGAGCCACGACCTTGTCCTGGGCCTTTTTGCGCAGGATCGAAATGATATTGGCAGCGAACAGGCCGAGCGTGATAAAGAGCACGACAAGCGTACTGATCGCGTTGATGCTCGGATTGACACGTTTGCTCATCGTATACACCATGATGGACAGGTTCTTGACGCCTTGTCCGGTCGTGAAGTACGAGATGATAAAGTCGTCGAACGACATCGTAAAGGCAATCAAAGCGCCCGATACGATGCCGGGCATGATCTGCGGAACAATGACCTTTGTCAGCGACTGCCACGGAGTGGCGCCCAGATCCATGGCCGCGTCGGCCAGGTTCGGATCGAGGCTGCGCAGCTTCGGCATGATCGACAGGATCACATACGGGATACAGAACGCGATATGGGCCAGCAGCAGGGTGGTGAAGCCTCTTTCCACACGAAACGTGATGAACAGGAGCATCAGGCCGATGGCGGTCACGATCTCCGGGTTCATCATGGGCAGATCATTGACCTGCTGAACGAAGCGTTTGACCCATTTTTTCGAATACACCAGACCGATCGAAGTGATCGTTCCGATAAAGGTGCTGATCACTGTGGCCGCGACCGCGATGATCAGGGTGACATACAAGGATTCCATCATGCTGTGGTTTTTGAGCATGGCCTCGTACCAGCGCATCGAAAAGCCGGTAAAAACGGTCAGCGACTTGCTGCTGTTGAACGAGAAAATGACCATGAACACAATGGGGAGATAGAAAAAGACGATCGTCAGGGCCATGAGAACCTTGCCGAAGATCCGCGAATTTTTCGTTTTCATCATGAATCCTCCCGTCCGCTTTTCTTATCCATTTTTCGTACGAGCATCATCAGCAGCATCATCACGAAGGCCATGATCATGGAGATGGCGGAGCCGAAGTTCCATTCGCCCACGGTGATGAACTGATTCTCGATCACGTTACCGATCAGGAAATACTGTCCGCCGCCCAGCAGCTTCGGAATGAAGAAGGCGGATACGGCAGGCAGGAACACAAGGGTGATGCCGCTCACTACGCCTGGCAGCGAAAGCGGGAACACGACACGCCAGAACGTCTGGAACTTGTTGGCACCCAGATCGCTGCTGGCTTCAAGCAGGGACTTGTCCATTTTGGAAAGAACAGTATTGATCTGCAGGATCATGAATGGCAGAAAGTTGTATACCATGCCGATCAGCACGGCCGTTTCGGTATACAGGAGCTCGGCGTTCCTGATCCCGAACAAAGACAGGAACCAGGAGGCCAGACCGCCTTTGGACAGGATCCCGATCCATGCGTATGTTCGTACGAGCATGTTGATCCACATCGGCACGGTAATAGCCATGATGAGGATGCCCTGCGTTTTTTCGCTGCAGCGCGAAATAAAATAGGCGATCGGATATCCGAGCAGGAGACAGATCACGGTCGTTTTAAGGGCAATGATCAAGGAGCGCCATAAAATGATCAGAAAGTCCTTGTCGGTAAAGAAACGAATGTAGTTATCCAGCGATATTTGAAAATGGACGATCGAGTTGCCGGGCTGAAGAAATGAATACATAAAAATCAGCACCATCGGAAGCAGCAGCATGAGAACTGCCCAGATCAAATACGGGATCGTTAACTGTCTGAACTTGCGCATCAGAATCCCATTTTCTCCATAACGTGAATGTCTTCCGGAAAGAACGTGATCCCGACTTCTTTTCCTTCCTCGACATAGTCGGTCGTATGGATCTTGAATTCGCGACCGGTCGTCCAGAAGGTCACTTTGTAAATGCCTTCCCGGATATGTTCCGGATCAAAATTGTAATCGACAGACAGATCGACCGTTTCATTTTCGTCGTCGAGCTTCCAGCCCTGGGCGTTGGCCCACGTTTTCAGATCGGTATCGAGTGCCATCGATTCCTTGATCTCGTCGACTGTCTTAAAGAAGTTGAATGCGGACACGGCTTCGTTGGCCTTCCTGTTTTCGACGACTTTCTGGTCGACGACCCATATACGGCGGGTAATGGCCAGATTGTTGACAGTGTAGAAGGTCACATCATACTGGCCGATCTCGTCCTTGAGATCGGTTTCCACATGCTGGATCGGAAAATACTCGTCCGTTTCCCTGGACCATGCCTGCGCGTCAGCCCGGGCGATCAGGTCGGACTCGTCCCAGTCTTTCATATCCTCGATATCGAGGTAGAAGTCATTGGCCGAAATACGGACGTCGCCTTCCTCCTTGACGTTGGCGCTGTCCTTGTTCACGTGCATGTTCACAGTAACGTGTGTTCCCGGCACCGTTTCGACCATGACTTCGTAATGCACGCCTTTGAACAGGACACTTTCCACGGTCCCTGACATTTTTCCCTGTCCTTCCGGAACAATGTCGATGTCTTCCGGACGGATAATGACGTCGACCGGTTCATTTTCCTTGAATCCGACGTCCACGCACTCGAAATTGTGATCGTCGAAGCGGACGAAACGGTCCTTGATCATACGGCCCGGAATGATATTGGATTCGCCTACGAACTGTGCCACATATTTATTGACTGGTTCGTTGTAAATGTCCTGAGGAGAGCCCACCTGCTGGATCTCTCCCTCTTTCATGACAACGATCTTGTCGGACATTGTCAGCGCTTCTTCCTGGTCGTGGGTGACGAAGATAAAAGTAATGCCGACTTCCTGCTGTATGCGTTTGAGCTCGTACTGCATTTCCTTGCGCAGCTTGAGGTCGAGCGCGCCCAGAGGCTCGTCGAGCAGGAGGACGTCCGGCTCGTTGACGAGAGCCCTGGCAATGGCGACACGCTGCTGCTGTCCGCCTGACATCAGGGTTACGTCTTTGTTTTCATAGCCTTCCAGACCGATGAGCTTGAGCATTTTCATGACTTTCTGCTCGATGACGTCCTTGCTCATTTTCTTGATCTTGAGCCCGAACGCGATGTTGTCGAACACGTTCATGTTCGGAAAGAGGGCGTACTTTTGAAAGACAGTGTTCAGCTCCCTTTTGTACGGAGGCAGCTTGGAAATGTCCTTGCCGTCGAAGATTACTTCGCCTTTATCCTGTTCGAGGAATCCGCCGAGGATGCGCAGAAGCGTTGTTTTTCCACATCCGGACGGTCCGAGCAGGGTCACAAATTCATTTTCGTAAATATCGAGATTGATCCCTTTCAATATGATCTGGTCGTCAAATTTCTTGACGATATTTTTAAACTGAATGATTTTTTTCTTTTCCTGATCCATGCGGTTGTTTCCTTTCTAGAACATGGGCGGGGTAGTGACCCACAGAACCTGTGCTTCCTTCTCGCCGGGATTGTATAAATAGTGGTTCCGGCTGCCGTCCAGGTAAAACGTTTCTTTTGCTTTGACGCGGCAATGCCTGTTCTCGATCACAAGCTCGATGGTTCCTTTCAGGACATAGCCGAATTCCTGCCCGTTATACGAAGTCATGGTCTGACTTTTTCCTTTCGGCTTGATCGTGAGCAGGATCGGTTCCATATCGTTTTTCTGGGCGTTGGGAACGATCCAGGCAATCGTGTGATCATCCCGTTCGTCGACAAAAAAGTCGTCTTTGGTAAATACGACTTTTTCATCCGGCTCTTCCTGAAAGAACTGGGACAGATTTGTTCCGAGCGCTTCAAGAATATCTTCGAGCGTAGAAATGCTCGGGCTGGTCAGATTGCGTTCGACCTGCGATAAAAATCCTTTTGTCAGCTCGCTTCGCGAAGCGAGCTCTTCGAGGGTAAGGTCGTTGACCAGCCGCAGCTGTTTGATTTTTGTGCCAATATCCATTACCGGTTCCTCATCTCTCCTTTTGTTTATTATTTGTAAACTTCTGATTCAATTTAGCAAACACAATTATTATAAACGAAAAGTTTACCAATACAATACTCAAACGCAAAAAAAAGATCCTGCTGTTTCAGGATCAGGAAATCAAAAAAAATATATCAGCACGCATGGACCATATATTGATCGATCATGCTGCAGAGAACATGTTCTGTCCTCCGTTTATCGACGTTCTGAATGAGCATTTTCCACATTTCGGATTCAAATACAACTTCGAGAATTTTATATGTTTCTCCTGAACGGTCGATCAAATGATTATCTTTTTTTATATCCTGCATGCAGGCTGGCCGCAGCTGCTGTGTTTTCGGTTTTTGAATGATCATTGTGTGCTCCTTTCTTTCTATGCGCTGCATTATATAGGATGCCTGTGTCATGATTCATCTTTTTTGCCTGAAAAAACGTTTCCATGCATTTTACATTGTCTTTTTTCGTTTTATGGTATACTTGTATGGAAATTTGAAGGAGAACATGAATGTTAAAAACGATACTGGAAGGCATCCTGATCGGAATTGCCAATATCATTCCGGGCGTGAGCGGAGGAACGATGATGGTCGCGCTCGGTATTTACGACAAACTGATCGAATCGATCACCCACCTGTTCAGCCGGTTCAAAAAAAGCATGCGCTTTCTTATGCCGATCTTTATCGGCATCGGTATTGCGATCGTCGTCTTTTCGAGACTGTTCGAGTTTCTGATCGAAACCTATCCGATCCCGACCAATCTCGCTTTCTGCGGGCTGATCCTTGGAAGCGTTCCGTTTATTACGAAGCATGTCAAAAACAAGGGCTTCGATCTGAGCATGGCGATCCCGTGCATCGTCTTTTTCATGATCGTCATCGCGATGGCGGTCGCTTCAGGCGGAGCGGACTCGCAGGCCGACATGAATCTGAATTTTGTGAATGTGATCCTGCTCTTTCTTATCGGGATCGTTGCGGCTGCCACGATGGTCATCCCGGGCGTAAGCGGCAGCATGATGCTCATGACTTTAGGTTATTACGAACCAATCCTTTCGACCGTCAATTTGGCTGTGGATTCGCTTGTTCATTTTAATCTGAATTCCTTGCTGTACTGTGTCGGCGTGTTTATTCCGTTCGGTCTTGGGATCGTGGTCGGGGTTTTTGCGATCGCGAAGCTCATCGAATGGCTGTTCGAGCGGTTTCAGACCCAGACGTACTGGGCGATCATCGGTCTTCTGCTGGCTAGTCCGATCGCGATCCTGCTCAATACGGACTGGTCTTCTTTTTCGGTCATTCAGCTGATGATCGGCATCCTGACTTTCGCGTTCGGCTGGTTCCTTTCCAGCAAACTGGGCGGAGAATGAGATCAAATATCTGCACCCATTCATACATGAACCTGTTCCAAAAAGGGACAGGTTTTTCTTTTATCAGAACTTCGGTGTTCGATTTACGAGGAATACGAACTATCTGCATTTAAGTAAAAAAAATACCCATACCGCGAGCCGTACCACTCGGAATGTAACGAAGCAGGTT
>ERZ778497.345-NODE-345-length-41395-cov-10.678592_pt1 | contig 41395 bp, 34 predicted proteins | sample MGYA00509938_ERZ778497 | MGnify/ENA primary metagenome ERZ778497 (study PRJEB29527, sample SAMN07138969) | mouse gut metagenome | material: feces | host: mouse | place: China:Nanjing | collected 2016-01-25 ... | reverse complement strand
CGCCATGGCAAGACAGCAACTAGTCAAAAGGACACACATTTTGGCGTATAACCCCCAAAAGAGGTGTGGGACGGTACACCGAAAAGATGGTACAGCACAAGAGGGCACAGCAAAAAGGGTGGTGCACATGGAATGTCCACGTGCACCACCCTTGTGGTTGGGCTGGCCCCGACTACTGCAGGATGGCCATGCAGATGAAGTCGAGGATGAAGAGGGCGGAAACGATCCAGACAATCGGATGCACCTCGCTCGCCTTCTTGCGGCACACCTTGACGATGCAGTACGTGATGAAGCCAGCGGCGATGCCGTAGCTGATCGAGTACGCGAACGCCATGAACACCGAGGCGAAGAACGCCGGAATCGCTTCGCTGATGTCGTCCCAACGGACCTCCTTGAGCGAGGCCGCCATCATGCAGCCGACGATGACGAGCACGCCAGCCGTGGCCGCGCTCGGCACGGCGGAGACGACCGGGGCGAAGAAGATCGACAGCGCGAAGAACAGCGAGACGAAGACCGAGGTGAGGCCGGTACGACCGCCCGCGGCGATGCCGGCGGACGATTCGACGTACGTGGTGGTGTTCGACGTGCCGCAGATCGCGCCGATCGAGGTAGCCACGGAGTCGGCGAAGAGCGCCTTGTCCATCTTGGTCTTGAAACCGGAGCCGTTCTCAGCCGACTCCTCGTCGGCCTTCGAGAAAATGCCGGTGCGGCGGCCGGTGCCGATGAACGTGCCCAGCGTGTCGAACACATCGGACATCGAGAACGCGAAGATCGTGACGAGCACGAGCGGCAGGCGCCCTGGGTTCGAGAAGAGCGAACCGAAGCCCTCGCCGGTGAACAGCGCGCCGAACGTCTGCGGCAGCTGGCCGAACGCGTCACCGATCGAAATCGAGTTGTTCATCGTGGTCAGGCCCATCGGGATGCCGATGACCGTGGTGATGGCGATGGCGAGCAGCATGCCGCCCTTGATCTTGAGGATCGTGAAGACGATGACGAGCAGCAGGCCGATGAGGAACAACCACAGCGTGGGGCTGTTGAACGTGGCGAGGCCCGGCGTGGCGCCGGTGGACAGACCCTTGCCGGCCGACTCGGCGTCCTTCGTGGTGAACGTGATGAGGTCCACATTGAGCAGGCCCACGTATGCCACGAACAGGCCGATGCCGCCGCCAATCGCGTGCTGCAGCGCATCGGGGATGGCGCGGATGATCATCTGGCGCACCTTGGTGACCGTGATGAGGATGTTGATCAGACCGCACAGGAACACCATGCACAACGTCTCCTGCCACGTGAAGCCGAGGCCGAAACAGACGGTGTAGGTGAAGAACGCGTTGAGGCCCATGCCCGGAGCAAGCGCATACGGCACGTTCGCGAACAGGCCCATGATGAGCGTGCCGACGATGGACGCGATGATGGTGGCGAGGAAGACGCCGCCCCACGGCATGCCGGTCTGCGAAAGGATCTGCGGGTTGACGATGATGATGTAGGACATCGCGAAGAACGTAGTGAGGCCGGCCATGAACTCGGTCGACACGGACGTACCGTTCTCTTTCAGATGGAAAAACTTCTCCATGGAAAACCTGTTTTTCTTCTCGTGAAACCTTCGTTGTTGATGCCCGCCCGAGGGCGGAACAGCACGAAGTTAGCATGCGAATGTGTTCTGGATGTTGCCAACCCATGGCGCGGCACGCCGAACTGTATGCCCACAGCGAACAAACACGCCCCTGCTGGGGCGACACGCCGGAGCGGCGAGCCGCGGCGCCCAATCAGCCGAAGTGGCCGGAGACGTAGCGTTCCGCCTCTTCGTTCTGCGGGTTGTTGAACATGGTGGTGGTATCGGCGAAGTACTCGAGGTGCCCGGGCTGGCCCACCGCCTTGAGGTTGAAGAACGCCGTGTAGTCGGCGATGCGCGCCGCCTGCTGCATGTTATGCGTCACGATGACGATCGTGTAGTCCTGCTTGAGTTCCTCGATCAGGTCTTCCACAGCGAGCGTCGAGATCGGGTCAAGCGCCGAACACGGCTCGTCCATGAGCAGCACCGTGGGGTGCACCGCCACTGCGCGCGCGATGCACAGGCGCTGCTGCTGGCCGCCCGACAACCCCACGCCGGGATGGTTCAAACGGTCCTTGACCTCGTTCCACAGGTTCGCGCCGCGCAACGCCCACTCCACGAGGTCATCGGCGTCCGACTTCGTGATCTTCCGGTTGTTGAGGCGCACGCCCGCGAGCACATTCTCGCGGATCGACATGGTTGGGAACGGGTTGGGCCGCTGGAAGACCATGCCGATGTCACGGCGCACCGCCACCGGGTCCACGTCTTTCGCATACAGGTCGCGCCCTTCGAGCAGCACTTTGCCCGTGCAGTGCGCGCCCGGCGTGATCTCGTGCATGCGGTCGAGCGTGCGCAACACGGTCGACTTGCCGCAACCGGACGGCCCGATGAACGCGGTCACCTTGTTCGCGGCGATGTTGATGTTGACGTCCTCTACCGCAAGGAAGTCACCGTAGTAGATGTTGAGATGATTGACATCAATCTGTTGTCCCATGTCTGGGCGTTCCTTTCAGCGTTCGGTGCTGGCCGAACAGATCTTTGCGACGAGCCTGCCGATGAGGTTGAGCACGAGCACGATGACGATGAGCACGAGCGCGGCCGACCACGCGCGCTCCATCGGGATTGTCGTCACGCATGACGCGCCGGCGTTCGGCGGGCAGTTCGCGGTGAGTTTCGAATATTCCTGGTACACGTACACCGGCAGGGTCGTCATCTGCCCGCTGAACAGGTTCACGTTCGTCGAGACGATGTAGCCTGCCGTCATGAGCAGCGGCGCGGTCTCGCCGATGACGCGCGCGACGGCGAGGATCGACCCGGAGACGATGCCGGGGAGCGCGGTGCGCAGCACGACCTTGGTGATGGTGCGCTGCTTGGTCACGCCCAGTGCGAGCGAGGCCTCGCGCAACTCGTTCGGCACGATCCTGAGCATCTCCTCCGAGGATTTGCACACCGTGGGCAGCATGAGCAGCGCGAGCGCGACCGACCCTTCGAACCCGTTGAACGTGCCGGGACCGCACACGATCGCGAAGAGCGAGAGCGCGAAGAGGCCCGCGACGATCGACGGGATGCCGCTCATGACGTCCACGAGCAGGCGGATCGTCTTGGCGAGCCGGCCGTCTTGCGCATATTCGATGAGGTACACGGCGCACATGACGCCGATTGGGATGGAGATGGCCATCGCGCCGAGCGTGATCTCCAATGTGCCGATGATCGCGTGCAGCACGCCTCCATAGCCGCCGACGGCCGTGGGATTGCCGCCGATGACGCCGGTCATGTTGTGGGTGAGGAACCCGACATTGAGGCGTTTCGCACCATTGGCCACCGTGGTCCACAGCAGTGAGACGAGCGGGATCGTGGCGACTGCGAACGTGGCCGTGAACAGAACCCGCATGATCTGGTCCTTGCGTGCGCGCGCCTTGGCCGTGGAGCGCGACGTCTTGAATGCGTCGATGTCGATGTCGGGGATCATGTGCTGCGTGTCGAGCAGTGCGCCGTGATCGATTGTCGTCATGAGGTTGCCTTCCGTGTCAGTCTGCGCGCCGCGTAATTCACGCCGAACGTGATCGCGAACAGCACCAGTCCCGTCGCGATGAGCACGCTGACGCCCAGATTGTTCGCCTCCGCGTATTGCGCGGCGATGTTCGCGGCGATGGTCTGGTCTTTGGACGCTTCGAGCAGGTTGAACGAATAGCCGAATCCCGGGGACAGGATCATCAGTACGGCCATCGTCTCGCCGAGCGCACGGCCCAGGCCGAGCATCGAAGCGGATATGATGCCGGATCTGCCGAATGGCAGCACCGCGAGCTTGATCGTCTCCCACTTCGTCGCGCCGAGCGCGAGCGCCGCCTCCTGGTGCAGCCGCGGTGCCTGCATGAACACGTCACGCGTCATCGAGGTGATGATCGGCAGGATCATGACGGCGAGCACGAGCGCGACGGTCGCCACGGTGCGCGGCGGGTTGGCAGCGGGGCCTGCGAACAATGGGATCCAGCCCAGATGTTGCACCGTCCAATCCCAGAACGGGTAGGTGGCCGGCACAAGCACGAGCGCGCCCCACAGGCCGTAGACGACCGAGGGAATCGCGGCGAGCAGATCGACGACGGTGTTGAGACCGGCGGCGAGGCGCCGTGGCGCGTACTGCGAGATGAAGATCGCGATGCCGATGGAGACGAAGAACGCGATGGCGAGCGCGAGCGCGGCGACGAGGACCGAACCGAAGAGGAGCGGCCCGACGTATTGCACGAATGAGTCGAACCGGCCGCCGGTGAAACTCGCGATGACCGCCTGGGTCGCGTCGCGCGGACCGGCCACGACGGGCCATGCGCGCATGAGCAGGAAGACGGCGACCGCGGCGAGCAGGCCGAGGATCAACAGCCCGCTGCCGTAGGCAGCCCCTTTGAATAGACGGTCGGCCATGGCGCCGTTGGCGCGCCGGAGCGCGTCACTGTGCTGTTCGCTGGTACGGGTCGTACTGGTCATGGCGCGTCAGCCGACCTTGATCTGATCAATCGACGCCGTGATCTTGCCCGTCAGGTTGCTTGGCAGCGGCGCGGCGCCAGCGGCGTCCTGCGCGGCCTTCTGCCCTTCGGCGCTGGTGACGTAGGTGAGCCACGCCTTGGCGAACGTCGCGTCATTGGATTCCTTGTACGCGGGGCACACGATGTCGTACGAGACGAGCACGATCGGGTACGCGCCGGTGGCCGCGGTCTTGTGATTGATGTCAATGACGATGCGGTTGTCACCGTCGACGCTGGTGTCGACCGGCGAATCCGCGATGACCTTCGACGCGGCATCGGCCGAGATGGGCGTGTAGTCGTCGCCCACCTTGACGGCGACCGTCCCCAGATCGCCCACCTGCGAGAAGTCGGCGTAGCCGATGGTGCCGTTGGCCTGCTTGATCGTGGAGACGACGCCGGATGTGCCCTTGGCGCCCTGCCCCACTTCGTTCGGCCAGTTCTCGGAAAGGTCGTGGGGCCACGCGCTTGGGGCCACGTCTTTGAGGTAGCTGACGAAGTTGAGCGTCGTGCCCGACTTGTCGGAACGGTGGACCACGGTAATGGTGAGGTTGGGCAGGTCGAGCCCGGGGTTCTGTTCGGTTATCGCCGGGTCGTTCCACCGGGTGATCTCGCCGTTGAAGACCTTCGCGATGGTCGCGGCGTCCATGTTGACGTGCTTGCCCGCGGTGGAGATGCCGTCGAGGTTGAATGCCACGGCGATTGGGGAGACATAGACGGGCACATCGAACGCGGTACCCGACGCGCATACGCTCTTCGACTGTTCGATCTCCTCGGCGCTCAATGCCTTGTCGGAGCCCGCCCAGACGGTCGAGCCGGTCAGGAATGTGCTCACGCCCGCACCCGAACCGGACGGGTTGTAGGCGACGGTGGCGTTGGGCGCCTGGGAACGGAACCCTTCGATCCATGCTTCGACGGCCGTCTGTTGGGATGACGCGCCGGCGCCGGCGTATTCACCGGTGAGCGATGCGACGCCATCCTTCGTGGCCGATGTGCTTTCCGAGGCGGCGGTGTTGTCTCCGCAGGCCGCGAGGGAAACGAGCAGACCTACGCCGCATACCGCGGCGAGCGAACGGGTCACCATGTGGTTGTTCATGAGCTGTGTGTTCTCTTTTCAAGACGTCGACGAAACCATCTGATTTCATCTGGTTGTGCATTACACTCCCAGCGTAAAACCGCGTGATGGTGCCGAAAACCAGTTCAGGTGAACGCACGGTGAACAGTCGGACAACGTTGTGGGGCACGCCCGCGTATGCGACGTCCCGATACAAAAAATCGGGGCCCTCCCTTGGAAGACCCCGATACATGGACTTGCGTGCCGATCAGCCGAAGCGGCCGGAGACGTAGCGTTCCGCCTCTTCGTTCTGCGGGTTGTTGAACATCGTGGTGGTATCGGCGAAGTACTCGAGGTGCCCGGGCTGGCCCACCGCCTTGAGGTTGAAGAACGCGGTGTAGTCGGCGATGCGCGCCGCCTGCTGCATGTTGTGCGTCACAATCACAATCGTGTAGTCCTGCTTGAGTTCCTCGATCAGGTCCTCCACCGCGAGCGTCGAGATCGGGTCAAGCGCGGAGCATGGCTCGTCCATGAGCAGCACCTGCGGGTGCACGGCCACGGCGCGCGCGATGCACAGGCGCTGCTGCTGGCCACCCGACAGGCCGATGCCCGGATTGTCCAAACGGTCCTTGACCTCGTTCCACAGGTTCGCGCCGCGCAACGCCCACTCCACAAGGTCATCGGCGTCCGACTTGGAGATCTTGCGGTTGTTGAGGGTGACGCCGGCGAGCACATTCTCGCGGATCGACATGGTTGGGAACGGGTTGGGCCGCTGGAACACCATGCCGATGTCACGGCGCACAGCCACCGGGTCGACATCCGGGGCGTACAGGTTCTGCCCTTCGAGCAGCACCTCGCCCGTGCAGTGCGCGCCCGGCGTGATCTCATGCATGCGGTCGAGCGTGCGCAACACGGTCGACTTGCCGCAACCGGACGGCCCGATGAACGCCGTCACCTTGTTCGCGGCGATGTGCAGATTGACATCCTCTACCGCGAGAAAACTACCGTAGTAGATGTTGAGATGATTGACATCAATTTGCTGTCCCATACGTTCTTTCCTTGCTGTTCAGACGATTGTGAAGGGCTTGCCGTCTATTTCTTCTTCGGTGCGAACACTTTCGCGACGATCCTGCCGATGAGGTTGAGGACGAGCACGATGACGATGAGCACGAGCGCGGCGGACCACGCGCGCTCCATCGGGATCGTCGTCACACATCCGCTTGCGGCGTCCGCCGGGCAGTTCGCGCGGTACTTCGAATACTCCTGGTACACGTACACCGGCAGCGTCGTCATCTCGCCACCGAACAGGTTCGCGTTCGTCGAGACGATGTATCCGGCTGTGATGAGCAACGGCGCCGTTTCGCCGATGACGCGCGCGATCGCGAGGATCGAACCGGAGACGATGCCCGAAAGCGCGGTGCGCAACACGACCTTGGTGATGGTGCGCTGCTTGGTCACACCGAGCGCGAGCGACGCCTCACGCAGGTCGTTCGGCACGATCTTGAGCATCTCCTCGGTGGTCTTCACCACAGTCGGGATCATGAGCAGCGACAGCGCGACCGACCCCTCGAACCCGTTGAGCGTGCCCGGCCCCACCAGGATCGCGAACATCGAATAGGCGAAGAGGCCAGCCACAATCGACGGGATGCCGCTCATGACATCCACAAGCAGGTGGATGGTGCGCGCGAGTTTCGACCCGCCGGCGTATTCGATGAGGTACACGGCGCACATGACGCCGATCGGGATCGAGATGACCATCGCGCCGAGCGTGATCTCCAACGTGCCGATGATCGCATGCAGGATGCCGCCATAGCCACCCGACGGCGTTGGGTTGCCGCCGATGACGTTCGTCATGTTGTGGCTCAGGAAATCCCAGTTGAGACGGCGGAAGCCCCGCACAAGCGTCGTCCACAGCACCGAGATGAGCGGGATGAGCGCGACGATGAACGCGAGGATGATGAGCGTGCGCATCGCGATGTCTTTGCGTTTGCGCGCGGCCGTGTACGACCGCGTCGGCTTGAACTTGTCGAAATCGATGACGGGCGCCGCGTCTGTCGTCGGCGTGTGTGCGGTGCCGGTGGGGTTCGTCTGGGTCATCACTTCCCCGCTTTCTCGGTGATGCGGCGCGCGAGCAGATTCACCAGGAACGTGATGACGAACAGCACAAGGCCCGTGCCGATGAGCACCGAGACGCCGATGCCGTCAGCTTCCGGGTATTGTGCGGCGATGTTCGCGGCGATGGTCTGGTTCTGCGACGCCTGCAGCAGCTTGAACGAGTATTTGAGGCCGGGAGACAGGATCATGAGCACGGCCATCGTCTCGCCGAGCGCACGGCCCAAGCCGAGCATCGACGCCGAGATGACGCCGGATTTGCCGAACGGCAGCACCGACAGTTTGATCATCTCCCATTTGGTGGCGCCCAGGCCAAGGGCCGCCTCTTCGAGGAGCTTCGGCGTCTGCAGGAAGATGTCGCGGGCGATCGACGTGATGATCGGCAGAATCATGATCGCGAGCACAAGCGCCACGGTCGCCACGGTGCGCGGCGGGTTCGCGGCCGGCCCGGCGAACAGCGGGATCCAGCCGAGGTATTCGGCGATCCAGTTCCAGAACGGGTAGATCGTCGGCACGAGCACGAGGCCTCCCCACAGGCCGTAGATGACCGAGGGGATCGCGGCGAGGATGTCGACGATGTAGCTGAGCACCGCCGCAAGGCGCTTGGGTGCGTAATGCGAGATGAACAGCGCGATGCCGATCGAGACGAAGAATGCGAGCACAAGCGCGAGCGCCGCCACGAGCACGGTGCCGAACAGCAGCGGGCCCACATACCCCCAGAAGCTCTTGGCTTTGCCACCGGTGAAGTTCTCGATGACCGCGCTGTTCGCCTGCTGGTTGCCGCCAATGAGCGGCCACGCACGGAACAGCAGGAACAGGGCAACCGCGGCGAGGGTGACGAGGATGAGGATGCCGCATGCATAGGCGACGCCGCGGAACACGCGGTCCGCCTTCTGCCCGTTGACCGGTTGCGTCAGCGACGACGCAGCGGGCGATGCTGATGGTTTCGATGCCATGGACATGGGCCTCACTTCACTTCAATGGCGTCTATCGATGCGTGCACATATTGGGCGATGTTCTCGGGGAGCGGGGCGGAACCGGTCGCGTTCTTCGCTTGGTCCTGCCCTGCCTTGCCGGTGATGTACCCAAGCCATGACTTTGCGAAACGCGCCGTGTTCTCATCGCGGTAGATGGGGCATGCGATGTCGTACGAGACGAGCACGATCGGGTACGCGCCCGGCTCCGTTGTGGCATGGTTGATGTCCAGGACGACGCGGTTGGCGCCCGGAACGGATTCGTCGAGCTTGGAATCGGCCACGGCCTTCGACGCGGCGTCGGCCGAGATTTCGGTGTACTCGCCGCCCACCTTGACGGCGACGGTGCCCATGTCACCCGCCTGCGAAAGGTCGGCGTAGCCGATGGTGCCGTTCGCCTGGTCGATCGTGCTGATGACACCGGAGGTGCCCTTGGCGCCCTGCCCCACATCGTTCGGCCAGTTTTCGGAAAGCTGGTATGGCCAGTCCTTGCCTGCCGTCGCCTTGAGGTATTCGAGCAGGTTGAGCGTCGTGCCGGATTTGTCGGAACGGTGCACCACGGTGATCGGCAGGTCCGGCAGGTCGAGGTCCGGGTTCTGCTTGGCCAGCGTCGGGTCGTTCCAACGCGTAATCTTGCCGTTGAACACCTTCGCGATCGTGGAGGCGTCCATGTTGATGTGCTTGCCCGCGTCGGACACGCCCCGCAGATTGAAGACGATCGCGATCGGCGAGATATAGACGGGCACATCGAACGCCGTGCTGCCGCTGCACACCTGCTTGGATTCCTCGACCTGCGCGCTGTCGAGCGGCTTGTCGGACCCGGCCCAGACGGTCGCGCCCGTCAGGAACGTGACGACGCCCGCCCCGGAACCGGACGGATTGTACGAGATCTTCGCGTCCGGGTTGGTCTTCTGGTAGCCCGCGATCCATGCTTCGACGGCCGTCTGCTGGGATGACGCGCCGGCGCCGGCGAAACTGCCCGAGATCGACGAAGCGTTGGAGACCGGCCGGTCCGACGGATCCGTGTTGTCTCCGCATGCCGCTGCGGCAACGACGAGCGCCACGCCGCACAATGCCGCGAACGCGCGCCGCGCAAGATTGGTATGCATGTGGTTTCCTTTGGTCACGATGCCATTCTATCCGACCACACCAGTGTAAGGGAGGACGGCGATGCCGATGGCCGGTGAACATGAACTCAGTGTGAAGGTTCGCCGCTGATCCGGTAGCCGAGCCCGCGCACGGTCGTGAGCATCGACGGGTTCGAGGGATCGCGCTCGATCTTCGCGCGGATGCGTTTGATGTGCACGTCGAGGGTCTTCGTGTCGCCCACATAATCACTGCCCCACACCCGGCCGATGAGCTGCTGCCGGGTCAGCACGCGCCCTTTGTTGCGCATCAGATATTCGAGCACCTCGAATTCCTTGAGCGGGAACGCCGTGAGGACGCCGTCGATGCGCACCTCGTGCGAGGCCACGTCCATGGACACCGGCCCGCAGACGAGTGTCTCATCGGCCACCGGTGCACTGTTGGACTGCGGCTCGAGGCTGCGGCGCAGCACGGCGTGGATGCGCGCGAGCAGTTCACGGAACGAATATGGTTTGGTCACATAGTCGTCGGCCCCGATTTCAAGGCCCACGATCACGTCGTTCTCCGTCGATTTCGCGGTCACCATGATGATGGGCACCGGATGCGTCTCGCGGATGCGCCGGCAGAGCGTCGTGCCCGATATGCCGGGAAGCATGAGATCGAGGATGACCAGGTCGAAGGACATCTCTTCGTAGAGCGCCCACCCTTCCTCACCACTTGCGGCGCCATGCGCCTCGTAGCCTTCGCGCGCCAGCTGGAAGAGCAGCGGCTCAAGGTAGGACGGCTCGTCTTCGACGACGAGTATGCGTGTCATCGTTCATGCTCCTTGTCCATGATGCCGGCGGTGCCGGCGAGCGGCAGCGCCACGGTGAAGGTCGAGCCTTCGCCGGGCTTCGACCACACGTCTATCGTGCCACCATTGGCGCGGATATGGTGGTTCGCGATCGACAATCCAAGACCGGTGCCCCCGGTGAGGCGCGAGCGTGCCGGGTCGACGCGGTAGAACCGTTCGAAGATGCGCCCCTGCAGCGGCTGCGGGATGCCGACGCCATGGTCGATGACACGGATGCGCACATGGCCATCCGCCTGTGCGACGTCGACGGTCACGTCGCTGTGCTCGGGCGAATAGTTGATCGCGTTCTCTACAAGGTTCTTGAGGGCGATGTGCACGGCGGTGGCGTCCACGCACACGGCGAGCGGCCGATCTACGGCACCGTCGCGCATGCGCACATCCGTATGCCGTGCCGCGGCGGTCACCTCGGTGTCGGCGATGGCGCCGTGCACCAGATCACGCGCGTCGACTGTCTGTTTCGGCCGCTCGCCGGGGTTGGACATGCGCCCCAGTTCGATGAGCCTGCGCACCAGCCCGTCGAGCCGTTGCGCCTCCATGCCGATGCGGCCGGCGAAATGCCGGATCATCTCCACGTCATCGCCCGCGTCGGCAATCGTCTCGCTGAGCAGCATGATCGCGCCGACCGGCGTCTTCAGTTCGTGGGACACATTCGTCACGAAGTCGCGGCGCATGCGGTCCACGTTCCGCCGGTAGCCGGTGTCGGCGCACACCACGGCCACGCGGCAGGCGGATATCGGCTGCGCGGTCACGGCGATATGCCGTGCCTGCGGCCCCCCATCGAGTTCGATGTCCGCATGCACCGGCTCATGGCCTTCCACAGCGCTGGCGATGAGCCCGCGGACGCCATCGTCGGTCAGACGGCCGTCGAACACGAGGCCATGCTCCGCGGCCGCGGTGTTCGACACAATGACGTTGCCATGCACATCGGTGATGATGACGGATTCCCCGAGCATCGCGAGCATGCGGCGCTCGCCATCGACGGCGTCCGGGTCGGCGACGCCGTCGAACAGGGCGGCCACGCTTGGCGACCGGTCGCGTTCACGCGCGCGCCCCGCCTGATAGGCGATGAGGGACGCGACGAGCGCCGCAAGTAGGGCCGCACCGAGCCCGACCACGATTCCTACCGCCGGCATATCGCACTCCCCTTCCCGCTCGTATTGCGCGCGGCACTTGGCTACATGCGCCGCAGCATCGTGACGGCAATACGCGCGGCGGTGTCGGCGTATTCGGAGATGTCGAAGTCGCGGAACTCCTCGTAATCAGTGTCGGCGTTGTCGCTCATCGCGCGGATCACGAGCGCCGGCACGTCGTTGCGCGCGGCCACATGCACGACTGCCGCGCCCTCCATCTCCACGGCGTCGGCGTGCGTGAGGCTGATCACGCGCTCAATCTGCTCGGGCGAATCCACGAAGTAATTGCCCGAGGCGATGACGCCGGTGATGTGGTTGATGCCCATCTCGCTCAGTACGTCCTCGGCGAGCGCGATCAGCTGCGGGTCGGAGTGGAACTCCTCGGTGCCGGGCTTCCACTGGCCCACGAGGCGCATGTCAGTGTCGAGGTAGCGCAGCGTGCCGCCGAGCACGATGTCGTTGATATGCAGTTCGGGGTTGAGGTTGCCGGCGATGCCGGAGAAGATCACGGCATCCGGCTCGGCGCAGTCGATGAGGTATTGCGTGGTGGCCGCGGCGTTCACGAGTCCCATGCCGCCGACGGCGATGACGACGTGCAGCGGGTCGCCGGCGTCCGTGGTGAGTTCGCCGTGCAGCACGGCGAGGCTCGCGCGGTGCTCCTCGCGCACGTTGGTGCACGCGTTGGCGATGTGTGCTGCTTCTTCTTCCAAGGCGCTGATGATGGCGACGGTACGGGTCATGGTTCCTCGATTCGTTGATGGGTGCGGTCAGTTCCAACGGCGGGTGCGCACGGCTTCTGCGAGCTCGTGCAACAGTTGTTCGGTGACTGGCCAGCTGAGGCATTTGTCGGTGATGGACTTGCCGTAGACGAGCTGGTTGAGCGGCGCGGCCGGCTGGTTGCCCCCTTCGAGGAAGCTTTCCATCATGATGCCGGTGATACCGGGCTCGCCTTGCGCCACGCGCTCGGCGATCTCACGGACCACATGCGCCTGGCGCACGTCGTCCTTGCCGGAGTTGCCGTGCGAGCAGTCGATGATCAGACCGTGCGCGGCGGCCGAATCGGCGGGCATCTGCGCACGCACCGCCTCCATGGCCTGCGCGACCGAATCGGCGTCGTAGTTCGGCCCCGAGCTCGACCCGCGCAGCACGACATGGCAGTCGGGGTTGCCGATGGTCTCGACAGCGCATGCGCGGCCCATGTGGTCGATGCCGAAGAACGTGTGTTGTTGGGCGGCGGCGAAGCAGCCGTTGACCGCGGCTTTGACCGAGCCGTCGGTGGCGTTCTTGAAGCCGATCGGCATCGACAGCCCGCTCGCGAGCTGCCGGTGCACCTGGCTTTCGGTGTTGCGCGCGCCGATCGCGCCCCAGCTCACCGCGTCGGAGATGTACTGCGGGCTGGTGGGCTCCAGGAACTCGGTGGCCGCCGCAAGACCGGCGCCGAGCACGTCGAGCAATGTCTTGCGCGCGAGCAGCAGGCCCTTTTGGATGTTGTGGCTGCCATCGATGTCCGGGTCGTTGATCAGGCCCTTCCATCCCACCGTCGAGCGCGGTTTTTCGAAGTAGACGCGCATCACGATGAGCAGTTCGTTCTCGAGTTCGCGGCGCACATGCTCGAGCCGGCGCGCGTAGTCGAGCGCGGCGGCCGGGTCGTGCACCGAGCACGGCCCGACGAGCACGAGCAGCCGGTCGTCCTGCCCGTACAGGCACGCGCGGATCTCGTCGCGCGACGAGGCGACGAGATGGCGTGCGCGCGCGTCAAGCGGCAGTTCGGTCAGCACCTGCGCCGGTGTGGGCAGCGGGTCGAGTTCCATCACACGGCGGTTGATGATGCGGTCGATGCCCACTTCGTCTTCCCAGCGTGGCAGATCGTGCATGTCGGTGAGTGGATTGCCGCCTTCGGCCACGATCTGGTGCACGGCGTGCAGCTGCTCGGGCGTATACGTGAGCGGCCTGCCTTGCGCGATGGCGCGCGTGTGGTCCTCGAACTGCGGCGTGTGCGGGTCGTGTGCCATGCCGTGCTCCTCCTTCGCTGATTGCTGCCTCTACGATAACACCGTGCGCGCGCCGCATCAGTCGCGCGGGCACAGCGCGTTGTACAGCTGCTGTTCGTACGCCTGCGTGCCCAGCTCGTTGGGGTGCGTGCCGTCGTCGTACAGGTATTCGGGGTGGGCGGTGGCGAGCGCGGACCAGTCGATGATCCCCACGTTGGGGTGCGCGGCGGCCACTTCCTGGAACGTGGCGTTCGAGGCCGCGGTCCAATCCACCGGCGCGAGCGCCGTGACGAAATACAGCGGCCGGCCCGTGGCGAGCTGCACCACATGCTCGGCCTGTTCGCGCGTGGCGGCGCCGTTCGTGCCGAGCGCGAATACGATGACCTGCGGGTCCTCGCCACTGCCCAGGAACTGGGCGAGCAGGTCCTCGCCTGTGGCGAACTGCCGGCTCACCGCGCCGTCGATGTGCGCCTGCGGGAAGTGTTGCTGCAGGGTCTGCGCCACGCCCGCCGTGACCGAATCGCCGATCATGAGCATGCGCACGCTGCACTGTTGCGCGGCGGCGTCGCACTGCCAGCGCGAGGGATCGAGGTTGTTCGGCACTTTGAGCGCGCTCACCTGCGGTTGCGCGATGTCTGCGCCTTTGGACTGTGCGGCGTCTGTACCCTTGGGTTGCTCGGGCTGCGGCGATGGCGCAGGCGCGGGCTTGGCGAGCTGTTTGCGCGCCTGTTCGGCCGTGAGCGCGAGTTCAGGGCGCAGCTGCACGGCGCGCGCGTGGGCGATCGCCTGCCAGTTGAGCGGCAGCATGAGCACCAGCACGGCCAGCGCGCCGGCGACGATGCCCACCACGGCGCCCGGGCGCAGGCGCGCGGTGAGGGTGGCGAAACGCGTGCCGGCCGTGCCGAGCATGCGCACGCCGGCGTTGCCGGACGCAGTGAGACGGCGACCGAGGCGCTCGCCGGCCGTCTCGCGCACGGGCTCCGCATTGTCGCCGGCGCGGGTGAGCCACGGCAGCCACGGCGTGCCGCGCATCGCCTCGATGAGCTGGAAGAAGACCTCGCCCACCGCCAGAATGAGCGCGAACTGACCGAGATAACCCCACCATGGCAGCGGCGTGGCGCGCGTGGCCGGATTGAGCACGATGAGCAGCGGGTAGTGCACCAGATACAGCGAGAACGAACGCGAGCCGATGTAGCTGCACACCTTGGCGCCCATCGCGCGCATGAACACGCCCGAGTGCATGCCCGCCCAGATCATGGCGGCGGCGAGCAGCGCGAACAGCAGATAACCGCCGCGGTAGAGCCACGCCGACTGCGGGTCGACGATGGCGAAGCAGACGCAGAACACCACGAGCAGCGCGAAACCGAGCGCGTTGACGAGCTGCTGGCCGGTGACGCGCAGTTCGCGCCCGCGCACATGCACGCTGCGGCTGTAGAACTGCCAGTGCGGCGGGTCGTGCGCGAACTCGTCGTCCTGCCGGCCCGCGTGCCGGTGCATCAGCACGGCGAGCGCGGCGCCGACGAGCAGTTCGGCGGCGCGCGTGTCGAGCCCATAGTAGATGCGCGAGGTGTCTTGCCCGGGCGTGTACAACAGCAGCATCTCGAGCGACGACGCCAATGCGAGCGCACTGATGGCAGCGGCGCGCGCGACGCGCGAACGGCACAGTTGGAAAATCAGTACGAACAGCAACGGCCACAGCACATAGAACTGCATGATGAGGCTCGTGAACCACAGGTGCGTCAGCGGTGAAGGCAGGCCGGCCGCTTGGAAATACGAGAGTTTGCGGAAGATGAACGACCAGTTGCTGTAGAACAGCGCGCTCGGCAGCGCGTCGCCGCGCACTTTGGGCAGCAGGGAGGGCGCCATGCAGTACACGAGGATCGCCGTGCCCGCGATGGTGGCGAGCACGCTCGGCCAGAGGCGGCGCACACGGCCACGCAGAAAATGGGGGTACGAGAAGCGCAGGCGTTCGAACAGGTTGACCATGCTGCGCGTGAGCAGGAACCCGCTGACCACGAAGAACAGCGTGACGCCCAGAAACCCACCTGGCAGCAGTGAGGGGCGCGTGTGGTAGCCGATCACCCCGATGATCGCGAGCGCGCGCATACCGTCAAGGACGGTGATATGGCGGCTCGCGGTTGTTGGCACACCGCTCACAACGATTCGCGGCATTACGCCCCCTCAAATATGGGTGTGGGTTGGGTTGCGTCACTCGGCGGCGGCGCGGCGGGTGGCCACGGCGTCGGCGAGCTTGCGCAGCACCTGTTCGGTGCGGTCCCACGGCACGCAGGCGTCGGTCACCGACTGTCCGTAGACGAGCTGGTCGAGCGGGGCCGGATCCTGATGGCCGCCCACGAGGAAGCTTTCCATCATGATGCCCAGGATGCCGCGTTCGCCGGCGGCCACACGCGAGGCGATGTCTTCGATCACCTGCGCTTCGACCACTTCGTCCTTGCCGCAGTTGCCGTGCGCGGCGTCGATGATGAGGCCGTGGTCGCTCGGGCCGGCCGCCTTCGAGGCCTTGAGGTCGTCGAGGGCACGGGCCACCGAGACGGGGTCGTAGTTGGGGCCGGAGCTGGAACCACGCAGCACGAGGTGGCAGTCCGGGTTGCCCTTCGTTTCGGCCGAGATCACTTGGCCATCCAGATTGATGGAGAGGAAGTGGTGTTCGTTGGCGGCCGAGAAGCAGGAGTCGGCGGCCGGCTTGATCGAGCCGTCGGTGGCGTTCTTGAAGCCGATCGGCATGCTCATGCCGCTCGCAAGCTCGCGGTGCACCTGGCTTTCGGTGTTGCGCGCGCCGATTGCGCCCCAGCTGATCAGGTCGCACAGGTACTGCGGGGTAATCGGGTCGAGCCATTCGGTGGCGGCGGGCAGGCCGAGCGAAAGCACGTCGGTGAGCACCTTGCGCGCGAGCCACATGCCTTTGCGGATGTCGAAGCGGCCGTTGAGGTCGGGGTCATTGATCAGGCCCTTCCACCCGATTGTGGTGCGCGGTTTTTCGAAGTAGACACGCATCACGATCAGCAGGCGGTCACCCAGTTCGCGGTTGAGCGCGGCAAGGCGCGTCGCATAGTCGTGCGCGGCCTTCGGGTCATGGATCGAGCAGGGGCCGACGATGGCGAGCAGGCGGTCGTCGCGGCCGTGCAGCACGTCGCGGATCTGGCTGCGCGAGTCGAGCACGAGGTCGCGCATCGCGTCGGTCAGCGGCAGTTCCTTGATGAAATAGCGTGGCGCCGGAATCGGGTCGAGCTGGCGTATGTTCACGTCCACGGTCTCGGGGACCACCGCATGCTCGTCGAGCAGTGCGTCCTGCGAACTGTCAGGCCCGCGCAGTGCTGTCATCTGTCTGTCTCCTCTTGTCTGTGCGCCGCGGCGCGCCAGCCGCGCGCGGTCGAAACCGGATACCCAGTGTAAAACAACCCAGTTGACTTGACTACCGGCGTTCCAGAATCTCCATGCGCGCGGGGCGCGGCCGCGTGAAACACGGGGTGAAACCCCATGAGGGCGGGTTTCAGGCGAGGGCGCCCATCGGGTCCCATGCCGGCAGCATCGTGGCCGGCTCGCCAAGCGCCTTGCGGTACTCTTCGGGCAGCATGGCCTTCGGCACCGCCACCTCGAACACGTACTGGTCGAACCAGTCGTCGGCCATCGTGAAGTAGCCCTTGTCGGCGATCTTCGTGCCCCACGAGTTCTCCACGCGCCAACGGCGCGTCGTCGTGCCGTCGTCATCCACGTCCACGCCCACGAACGCCATCGCGTGGTTCATCGCGGAGTCGGCGAAGCGCACGCGCTGCTCCTTGTCCATGTCGAAGTCCACGCCGTAGACCTCGCCGTATTCGAACAGGTCGGTGGCCCACGCGCCGTCCTGGCGGTCCATCATCGGGTGGCAGTCGGCGCCGAACCACACCGGGATGCCCTGTTCCACGAGGATCGTGCGCACGCAGTCCTTCATGAACTCGATCGGCACGTTGAGGTATTCGGTCGGATCGCCGCCCGCCACATTGCCCAGATGCTCGATGCCGATCTTCGTGCCCTTCGCGTGCTCCTTGCGCGGGTCGTCGACGAGGCACACGTAGCTGTCCAGGTCGGCGCTGCCCACATACTTGTTCCAGAACTCGACCGGCGTGATCTCGCCGTCGCGGTGGAACGCGCCGTCGGCGTCGGTCCACTCCCAGTGGAACGACTTCGGCGGCTCACCCAAGTGGATGGTGAGCATGCGGTGGCCGTCCTCCACCGTGCGTGCGATGATCTCGTCGATCTCGTTCGGGTTGTCCTGCATGTGCGCGACGGCGGTGTGCAGCAGGCGGCGCAGCTGCGTGTTCATCTCCGAGGTGTTCTTTGACGATTCGGTCTCCGGGAAGAGGCTCTTCGGCACGGCGCCGTACTTCTTGTAGATGTTCATGGCCATCGTCCACTGGCCGCCGTCGCCCATCACGTCGTGCAGCATGTGCTGGAACAGGCGCGAGTCGACCGGCTCGCCCGCGCGGATCAGGCCGGCCATGTCCTGCATGAAGTAGTTGATGCGCTCAAGCTTGTCGAAGTACATCGCATAGTTCTGCGAGAACTCGAATTCCTTGAGGTTCATGTTCTTCTTGGCCACGAAGCGCGCCACGTTGAGCGAGCTGAACAGCCAGCAGCGTCCCGAATGATCCTGATGCGTGGCCTCGCCGTTGTCTACCACGGTCGAGAACCGGCGCTGTAGCAGGCGTGCGCGATCGTAGTTGCGCGCCACGTTGTTGATGCCCGCGGTCGTGACCGCGTTCATGGCCATGCGGTTGGACTTGTTGGCGTCGAAGTCATGGCGCAGGGTGTCGAGTCGATTGGCGGACAGAGGTTCGAGCTGAGGCAAAACGGGTTCCTTTCCATGCATATGGGTGGTGAATCAATACCAATGCACAAGGGTACTCCCCCACGTGCGTGTGCGCCCGTGGCACAGTCGGCGCCTCCCTCTTCTGTTACGGGTAGTGCCTGCCTTGCTACGGGTAGTGCTTTGCCGACCCACCCCACTCTATAATCCGCCATTTTTCAACGATCATACAAGCAAGTTGCCCGAGAAAGCACTACCCGTAACAGAAGAGGCACTACCCGTAACAACAAGGTCCGGCCCCACGGCAGAGCGTGGGACCGGACCTTGTTGTTACCGGAATGCGGTCACTGGTCGTTGGACAGCTGGGTGTCGTCGTTGATCGCGCCGTCTTCGTCGTCCACCACCTGGTTGTCGCGCTGCTCGAACACGGGGGCGCCTTCGGAGACCATCGAACGGTCGTTCTCTTGGGCCACGGCGATCACTTCGGTTTCGGCGGCTTGGTCATGCTCGCCCTCCTGGGCGTCGGCGGCCGGCGCGTCGAGCGGCGGCACGGTCGGCGCGGCCGCGGGCTGGGCCGGCTTCTCCGCGTTGTCGATCAGCACGTCGTCGTCCTGGTCGCCGTCCGCGGTGTTGTCGCTTTCCACAAACGCGTTGACGACCGACATCGAATCGGTGGAATGCTGGTTGTCCATGCCGAATCCGAAGCCGGCGAACGCGTTGGCGAACATCGAGCGCAATTCGGAGACACGCTGCGTGATGTCGGCCTCGCGGCTCTGCAGCTCGCCGATGCGCTTGTGCAGGCCGTCGAGCTCGGTCTGCGCGGCCTTGCGGCGCTCCTCGATCTGCGCGGCGGCCTCGCGGCTCGCCTTGTCGACGATCTCGGCGGCCGTCTTGTCGGCCTCCTTGCGCTTGTCCGCGGCGTATGTGTCGGCGTCTTCGCGGATTTGCTTGGCTTCGGCGATCTGCGCCTCGGCCTCTTCTTTGGCCTGTGCGCGGCGCTCCTCCAAGTGGCCGAGCAGTTCGGAGACCTTCTGCGTGGCCTCGTCCTGCTGGGCAGCGATGTCGGCGCGGATCTGCTCCACTTCCGCGTTCACCTGGCTCATCGTCTTCGTACGGTTCACTTCGGCGGAATCGGTGATCTCCTGCGCCTGAGACTTCGCGGCGTCGGTGATCTCGCCGGCCTTGCGCTGCGCTTCGGTCATGAGCTTTGACACCTGCTCGCGCACGTCGGCGAGCTTCTTGTTGGCCTCAGCGAGCGCCGATTCGATCTGGTCGTTCGTTTCGCTCTTGAGACGCGTGATCTCCTCGTTCGCGCTCTTGCGCTGCTGCGCGATCGTGGCCGTGGCCTCGGCGCGCTGCTCGGACAGTTCGCGTTCCTGCGTGGCGCGCTCGGAGGCGAGGCGCTTGTTGTGCTCTTCGCGCGAGTTCGTGAGCTCAAGGTCGAGCGTCTGGCGCTGCTCCTTGACCGTCTTCGCGGTGGATGCGCGCAGCTGCGCGGCTTCCTGCTGGGCGCTTGTGATGATTGTCTGCGCTTCGTTCTGCGCGTTCTTGAGCAACGTGTCCGCCTTGGCCTGCGCGTCGTCGACGAGATGCTGGGCGTCGAGCTTGGCGTTGTTGATCAGCGTCTGCGACTGGGACTGCGCTTCGACACGCGCGGATGCGGCGTCTTTCTTGGCGCGCTCGAGCAGCTCCGTGCTCGTCTGCTCGGCCGACGCGAGCATCTGCTGCGCGTTGGCGCCGAGCGAGGCGAAGGTGTTGTCGGTGCTCGCCTTGCGGTTCTTCTCTTCCTGCAGCTGGGCCTGCAGCTGCAGCACGTTGTCGTCTCCGGCCTTGACCTGCTCACGCAGTCGGTCGATCGTGGTCTGCGCCGCAAGCATCGCTTCGTCCACGCGTTCTTTGTCGTACCCTCGCAGCACGACCGGGAACCGCTCCACCATAGTCGTTTCCTTTCGTTGGCAATTCCCCCACGCACGACTGGTGCATGAGTGCGTCTTCTCTGCACTTTAGCGTACGCCACGCCGCACCACGCGCGGAACTCACATTGAGCGCAACCGCGCGGGCGCCGGCGCGCGCTACGGAATCAGGATGTCGGGGCCCATGGGCCGCTTGTAGTAGCGCGCCGCCTCGCGCACCACATCGCGTCCGGCGGTGATCTGCTGGGCCAGCGGCAGGCCGTGTTGCGGGTGCGGTTGTTCGTTGACGGGCGGCAGGTTGACGAACCCGCACATCGTCGGCCTCGGCTGGCGCGCGGCCCACGCCTGCAGGTGGTAGAACAGCGCGTTGCACACGAACGTGCCGGCGTCCGAGCTGAGGGACGCGGGGATATCGTCGGCGGCGAACGCGTTGAGGATCGCGCGCAACGGCAGGCCGGTCCAGTAGGCCGCCGGGCCGTCTGCGTCGATGAGGCGCTGGCCGGGGATCACGTTGTCGGCGTCGGGGCGCGTGGTGTCCTTGAGGTTGATCGCGCATCGTTCCAGCAGGATGCCGCGCGCGGCCTGCTTGAGGCCGGTGGCGATCACGATGTGCGGGTGCACGCGGTCGAGCGTCTCGTTGAGCATGGGCCATGCCTTGCCGAAACTGACCGGCATGTGCACGGCGTGGATGCGCACATCCACCCCGTGCAGCGGGTCCTCGAAATCGTTGGGGTCGACGGCGATGCCCTCTTCGGCGAGCGTGTCGGGCACGATCAGCGCGGGATTGACCGCGATGCCCTCGTATGGGTCGAACCCCGAGATGACAACAGATAGTTCTTGCATGGGCATCACTCGGCCAGACGACCGGCGATCAGCTGCGCGAACGGCATGTCGTCCTGCGTCGTCACCTTCATGTTGAGCGGCGAGCCGCCGACGATCGCGACGGGCTCGTTCGGCAGGTAGTCCACCACCACGCGGGTGTCGTCGGTCGGGCGGAAATCCGGGTCGTCGGCGGCCAGATCGTAGGCGGTGCGGATCGTCTCGAAACGGAAGGCCTGCGGGGTCTGCGCGCGGAACGAATGGCGGCGCTCCGGCACCTGCACCACGGTTTCGCGGTCGCCCAGGTCCTGTGTGAGCAGGATCGTGTCGGTCGACGGGCAGGCCACGGTGGCGGCCTTAAACTCGTCGAGCGCGTCGATGCAGCCGTCGATCTGGGCCTGTGAGACGAAGGGGCGCACCGAATCGTGGATGAGCACCTTCGCGTCTGCGGGCACGCCATGGTCGGCGAGCATGCGCAGCGCGGCCTCGGTGCTGTCGGAGCGTTCGGCGCCACCCTCGATCACAGCCTGCACCTTGGTGTAGCCGGCGGCGGCGATGAGCTGTTCCACCGCTTGGCGCACCTGCGCGTTGACGACGACGAGGATGTCGGTCACACGCGGGTTGCGTTCGAACGCGGCGATGCTCCAGCCGACGATCGGCGTGCCGGCGAGCGAGACGAGTTGTTTGGGATTGGCCGGGTCGAACCGCAGGCCCGAGCCTGCGGCGAGCACCACGGCCACGACCGGGGTGGTCTGTGCGGTAGTCATTGTGATTCCTTACTTAATTCAATAAACATATGGGTCAGTGGCGCACGATCAGCGCGAGCATGCGGCCTTCGTGGGCCTTGTGCGCGAGCTGGGCGCGGCGGTGCGAGAACCACAGCGGGTTTTCGAGCGTGCACATGCTGTGGCGAATGTGCTTGATGCGCTCGTCGAGCTGCGGATCGCCCTCGTTGTCCTCGCGGCACAGCTGCTCGAGTTCGGCGTCCTGCGCGAGGTACTGTGTGGCGGCGTTGACGCGCGGCTGCGACGAATAGATGTGGCTCGCACTCACGCCGGCCTGCTCGAGCGCCATAAGCGCGGCCTTGTTGATGTCGATGCCCGGGCCGCCGAAGCGCGTGAGCGTGAACGTGCCGGGGAACTTCGCGTCGAACGCGTCGGCGATCTCGTCGCCGGTCTCATAGCAGTCGCCGCAGATCGCGGGGCCGAGCGTGGCCAGGATGTGCGCGGGATCGGCACCCTTGGCCTTCATCATCTCCACCGTGGAGCCGATGACGCCTTCCATGAGGCCTTTGCGACCGCAATGCGCGGCCGCGATCACGCCGGCCACCGGGTCGGCGAGCAGCACGGGCAGGCAGTCCGCGGCGAACACGCCGAGCGCGATGCCGGTCTGTGTGCTCACCTGCGCGTCGCCTTCGATGATCTGCACGGTGCCGTCCACCGATTCCACGTCGTCCACGGGCGCGGCCTCCTGCGTGCCCGAAGCGTCAAAGCCGAACGAACGGTTGGGCTCGAAGCGTTCGTCGATGTCGATGGCATCGCCCGAATGCACCTGGTTGATGAGCGAGAGCTTGGCGTGCAGTTCGTTCGCCAGCGCGTCGCGGTTCGCGCGCACATGGTCCGGCACGTCGCCGGATTTGCCGCCCAGATTGAAATGCGCCCATTCGTCGGTGCTGGCGCCGCCCAAGCGCGTGGTGTAGACCACGGTGATGTTCGGCGCGAGCACAATCGGGATCGTCACCGGGATCGGGTTGCCTTCGCTGTCGGTCGGTTCGATCGCGGAGCTGTCGAGGATCGCCTCGTCGTACTGCGAGGCCTTCGCCGCGGCCTCGTCCTGCTGCTGCACGGTCTTCTTGCCGAGCGACTGCACCGCCTCAAGCAGATCCTGCATGTTGATCTGCACTGGCTTGTGGTCGGCGGGCTGGTTGTTCTGCTGTGGTTCGGCGGCTTGCGCCGATGGTTCTTGTGCACTCATACCGCCCACTGTAGCCGCTCCACCGACGCGCGCGCATGTTCGCTGCAGGCGGGCGTCATTCGGCCTTGAGCGTGGGGCGCTTGGTGCGTGAGCGCAGCGCCGCATTGACGGGCACTTCGACCGGCATCGGCAGCGAGAACACGTGCGCGGGGTGGTTGATCAGCGCGACCGGCTCGCCGTCGGCGTCACGCAGGCCTTCGGCCGGCACAACATACTGCAGTGGCGCCTCGCCCGGCAGCAGGATCTCGACGAGCTGGCCCGGTTCGATCTTGTTGCGGCTCATGATCGTGAGCCTGCCGCCGTCTTCGGGCGTCCATTCGAGCGCCTCGCCCACCACGAGCCAGTCGCGGAAATACGCGCTGCGGTCGGTATTCTGCGTGACCTTCTGCTCGGGGTAGTAGAAGCCGGTGCTGTAATCGCGGTGCGCCACCTTGCCCGGCTCCTCGCGCAGCCAGTCGGGCAGCGCCACGGGCGGGGCTGGGTGTACGCCGGCGTGCTTCCAACCGGCGTCTTCGGCGTATTCGGCCTGGCGTTCCAGACCAGTGCGGCGCGCCTGGCGGTTCGACAGCTCGCCTTCGTCGACCGCGCTGTCCCAGTTCGGCATGCCGGCGAACGCCTCGTCGGCATGCAGCGTGACCGAGTCGGGCCCGGCGTCTTCCATGCCTTCTTCGCCCGCGCGGATGACGCGGTCGCGGAACGGCTTGAGCTCGTTGCCCTCGGCGTCTTCGAAGCCTCGCTGCACCATGTATTCGTTGACTGCGCTCTTGTAGGCGTTCGTCATGGCCGCCACATAATACGCGCTCTTGGAGCGGCCTTCAATCTTGAGGCTCGTGGCGCCCGAGTCAATCAGGTCGTCGAGGTGCTCCATCATGTTCATGTCCTGCGAATTGAACAGGTAGGTGCCTTGCGCGGTCTCCTCGATCGGGAACACCTGCCCGGGCCGCTTCTCTTCGACGAGCGAATACTTCCAGCGGCACGGCTGCGCGCATTCGCCATGGTTGCCGTCGCGTCCGGTCAGGTAATTAGAGATGAGGCAGCGGCCGGAGAACGCCATGCACATCGAGCCATGCACAAAGGTCTCGATGTCCAGGTCGTCGGGAATGTTGGCGCGGATGTCGCGCACCGCCTGCAGGTCCATCTCGCGCGCGAGCACGACGCGGCGCGCGCCGAGTTCGTAGAGCGCGTTGGCGGCGGCGTAGTTCGTGACGCCGGCCTGCGTGGAGATGTGCAGTTCGAGTTCGGGCGCGATGCGGCGCGCCATCATGAGCACGCCGATGTCAGTGACGATCAGTGCGTCGACGCCGGTGCCGCGCAACTGCTCGATGTAGCGTTCGATCGCGGTGATCTCGTTGTTGCGCGGCAGGATATTGAGCGTCACGTAGACGCGCGCGCCGCGCTCATGCGCATAGCGCGCGCCTTGTGTGAAGTCGTCGAGGCTCAGGTTGCGCGGCGCCGAGCGCATGCCAAAGGCTTTGCCGCCGCAATAGACGGCGTCGGCGCCGTAGTCCACGGCGGTCATGAGGCCGCGCAGATTGCCGGCCGGTGCCAGTACTTCGGGTTTGGAACGACGTTTGATCACAGGCGACCAGTGTACAGGCAGGTGCGGCTGACCCCACCTCCGGCAGTGGGGGTCAGCCCAGCGTGGCGAGCTCTTCGGGGGTGAGCTCCAGGTCGCCCGCCTTGAGGCTGTCGAGGATCGTGGCCGGGCGGTGCGCGCCGGGGATCACAAAGACATGGTCGCCCTTGGCGAGCTCCCAGGCAAGCACGACCTGCTGGTAGCTCACGCCGCGCTTGTCGGCAATCGCACGGAACGGGTCGAACTTCGACTCGTCCTTCGGCTTGCGGAAACCGCCGAGCGGGCTCCAGCACACGAAGCTGATGCCGATGCGCGCCGCATGCTCAAGCGTGTCTGCGGTCTCGGTGTAGATCGGCGAGAACTGGTTCTGCACGGCGATCAGCTTGTTGCCGAGGATCTCCTGGGCGATGTCCATCTGCTCAATGGAGGCGTTGGAAACACCGGCCTCGCGGGCCACACCTTCGTCGACAAGCTGCTTGATCGCCTCGATCGACTCGCCGTACGGGATGCGCGGGTCAGGGCGGTGGAAGTACAGCAGGTCGATCGTGTCCACGCCGAGCGCGAGAGCGCTTTCCTTGGCCCGCCGGATCAGGTTCTCGGGGCTGCCGTCGACCGCCCATGTGGGCTTGCCATCGGTGAAGTTACGGTAGTGGCCCACCTTGGTGGCGATGAGCACCTCGTCTTTGGGGCCGTCCCAGCTGGCCATGGCCTCGCGCACGAGCTTTTCGCCGGTCTGCTCCTCGCCGCCCGAGCAGTAGTAGGCCCAAGCCGTGTCGATCTGCCGGCAGCCGGCGTCGAGGGCCGCATGGATCGTCTCCACGCCCATGTTGGGGCCAAGGTTGTTCTCGATTGTCAGCGGCATTTCGCCCAGGCCGATCGCCGTGGTGTCGAATGGGCCCATTGTGCGGTGCAGTACCATCTGTTCTCCTTATGGTGGCCATTGTGATGCTGCCCCACGGTAGCAGCCTCCCCACATTTTTGGGTTGCCCCGCGATAGTGCGCGCTCCAGCGCGCACTATCGCGTCAAGCCCCGGTGTGTCCCGCGCACTTTTTTCCGGGCAGGAAAAAAGTGCGCGGCGGGTCCTGTGATAAATCCCACATAGACACATCCGAGCCAATAGCCGACACACCGGCCACCACACCGATTTGCGGCACACTGTGGCGTTGCTCACAGGCACAACTACTGCATCTAGTGACTTAACTGACTGTCAGACACAAGATATGGTGGTCACATGACAACTTTCACCATGGAAACCGCGCACACACTGCACGTGACCGTTTACACCAAGGACAACTGCCAGCAGTGCGCCGCCACCGAGCGCGCACTCAACCGCATAGGTCTGGACTACCGGGAAATCAAAATCAATGAGGCTAACATCTCATTGCTGCAGGAAGCCGGCTTCACGCAGGCGCCGGTGGTCATGGTGAGCAAGGGCTCCGAGCTGCAGGACTTCTGGAGCGGCTACCGCCCCGACAAGATCCAGGGACTGCTTCAGTAAATGGCCGCCGTCGTCTATTTCTCGTCGGCGTCGAACAACACGGCGCGCTTCGTGGAGCACTGCGCGTTTGAAGGTGCCGGCATCCACACCGCGCGCATCCCGCTGCGCACCGCCGACGAGGCCCTGCACATTGATGAGCCATTTGTTTTGATCTGCCCCACATACGGCGGCGGCGAGGCCACCAAAGCCGTGCCGGTGCAGGTCAAGCGGTTCCTCAACGACCCCGCCAACCGCCAATGGATCCGTGGGGTCATCGCCGCCGGCAACACGAACTTCGGCACGGCCTACGCCGCCGCCGGCCCCATCATCGCACGCAAATGCCATGTGCCGCTCATGTACCGCTTCGAACTCATGGGCACAAGCGCCGACGTGCGCGCCGTAAGAAAAGGACTCATCGAGTTCTTCCGCACCCAGCCACAGGACCAGCCATGACCCAGAACCCACAGCAGGACTACCACGCGCTCAACGCCATGCTCAATCTGTACGGCAGCGACGGGCGCATACAGTTCGACAAAGACCGCGACGCCGTGCGCGCGTTCATCACCACGCACGTGGATCCCAATACCAAGAGATTCGGCAGCACGGCCGAACGCCTGCAATACCTGATCGACCACGACTATTACGAGCATGCCGTGTTCGAGCAATACTCCCCCGAGTTCCTCGACGCGTTCTACGCGCGCGCCGCCGGCCTGGGCCACGAGTTCGCCACGTTCGTGGGCGCGTTCAAGTTCTACCGGTCGTACGCGCTGCGCTCATTCGACGGCGCGACCTATCTGGAGGACTTCACGCAGCGCGCCGCGGCTGTGGCGCTCGCGCTCGCCGCAGGAAACGAAGAGGAAGCTTGGCGCATCGCCGAAGAGATCGTGCTCGGGCGCTTCCAGCCCGCCACCCCCACGTTCCTCAACCTGGGCAAAGCGCAGCGCGGCGAGGCCGTCAGCTGCTTCCTCGTGCGCATCGAAGACAATATGGAGTCAATCGCGCGCGGCATCAACGCGGCGCTGCAGTTGAGCAAACGCGGCGGCGGCGTGGCACTGCTGCTGAGCAACCTGCGCGAAGAGGGCGCGCCGATCAAGCACATCGAGAACCAGTCGAGCGGCGTCGTGCCGGTCATGAAACTGCTCGAGGACTCGTTCAGCTACGCGAACCAGCTCGGCGCGCGCCAAGGCGCCGGCGCCGTGTATCTGAGCGCGCACCACCCCGACATCCTCAAGTTCCTCGACACCAAGCGCGAGAACGCCGACGAGAAGATCCGCATCAAATCGCTCGCGCTGGGCGTGGTGATCCCCGACATCACGTTCCAGCTGGCCAAGGAACGCAAGCCGATGGCGCTGTTCAGCCCCTACGACGTGGAGCGCGTGATGGGCGTGCCGTTCGCCGATGTGGACATCACCGCGCACTATGACGAGATGCTCGCCGACGAGCGCATCCGCCGCACCATGATCGACGCGCGCGCGTTGTTCACCACGATCGCCGAGGTGCAGTTCGAATCCGGCTACCCGTACCTGCTGTTCGCCGACAATGCGAACCGCGCGAACCCGATCGACGGGCGCATCACGATGAGCAACCTGTGCTCCGAGATCCTGCAGGTGCAGGAGCCGAGCACCTACAACACCGATCTGAGCTATGCGCACGTGGGGCGCGACATCTCGTGCAATCTGGGCTCGCTCAACATCGCGAAGGCGATGGACGGCGACCTGGCGGCAAGTGTGCGCTCGGCGATCCGCGCACTCACCGCCGTGTCCGAGGCCACGCGGATCGACTCCGTGCCGTCGATCCGCCGCGCGAACGACGAGGGCCATGCGATCGGCCTGGGGCAGATGAACCTGCACGGGTTCCTGGCGCGCGAGGGCATCATGTACGGCTCGCCCGAGGCGCTCGACTTCACGAACTGCTATTTCATGGCGGTCGCCTACCACGCCTACCGCGCGTCGAACGAGCTCGCGCGCGAGCGCGGCCGCGCGTTCGGCGGCTTCGAGCGCTCCACCTACGCGAAGCCGGCCGGCGCGGGCAATTACTTCGACCGATATGTACATGGCACCGAAACGCTCGAGCCGCGCACATCAGCGGTGCGCGAGCTGTTCGCGCGCTTTGGCGTGACGCTGCCCACGGCCGCCGACTGGGCGGACCTGCAGCGCGCGGTGCTGCAAAGCGGGCTGTACAACCAGAACCTGCAGGCCGTGCCGCCGACCGGCTCGATCTCGTACATCAACCACGCCACGAGTTCGATCCACCCGATCGCCTCGAAGATCGAGATCCGCAAAGAGGGCAAGATCGGGCGCATGTACTACCCCGCGCCATACATGACGAACGAGAACCTGGACCTGTACCAGGACGCCTATGCAATCGGCTGGAAGGCGATCATCGACACCTACGCCGAAGCGAGCCGGCATGTGGACCAAGGGCTTTCGCTGACCTTGTTCTTCCCCGACACGGCCACCACGCGCGACATCAACAAGGCACAGATCTACGCGTGGCGCAAGGGCATCAAGACACTCTACTACATCCGCATCCGCCAGCAGGCGCTCGAAGGCACCGAAGTGGCCGGCTGCGTCTCGTGCATGCTCTGAACAGTTATTCACTTTTAAAGAAAAGACAGGACCATCATCATGACCGCATTGATCGACCGCGTGACCGCGATCAACTGGAACCGACTCGACGACGAGAAAGACCTCGAGGTGTGGGACCGCCTGACCGGCAACTTCTGGCTGCCAGAGAAAGTGCCCGTCTCGAACGACATTCCCGATTGGCGCGCGATGAGCGAGGCCGAGCATACGCTCACAATGCGCGTGTTCACCGGTCTGACGCTGCTCGACACGATCCAAGGCACAGTGGGCGCGGTGAGCCTGATCCCCGACGCGCTGACCCCGCACGAGGAGGCCGTCTACACGAACATCGCGTTCATGGAGTCGGTGCACGCGAAAAGCTATTCGTCGATCTTCTCCACGCTGTGCTCGAGCGAGCAGATTGACGAGGCGTTCAGCTGGAGCGAGCGCAATGAGCACCTGCAGCGCAAGGCGCAGATCGTGCTCGACTATTACGAGGGCGACGACCCGCTCAAACGCAAGGTCGCGTCCACCCTGCTCGAGTCGTTCCTGTTCTACTCGGGCTTCTACCTGCCGATGTATTTCGCCTCGCACGCCAAGCTCACCAACACCGCCGACGTGATCCGCCTGATCATCCGCGACGAGGCCGTGCACGGCTACTACATCGGCTACAAATACCAGCGCGGCCTCTCCTTGGCCACTGACCACAGGCAGGCTGAGATGGAGGACTACACGTACGCGCTGCTCGACGAGCTCTACGCGAACGAGGTGCTCTACACCCATTCGCTCTATGACCCGGTGGGCCTGAGTGACGACGTGGAGAAGTTCCTGCGCTACAACGCCAACAAGGCCCTGATGAACTTGGGCTACCCCGCGCTGTTCCCGTCCGAGGCGTGCGACGTGAATCCTGCCATCCTGGCTGCGCTCTCACCGAACGCCGACGAGAACCACGACTTCTTCTCGGGCTCCGGCAGCTCATATGTGATGGGCAAGGCCGAAGAAACCGACGATGACGACTGGGACTTCTGACACTTTTTGCGCCTTGGCAAAAAAGTGGAAGGTGTTCGAGGGGATATAGGCAAAAAAGTGGGAGCTGCAGCTCCCACTTTTTCATGGCCACGCAAAAAAGTGCGCTGGCACCTACCGCGCACCACCGCGCCCACCGCCGGAACCGCCCGAATGGCCCTTGAATCCGCCGCTGCGGAATGAGCCGCCACCGCCCGAGCTACGGCTGCCGCTGCGGGAGCCGCTTGAACTCGACTGTGGCATCGCGTCGCGGATCGTGGAACCCACCGACGAGAAGCTGTTGGAGACCATCGAACTGAACGACCCACCTGCATGCATGCCATGCATGCTAAAAGCGCCGCCGCGCGCCCGCATGGCGCGGCGGCGCGCAGACCAATACACCAAGCCGTCGTTGGACGCGTGCACATTGGCCCACTCCGGGTCGGCGAGCTGCGGGTAGGCGCGCTCCATCTGCTCCATGAGCTTGTCGCTGATGCCAAAGGCTGCCGCATAGACCATGTACCGACCCCATAGCACGGTGTCGAACACGCCGCGGTCGCCGAATTCGCTGAAATCCTCCATGTAGCGCATCAGGCCGCCCACCTGATCCGCATACGCCTCGCCCTGCGCCGTGAACGCCTGCCTCGGGCTCACCTGTGCGGCGAAGGTGGCGGCGAACAGCAACGGCAGCGAGATGACAAGCGCGAGCGCGACCTGCCCCACCGCCGCCGTGTAGATAAACGCGGTGAGCCACGAGGCGATCATCGCCGCGACGCCAAGTATGCGCGCGCCCACGCCGCCCGGCACGGTGGCGTGCAACGCCTGATATTCCGCATTGCAGGCATCCTCAAAACCACGCAGCCACGCGTAGCCTTGGCGCCAATCCTTCAACGCGGCCTGCATCTGCCCGAAGTCGAACACGGGCAGGCCAATGCGTTCGGACGCGCGCAGCAGCACGTCGAGCAGCGCGCTCTCCGACCGGCACAATTGCAGGCCGGCACGGTCGGTGTAGACACGCGGCATGATCACGAGCGTGCACATGCCGGCGGCGTCGGCCTCCCTGCGTGGGTCGCTCGCGATGAGCTGCCCGATCGACACGCAGTCCGCGCGGCTCAAATCGAGGCCGCGGTAGCCGGCGGCAGAACCAGGGTAGATCGCCACCGCGCCCTTGGTCACGAGTGACAACAGTGTGGATGTCATCTGCCGATCGTCGCGGGAGCCTTGGATGCCGGGCATCACGTCGGTGATCAACGCCGCGGCCGCCGCCGGGCTCATGTCCGGTGGTTCACGCCAATACTCGAGCGCCTCGGTGTGGCGTCGGCCCTGTGCGCACGCGCGCTTGGCGCCGATCAGCGCCCCCACCACCAGCAGCAGCGCGAGCACGGCGGGGATGAGCCAGATGACGAGCCGCTCACGTGCCTCACGCTGGCGGGCGTTGCTGGCGATCCGCGCCTCCCGCCGCTCCTGTTCGAGGATGCGCTGCTTCATCCGCCCCGCCTGCTCGCGCGAAACGGCCGACGTCGGCTGGCGCTCCGCCATCACGACGACGTTGATGTATTCGCCGCCCGGCAGGTCGGTCACGGTGAACTGCAGCGACCCATCGTCAAGGCGCGTCGTCTCGTTCGCCGCGCCGGTGTGCAGCCATGCCCATGAGTTCGACTCGCTGATGCCCTTGGGGAACGTGAACGTGCCGGTCACGCGTGCGGCGGGCGTGCTGTTGAGCGCGCTGAACGGCTCCCATTCGAGCGCCACCACGTCGTCATATGCCGTGGCCACGCCGTGCCACGTCATCGCCAGTTCGATCCGCATGCTCTTCGCCGAGCGCGTCGAGGGGATGTTCCACCCGATCTCCACGTCCTTCGTCTGCGCCGGCTCGCCCACGGCCGTGGCGGTGAGCGCGTCGAGCTCAGGATCAAAAGGATCCGGATGCGACTGCGACTGTGTGATGTCGGCGATGTACCAGTGGCCGGCGCATGTGCTGTCCCAGCCCGCATCGCCGTAGCCGCTCGGCGAATGCACGGTGTCTTGCGTGTAGGTGCGGCCGGTCGTCAGATCGGTGACGCTGATGTCGCTGATCGTCGTCAGGCGGTCGGAACTGAGCGTGTACTGCTGGAACATCTGGCGCCACGGCGTGCCGCGCGACTCCAGCCGGTAGTCAAAGGTCTGCGTGATGCGCAGGTCGCCGTTGTCGAGCATCTGCGCGCGCATGTCGACGGCGTTGTAGGAGACCTGCGCGCGGCCGGCGCCCGCACCGCGCCAGGCGAAGCCCATGATCAGCACAACGGCCGCGGTGATCACCGTGACGACCGCCGCGGCGATCACCGCGCGCGCAGTGCGATGAGATCCCATCTTCCGTCACCGTCCGCCGAATGAGCCGCCGCCCGAGCCGCCGCCCGAGCCGCCGAAGCCGCCGCCACCAAACGAGCCGCCCGAGCTGCTCGACGGCGCCGCGGCCGTGATCGTGGAGCTGACGGCGGCGAAGCCGGAGCTCAGCTGTGTGCCGAGGTCGCCGAAGCCCCCCGAGAATCCGCCGATCGCACCGCCAACGAATCCGCTGCCCGAGGCGCCGATGATCGTGGACGGGCGTGTGGACCAGTACAGCAGCGACGAGGAGCCCGAGGCATGGTCGTCGAGCCACGCGGCGTCGGCAATCTGCGGATAGGCGGCGTGCAGCTGCTCCATCGCCTTCTTCGAGATGCCGAACGCCGTGGCATACACCAGATACCGGCCCCACAGCGTCACGTCGAGCACACCGCGGTCGGAGAACTCGCTGAAGTCCTCCAAGTAGCGCACCAGACCCTGCACCTGCCCCGCGTATTCCTGCCCCTCGTCGGTGATGCCGGTCGTGCGGCTCATCACGAGCGCGGCGCTCCCGATGATCGTCATCGGCGCGCTGATGCACAGCGCGAGCGCCAGATTGCTGTTGACGATCAGGAAGAACATCGCGCTGAACACGCCCAGCAGCATCGCGAAGATGCCGCATGTGCGCGCGGCCACGCCCACCGAGCGTGTGGCGTGCAGTTCGTCGAGTTCGCGCTCGCACGCGGTAGTGAACTTGTCGACCTCTTTGTGGCCGTCGGTCCACTTCTTGAACGCGTCGCTCATCTGCTTGAGGTCGAACACGGGCGAATGCAGGCGCGTGCAGGCTTCGGTGAGCAGGCGCAGCATGCGCTCCTCCGACTCGCACAGGTTGAGTTCCTCATGGTGCGGGGCGAGCGCGCGCGGCTTGATCACCACGGTGCTCATCTTGCCGATCTTCTTGCCTTCGGCCGCCTGCTGCGCGAGCATGCCGGCGAGCACGGCCGAATCGACGCGGCTCATGTCGATGCCGCGGTAGGTTTCGGCCTTGCCCGGGTAGATGGCGATCGCGCCTTTGGTCACGAGCGACATGACGGTCGCGGCCATCTGCCGGTTCTTCAGGTCGCCGCCTTTGCCGGTGAGCACACTGTACAGTTTCGCCGCCGCGCCTGGACTCATCGCCGGCGGTTCGCGCCAGTACTCGATCGGCCCGGTGTACTTGGCGGCCTTGATGCTGCGAGCGGCGCTGATCACGGCCGCCACGCACAGCGCCGCACCGCACACGGCGATCACGATCCAGATGACGAGCTGGATGATGGCGCGCCGCTGTTGGCGTTCGTGCCATTCGCGCTCCTGGCGCGCCTCATCGTCAAGGGTGAGCTGTTTGGCGTCGCCGGTGCCGCGGCGTTCCACACCCACCGTGCGCGAGGAGTCGACCATCACCACGAGGTCGAGGAATTCGCCGACCGGCACATTGTAGGCGGTGAATTCGAGGCCGTCGTCGATGCGCTTGGTCGTGGAATTGCCGGTGTAATGCAACCACGCCCACGACTCGTCTTCGGGCGTGCCCGCCGGGAAGCGCACGGTAGCGTGCACCACGCCGATCGGCGTCTGGTTCTTCTCGCCGAACGGCTCCCACTGGAACTTCGTCACATCGTTGTAGGCGGTGCTCACACCATGCCAGGTCATGCCTATCTCGAACCGCATGCTCGACGCCTTCTCGGTGACGGGGATGTTCCATCCGATCTCCACCGTGCGCTCGTCGGAGCCGTCAGGGTCGAGCCCGTCGACCTGCGGCACGTACGGGTCGGGGTCCGTGGTGCCGTACGTCACGTCGGCGATGTACCAGTGGTTCGCGTAGCGCGCGTTCCACTCGCCCGCCCCGATTTCACTCGGGTTCTGCGGCGCGATCTCCGTGTACTCGCGGCCCGTGCTCAGATTCTTGACGCTGATGTCCGAGATGTTCGTCAAATTCGAGCTTTTCAGCTGGTATGTCTGGTACAGCTGCCGCCATGGCTTCACGTTGTCATCGGAATCCTCGCGCTTGTCGAGTTTGATGTCCACCGTCTCGGTGATGCGCAGGTCGCCGTTGTCCTCGACCTGCACATCGTAGTCGAGCGAACGGTAGGTCAGGTCCGCCGAACTGCCGTCCGTGGCGATCAGGTAGCCCAACCCCATGGCGAACACCGTGACGATGACGCCCATGACGAGTGACAGTGCGGCGGATTTGGTGGTGGTCCTCATGTGACGCTCCTAGTGGCGCGGCGCAGGGGCGGTTCAGAAACGCACTTGCGGTGCGGCGCCGGTGAAGTTGACCTGCGGCACCTGGCGCGACTGTTCGTCGGCGGCGAAGTACTGCGCGGGCACGAAGTGGAACATGCCGGCGATGATGTTGGTGGGCACCTGCATGATGCGGTTGTTGTACTTGAGCACCACATCGTTGTAGAACTGGCGCGCGTAGGCGATCTTGTCCTCGATCTGGCGCAGCTGGTCCTGCAGGTTCATGAAGTTCTGGTTCGCCTTGAGATCCGGGTACGCCTCGGCCGTGGCACGCAGGTTGACCATCGCGTTGCTCAGCTGCTGTTCGGCGGCGGCGCGCTGTTCGAGCGTCGCGTTCGGGTCGCTCGCCGCGGCCAACGCGCCGGCGCGCGCCTGCGTGACCTGCGTGAAGACGGCCGACTCGTGCCCCGCATAGCCCTTGACGGTCTCCACGAGGTTCGGGATCAGGTCGGCTCGCTGCTTGAGCAATACGTCGATCTGCGACCAGCCGTTGCCCACGCGGTTGCGCATGCCGACGAGGCTGTTGTAGATGCCGATGATCCACACACCGATTACCACGATGAGCGCGATGATAATGAGGGCGATAATCCAACCACTCATGATTCTTGTATCTCCTTGCCAACTGATTGCCGGCCACGGCGGTGCCGTGCCGATACTGGGGCTTCATTGTCTCATGACGCCGCCGGGGTATTGACAACGTTGTCCAGCTCGTGGGCAACTCCGGATTGCTTTGCGAAGATATGCAAAAGGCCCTGCGCCACAATCATGGCACAGGGCCCCAGCATGGCCGCTCATTGCAACCCATGCCCTGTCAGCAGACAGGTGCATGGGCTACGCGAGATCAGTCCTCGAACGGGTCGAAGTCGCGGCGCACACGGCGACGCGGACGCTCGTGACGCTCCTCACGGCCGGCGCGGTACTCGTCGTAGTTCTCGTCGGCGGCGTAGCGCGGGTTGCGGTCGTCGTTGCGGCGGCGGCGCGGACGGTCATCGCGGTCCTCATGGTGGCGGCGCGGGCGATCGTCGTAGTCGCGGTCGTCATCGCGGCGCGAACGGCGGCGCGGACGGTCATCGTAATCGTCGTCATAATCGCGGCGGCGGCGCGGGCGATCGTCGTAGTCGCGGTCGCGGTCATCGCGGTCGCGGCGCGGACGGCGCTCGGAACGGCGGTCGTCGCGGCGCGGGCGGTCGTCACGGTCACGGCGCGGCGCCGAGGACTCCTGGTTCTCGAAGCCCGGGATCGCGAGCGAAATCTTGCCGCGGTCGTCCACACCCTGCACCACAACCTCAACGGTGTCGCCTTCCTTGAGCACATCCTCGACGGCGTCGATGCGCTCGCCGTCGGCGAGATTGCGGATCTGCGAGATGTGCAGCAGACCGTCGGTGCCCGGGGTCAGGTTGACGAACGCGCCGAAGCTCGTGGTCTTCACGACCTTGCCCGTGTACGTCTCGCCGGCTTCCGGCACATGCGGGTTGGCGATCTGGTCGATGATCTCCTTCGCCTTCTCGGCGGCCTCGCCGCCTTCGGAGGCGATGTAGACCGTGCCGTCGTCCTCGATCGTGATCTCGGCGCCGGTGTCTTCCTGGATCTGGTTGATCATCTTGCCCTTCGGGCCGATGACCTCGCCGATCTTGTCTACCGGGATCGTGATCGTGACGATGCGCGGCGCGGTCGGGCTCATCTCGGCCGGGCCGTCGATGCACTCGTTGATCACTTCGAGAATCGTGGTGCGCGCCTCATGCGCCTGCTTGAGCGCACCGGCGAGCACGTCGGCCGGAATGCCGTCGAGCTTCGTGTCGAGCTGTAGCGCGGTGATGAAGTCGGCGGTGCCGGCGACCTTGAAGTCCATGTCGCCGAACGCGTCCTCGGCGCCCAGGATGTCGGTGAGCGTCTTGTAGACGTGCTCGCCGTCCACATCACCGGAGACGAGGCCCATCGCGATGCCCGCGACCGGCGCCTTGAGCGGCACGCCGGCGGCCAGCAGCGACAGCGTAGAGGCGCACACGGAGCCCATCGACGTGGAGCCGTTCGAACCGATGGCCTCGGAGACCTGACGGATCGCGTACGGGAACTCCTCGCGGCTTGGCAGCACCGGCACGATTGCCTTCTCAGCGAGCGCGCCATGGCCAATCTCGCGGCGCTTCGGCGTGCCGATGCGTCCGGTCTCACCGGTCGAATACGGCGGCATCTCGTAATTGTGCATGTAGCGCTTGGTCTGCGGACCGCTCAGCGCGTCAATCTGCTGCTCCATCTTGAGCATGTTGAGCGTCGTGACACCCAGGATCTGCGTTTCGCCACGCTGGAACAGCGCGGAGCCGTGCACGCGCGGCACGATGTCCACTTCAGCGGACAGCGTGCGGATGTCGCGCAGGCCACGGCCGTCGATGCGGTAGTCCTGGGTCAGGATGCGGCGGCGCACGATCTGACGCTGCAATTCCTTGAACGCGTTGCCCAGTTCCTTGTCTTTCTCCGCCTCGTCCATGTCAGTGAATTCGACGGACAGCGTCTCGCGCACGCGCTCCTTGATCTCGTGGATGCGCTCCTGGCGCGGCAGCTTCTCGGCGATCGACAGCGCCTCGTCGAGGTCGGCGTGCGCGATCTCGTCGATGCGGTTGTACAGGTCGTCAGTGTATTCAGGGAACAGCGGGAAGTCGCGCGTCTCCTTGGCGGCGATCTTCTTGAGCTCGTTCTGCGCGTCGCACAGCACCTTGATGAACGGCTTGGCAGCCTCAAGGCCACCGGCCACAACCTCTTCGTCCGGCTTGGCCTGGCCCTCGTCATAGATGAGCGACCACGCGTTCTTGCCGGCGCCCGCCTCGATCATCGCGATCGCGACGTCGCCGTTCTCGATCACGCGGCCCGCGACCACGATCTCGAAGACGGCGCGCTCACGCTCGCTCCAGCGCGGGAACGCGACCCACTGGCCGTCGATGAGGGCCAGACGCACGCCGCCGACCGGGCCGGAGAACGGCAGGCCGGAGATGAGCGTCGACGCGGACGCCGCGTTCAGCGCGATCATGTCGTACGAATCGTCGGGATTGACGGCGAGCACCGTCTCCACAACCTGCACCTCATTGCGCAGCGTGTGCGGGAACAGCGGGCGCAGCGGGCGGTCGATGATGCGGCACGCGAGAATGGCCTCCGTGCTCGGACGGCCTTCGCGGCGGAAGAACGAGCCCGGGATCTTGCCCGCGGCGTACATCTTCTCTTCCACGTCGACGGTCAGCGGGAAGAAATCGTAATTCTCCTTCGGGCTGCTGCCGGCGGTCGTGGTCGACAGCACCATGGAGTCGTCGTCGAGATAGGCGGCCACCGCACCATCAGCCTGCTGTGCGAGGCGGCCCGTCTCAAAGCGCAGCGTGCGCTTGCCATATGAACCATTGTCGATGACTGCTTCCACAGCCTTGATTTCGGGACCCTCCATAGGGTTCCTCCTTTTGTTTTGTTCTGTTTCCTACAAACATCCTCGTCAGGCCCGCAGCTCGTGCGCCGCAAGACCGTGATTATGTCGCGCGCAGTCCGCGCGCTGTGGCAGGCGGTCAGCCCGACCGCTTGCCGCGTGATTCCACCAGTGCCTCATTGTAATACCAGCCATGGTGCGGGAGGCCGGGCCACGGCCCACTTCGCTCACGGCGGCAGCAAAAAGCCCGAGCCGGCTGTGCCAGGCTCGGGCGGAAGAATGTCTTATCGACGCAGACCCAGGCGCTCGATCAGGTCACGGTAACGGTTGATGTCAACGCCCTTGAGGTAATCAAGCAGACGACGACGGTCACCGACCATGAGCAGCAGACCACGACGCGAGTGGTGATCGTGCTTGTGCTCCTTGAGGTGCTCGGTCAGGTCCGCGATGCGCTTGGTGAGCAGCGCGACCTGAACCTCCGGGGAGCCGGTGTCGCCCTCATGGGTAGCGTACTTAGCGATGATGTCCTGCTTTTCTTCAGCCGTCAATGCCACGGCATCCTCCTTATTGCACTGCGCGGTGCCGCCGGCATTGTGCCGGAGCGCTCTCTATCCGCGGGCGAAAACACGCCAAAGAGACAGTGTACCCACTCCCCGCGACCGTCCACCATGTGGCCTTTTTGTTCACCGAGCGGCGAGCCGCCCATGCGCCCCGCATGGACGCAACAGAAGCGCCCATACAATGTGCGCAACCATCCAACCGGACCATCAAGGAGGAACACCATGGGCACTGTTACGAAAATCGGCATCGTCGGCATGGGGCATGTGGGAGCGCACGTGGCGAACAGCCTTGTGCTGCAGGGCATTGGCGACGAACTGTATATGACGGAGCAGTGCTCAGGAGACGAGGACCACAGCGCCAAACTCGCCGCCGAAGTGCAGGATCTGGGCGATTCGCTCGCCTTCTGCCCGCACAACGTGGCGCTCGTCAACTGCGGCGACGACTATGCGCGGCTCGCCGAATGCGACGTCATCGTCAACGCCGCCGGCAAGGTCAGCCTCGCGAGCAAGGACCGCGATGGCGAACTGTTCTACACCACGGAAACCGCGAAGACGTTCATCAAGCCGATCGCAGACGCGGGGTTCGACGGCGTGTGGATCACCATCGCGAATCCATGCGACGTCGTCGCCACCGAGATCTGGAAACTCTCCGGCATGGACCCGAACCGCATCATCGGCACCGGCACCGCACTCGATTCCAGCCGCCTCAAATATGCGCTCTCGCGCGCCACCGGCTACGACCAGCATTCAATCTGCGCCTACATGCTCGGCGAGCACGGCAGCAGCATGTTCGCCGCATGGAGCGCCGTCAACTTCGGCGGCAAGCCACTCGCGCAGCTCAGGCAGGAACAGCCGGAGCGCTTCGGATTCGACGAGGCACAGGTCGAGCAGGAGGCACGGCATGGCGGATATGTGACCTACGCCGGCAAACAGTGCACCGAGTTCGCGGTGGCCGACGCCGCCGTGCGCCTTGTGCGCGCCGTCGCGTCGAACGAACACTACATCACGCCGTGTTCGACGCTCATGACCGGCGACTACGGCGAAAGCGGCTTCTTCACGTCGCTGCCGTGCGTCATCGGCGCCAACGGCGTCGAGGAAGTGCTGCACTTCGACCTCAGCAACACCGAACTGTGCGAATTCCAGGCGAGCTGCGCGCATGTGAAGGAGAATCTGCGCCGCATCGGGCTGTTGTGAGCGGCGCGCCTATACAACCGTGAGCAAACCGCCGAACATCACAATGAGCAGCGCGATCGTCTCGAAGACAAGCAGCAGGATCAGCGACGTCCACACATGCGTGAGCACGTTGAGCGGCGAGTCTTTTTTGATCGCGACGAGCAGGCCCACCCACACCACGGCGAACACGGCGAGCGCCAAGCCGGCGGCGATGATACCCAGGTCGGCGGCGTTCGCCACGCGCGCGGCGCTGCCGTAGATCACGTAGGTGGAATGCCAGAAGTCGAAGCGGAGCATCGCCACACCGCCGATGAACTGCTCGACGCACAGCAGCACCACGAACAGCGTGAACCACAGCGCCTTGACCCGGTCGATGATGAGCATGACGACCGACAGCACGGCGAACACCGTGACCGACCAGGAGACGAGTGCGATTGCGCGCGGATCGATGGCGCCGAAGCGTTCGACGACCCACGCGGTGTGCTGCGAGCCGACCGTGCGGCCGGCCCAGTACGGCAGGATCAGCGCGGCGAGCACGAGCACGACGTAGCACAGTGTGCGCAACGGGTGGGCGCGTTTGCGTTCGATGTCGGCGAGCGAGATGTCCGATTCGGGAATCGTGGCGTCCGGGTGCTTCGACACCACGTTGAGCTCCACATCCGCGCCGCTGGTGGGGTGTGCGGCAGCGGGGCGCGGCTCGTTGCGCACCGTCGTCTCCTCGTCGAGCATGCGTAGGGGGGCTGCGGTCTGGTCGTCGCCTGTGTGCTGCGAGTGGTGCGCGTCTGTGATGTGCGGGTCCGTGCGCATTCGTCAACCGCCTTCCTGTGGCTCGCCGTGTGCTGTGCGTGCGCGTCTGTGTACGACTGTGTGCGTGGGGCGGCGCGCTATGCCCAAGGTGGCGGCGTACCGGCCCATGTTCTAGCCGCAACTCTAGCGCAACCCTGGTGCACAGGCGCCGATTCAGCTGCTGCGTACAATTCGTGCACAACCGCTAACACCGTCCACCCACACTTGCCCACACCCATGCCAAACGCATCCGGCGGCCCCGCGCGTCTACCCCCTAGCCACCAACAGCCAAATCGGCTGAGGTATGCGCCCCATGGCTACCCACTAGTCACATACAGCCATGTGGAACTGGCCAATGGCACTACTTGCAGCGGAACAGAACCCCATGCCTGCGATTCAGGGATTCAGGGGTATAGGCCAAAATATGTGTCTGGAATCACGCTTTAGTACCTGTGCCATATGGTGTTTCATGGGTCCGAAAACCGGTTGCCCTCTCTCTTCTGCTACGGGTAGTGCTTGCTCTGCTACGGGTAGTGCTCCGCGCAGGCAAACCGACCTGACAACCGTTAGAAAATGGCGGTTTTGGAGATAAGTGAAGCAGGTGAAGCACTACCCGTAGCAGGGAAGACACTACCCGTAACAGAGAACGTGGCAACGACAGCGGTTTGCAGCCACATGGCCACTGGCACCCCATGTCTACTAGCTAGCCACCAACAGCCAAATCACCCGAGGCACGCGGCACCCCATGTCTACCTACTTCATGCGATCTGCGCTGCCGGGCGACGAACCTCTGACCACCCCTGACGAAAATCATATCTGGGGCCGCTGAGCATGACAACCGTCTGTAACTGTCCGAAATCACGGGGCGGCACCGATTTTTCAGACAGATACGCCTCGTAACTGTCCGAAAAAACGGAAGGGCATTGATATTTCAGACAGATACACGGCATATAGGAACTAAAGTTATTGATTTAGACTCCGGTTTGCCTTTGTGGCAGT
>ERZ778497.321-NODE-321-length-43431-cov-96.531953_pt1 | contig 43431 bp, 52 predicted proteins | sample MGYA00509938_ERZ778497 | MGnify/ENA primary metagenome ERZ778497 (study PRJEB29527, sample SAMN07138969) | mouse gut metagenome | material: feces | host: mouse | place: China:Nanjing | collected 2016-01-25 ... | reverse complement strand
ACAGACAGACAGACAGACAGACAGACAGACAGACAGACAGACAGACAGACAGACAGACGTTAATTAAGCTTTTGCAATATGTGTTTGGTCATGTTATGCTGCCGCTTAATGAGATTGCAAATTTATTTCGTGGAGAATATATCACAAAAAGCAGTACTCGTGAAGGTGATGTACCTGTAATTCTTGGTGGTCAGGAGCCGGCTTATTATATTGATAAATCTAATCATGAGGGTGAGATTGTTGTTGTGGCAAGAAGCGGTGCGTCTGCTGGCTTTGTGTCTTACTGGAATGAATCAATATTTGTAACAGACGGTTTTGGATTTGAGGGAAAATCAGGATTGATAATTACAAAGTACCTGTACTATATCCTTAAAAATATGGAAGGTACTTTGAACGCAATGAAACGTGGTGCAGGAGTTCCACATATCAGCGGAGAAGCACTTACAAAAATTATGTTGCCAATTCCACGGATTGCAGAACAGGAACGAATTGTTGGTATCCTTGACCGATTTGACATTCTTTGTAACGATATTGCGGAAGGACTTCCGGCAGAGATTGAGGCAAGACAGAAGCAATATGAATATTATCGTAACAAGTTATTGGATTTTAAAGTAAAGTAGGTGCAAATAATGAGTTTTGGTGTGGATAATCCTAAGTTTTTAATGCTCAATGGGAAAAATGCATTTCCCGGAATGACATATGAACATTTTTTGATAGACGTGATAAATGGATCATTGTATTTTGCTCAAAAGCGTTCATTTATGGAACGTTACAGATTAATAGATGAGCAGTCACATGGGGAGGATGATGTATTTTCTTCTACATATCAGCTAGATTTTAAGCTGTTGGTTAGCGAAGATGTAATGAGAGAACTAAATAAAAACATGCCGGAAGTAGATTATAGTAAAATGTCACAAGGTTTTATATTCACAAAAACAAAAGAAAAGGTTTCGGAGATTCCTCAGGACTATATTCTTAGAGATATTAAGGACAGTAAAGTAGAAGATTTGAGAAAAGGAAGTTATAAAAATAATACAATATTGAGTTTGGTTAAGAACTTAAAAAAAGCGAAAAATTTGTTTATGTATTATCCTTATGAGTATAAAGGTGTTTCAGAATTTATGATGCGTAGTTTGGAAAGCCAAACAACTGATATTTTTAAGAATGTGCTTACTTATAGAGATGAACTGGATTTAAATAAAGATACTTTTGTCTGTTATAAAATAAATGATTTTTTTGCAATTTTAGAATGGGTGGATAAACAGTTTATTCTTAGGGAACGTGTAAGCGAATTTCTGTGTGGAAATTATCGCGATGCAAAAGCATATTCTGTTTATTAATCTGAAAGAAGGTACTATATTATGTCAAATTACAATATGATTGCTTCCATGAATGAAAGTACAGTAGTATCTGAATATATACCGGAGAGCAGGTGCTCTGACAGCTATCAGAGCGAAGCGGATTTGGAAAAAGAGTTTATCCGTATGCTTACAGAACAGGGGTATGAGTATTTGCAAATTCATACAGAGGAAGAGTTGATTGCGAATCTTCGTAAGAAGATAGAACAGCTTAATTCCTACAATTTTACAGATACAGAGTGGGAACGTTTTTTTCATAAATACATAGCCAATACCAATGAAGGAATTGTAGAAAAAACACGCACTATTCAGGAAGATGCAGTAAAGAATATGGAGCGTGATGATGGAAGTACGAAGAACATCACGCTTATAGACAAGAAGAGTATCCACAACAACCGCCTGCAGGTGATTAATCAATATGAAGTGTCACAGAACGAGGGAGCAAAGTTCAATAATCGGTACGATGTGACAATCCTTGTAAATGGTTTTCCACTCATTCATGTAGAACTGAAGCGCAGGGGTGTTGCAATTCGGGAAGCGTTCAACCAGATTAACCGTTACCAGAGTGATAGTTTTTGGGCAGGAAGCGGACTATATGAATATGTGCAGATATTTGTGATTTCAAACGGAACACATACAAAGTATTATTCCAATACCACTCGTTCTGCCCATATTAAAGAGCAAAACCGATACTCGGTTGGAAAGAACACAAATAGAGGCAAAAAGACCAGCAATAGTTTTGAGTTCACTTCTTTTTGGGCGGATGCAAATAATAAAGTCATTTCTGACCTTGTGGACTTTACAAAAACCTTTCTGTCAAAACATACCATTCTAAATGTATTGACAAAATATTGTGTATTTACTTCGGAAGAATTACTGCTTGTTATGCGTCCATATCAGATTGCTGCCACAGAGAAAATATTGAATCGTATTGAAATTGCGACGAATTATAAGAAATTGGGAACGCTGGAAGCAGGCGGCTATATTTGGCATACAACCGGAAGCGGTAAAACATTAACGTCATTCAAGACGGCACAGTTGGCAAGTAAACTTGACTTTGTGGACAAAGTGCTTTTTGTTGTTGACCGCAAAGACCTTGATTATCAGACGATGAAAGAATATGACCGCTTTCAAAAAGGCGCTGCCAACAGTAATACATCAACAGCCATTTTGAAGAAACAGTTGGAGGATGATAATGCCAAAATTATCATTACCACAATTCAAAAGCTGGATAATTTTATCAGAAGATATAAAGGGCATGAGGTATTTGGCAGGCATATTGTGCTGGTATTTGATGAGTGCCATCGTTCGCAGTTTGGGGATATGCATACTGCCATTACCAAGAATTTTAAGAATTATCACATTTTTGGTTTTACAGGAACGCCAATCTTTGCTGATAATGCCGGAAATGGAAAAAATGCTGATTTACGCACGACACCACAGGCATTTGGCGATAAACTTCATACATATACGATTGTAGATGCAATCAATGATGAAAATGTACTGCCGTTCCGTATTGATTATATAAAGACAATTAAGGACAAAGAAAAAGGACAGGATAAGCAGGTATCGGCTATTGACACAGAGAAGGCACTTTTAGAGCCAAAGCGAATTACTGAGATAGTAAAGTATATTTTGGAACATTTTGACCAAAAGACAAAGAGAAATAGGGAAAGCTTCGACTTTTCTAAATTGATGAATGTACAGGAGGTAGCAAGTAGTCAGGCAAAGAATAAGAGCAGAGTAGAAGAAATAAAAGAATCTGTTCGTATGACGGGGTTCAATTCTATCTTTGCGGTAAGTTCCATAGATGCAGCGAAATTATATTATACAGAATTTAAAAGGCAGATGGATAAACTGCCACAAGCGGCACCAGCAGGACAATCACATAGACTTAGAGTAGCAACGATATACAGTTATGGAGTAAATGAAGCAGAAAACGACGATTTTGTAGAAGATGAAAATTCAGAAAATACTGACGGACTTGATAAAAGTTCCAGAGATTTTCTTGAAATGGCAATTGATGATTATAACAGGATTTTTAAGACAAATTACGATACATCAAGCGATAAATTTCAAAATTACTATAAAGATGTTTCTCTTAGGATGAAAAACAGAGAAATTGATATCTTGATTGTGGTAAATATGTTTCTTACAGGTTTTGATGCAACAACATTGAATACCCTATGGGTGGACAAGAACTTGAAATATCATGGATTATTACAGGCATTTTCGAGGACAAACCGTATTCTCAATTCTGTAAAGACATTTGGAAACATTGTATGTTTTCGTAATTTGGAGAAAGAAACAAATAATGCGATAGCGCTTTTTGGGGACAAAGAGGCAGGGAGCGTTGTCCTTTTAAAGAATTTTGAGAGCTACTATAATGGATATGATGAAAATGGAAAGCATTTTGAGGGTTATGTGGAATTAATAGACAAGTTGAAATCTCTTTTTCCGCTACCCGCATCATTTGAAGGGGAGAAAGCTGAGAAAGCGTTCATTATGCTTTACGGAGCAATTCTCAGAATGAAGAATATTCTTTCCGCCTTTGATAATTTTGAGGGAATGGAAATTCTGTCTGAACGGGATTTTCAGGACTACCAGAGTGAGTATATCGACCTTTATCAGAAATACAAATCAAGAGGAAATGAAAAGAAAGAAAATATTAATGATGATGTGGTGTTTGAAATTGAGCTTGTAAAGCAGGTGGAAATCAATATAGACTATATTCTTATGCTGGTAAAGAAATATCAGCAGGAAGGCAGTCAAAATAAAGAGATTGTGGTAACGATTGAAAATGCAGTTCATTCCAGTATGAATCTGCGTAGCAAAATGGAGTTAATCAGGAATTTCCTGTCAAGAATCAACGCACAGACCGAAGTGGATGGGGACTGGAAAAAGTTCGTGGATGAGCAGAGAGAAAATGACCTTGTTGTGATTATTGAGGAAGAAAAATTAAAGATGGAAGAAACACATAAATTTATAGACAATTCATTTCGGGATGGCGTTCTGAAAACAACAGGAACGGATATTGATGTTATTATGCCTGCGGTATCGCGTTTTGGCGGAGGGAACAGGGCAGAGAAGAAGAAAAGGGTTATTGACAGGCTGATGGCTTATTATGAGAAGTATGTGGAGCTTGTAGGTATAAAATAGTTCTGTGCAATTATGAGGGAGAAAAATATGGATTATGAAGCACCAGAAAATTTTATTGAGTTTAAACATGGTTGGTATCGAGGAATTGATTTTGTTGAAGAAGCAGAACTGCTAAGGATTGAGTTAGATAATGCAAAGAAGGAAAACGATATTCAGCGATACATAAAAGGAAATGAAAAGTGGTTTATACCAGCATCTTTATTTGAAGAATATGATTTTGGACATCATGAAGCGTATATTGCGCCAGAACAAATGCTAGGGAGTGAGTACCGAGTAGACTATATGCTATTGGGGCGTAATTCAATTGGTCATCAGATTATACTTGTTGAATTTGAGGATGTAAATGTTGATTATAAAATTAAGTCGAGCAATGCAGACGCTGAATCTGTTAGAAAAGGACTTACACAAATAAGGGATTGGCGTCGTTGGATGGATGCTAATCGATCATATTTTATGAGAAGTTGCGGATTGGTTGATATTAGCAGAAATATACCATCTTGGGGAATAAATTATTGTTTGGTAGTTGGAAGAAGAAGTCGAATGGATGATATAGCGAATCAGATGAGAGGGCAGAGTCAATATGATACATCGGGATTAAAAATTGTGTCATATGATCGACTTGTAGATAATGTAAAAAGATTATCTAATGGCTTTTGATAATTACGAGGTGATTTTTTGTGATTAGTCAGGATACATTAAAACAAATATCCAGCATATTCTGTGGAGATATTGAAGATTATTATACATATAAATCGGGCTCAAAGTTAGTTGGTTTCTTCAATCAATATTATAATGCAGGGGATGTATATCGACAAGGATTTCCATCTAGATGGATGTATGTGTATGATAAATTGGTAGAGTTAATCAATGGTGGTAGATTTGATACGTTTCTTAATATTATATTGAGTAAATCGTATTTAATGTCAGAACAATCATTATCACAAGTTGCTGCCGCTGAAAAGGCAGATGAAATTTGGAGTGGTATAAATCATATATTGCAGAAAGATCAATATAAAATTACGAAAAGAGATGGAAAATATCATTTAGTGAAGGAAAATGATGATCTTGAATTGATTGGAAGTGGTGGTTTTGCAAATGTTTATAGACAGAAGTCAACAGGATTAATCATAAAAAAGCTGAAAGATGATTATTTAACGGATAAGGGAATTAGAAGTAGATTTAAGAGGGAGTTTGAAATTACAAAATCTTTGCAGGATGCGTTTGGAATTATAAAAGTTTACAAATTTTATGAGGAAAATTGTTCATATTCGATGGAACAGGCAGAGATTACATTAGAAAAATATGTGTTAAATAATGATTTGCCGATGGAATCAAAAATTACCTGCATACGACAAATTTTATATATAATGTCAGAGGTTCACAAAAGAGATATTATACATCGTGACATAAGTGCTAATAATATATTTGTTATTTCAGGTACATTGAAAATTGCCGATTTTGGTTTGGGAAAGGATCTTAATGTGTTTACGTCTCATCAAACGATTCATACAAATGCTATGGGACAATATTATTACTGTGCGCCAGAACAGTTTATGATGTTAAAAGATGCAGATAAACGGAGTGATGTATATTCTCTTGGGCGTACAATTAACTTTATTATGACAAGTGATCCAAGGGATTCACACCATGCTTTTAGAAGTGTAGCGGAAAAAGCTACCAATAGTGATGCTTCATATCGTTATGCTGATGCTGGTCAATTATCCATATTCTTTGAAAAATCGGTGGAATATGAAAAAAGAGCGGAAAACAAAGAAAGAATAAATGCAAAAATTAGCAGTGGGCAATATGATGAAGAAATCGAAGGATATTTATATAATTTATCAAGTGAAGAAATTGTTCGAGGAATGAAAAATACAGGAAATGGTTTTGCAAATGTTTTATTAAAATTTATGAATGTTGATGATAACCATGCGTTGCATATAATTCAGAGTATTGATAAGGAATATCAATCAGTTTGTGGACGTGTTTTTGAGGCGTATGATCCATATGCTTCTTTTGCGAGAAATGTATTACGTGGAAATTTTTCATATGTAGTAAAGGAAACAGCGGCAAATATCTTGAGATTTGTGGCGTGGGATGTTAATCGTTTTAGTGCACAACATATGGTGGAAGATATTATCAATGAAGGGATTGAACCACTTTTGGAGGGAGTGATTAGGCAATAATGAGCTTAAGTAGAAAGAGAAATGTAGGGAGTGAACGGATGATGAATGAATTAGGTATAGATAAAGTAAAAAGTTATCTTTGGGTGGATGGATTTTTTATTTGAGTGGGGAGGAAAGTAACTTGGATAGGCATAAATGCGGAAAGTGGATGCACTTCTTCAATAATAAGGAGTTTGCTGTACATATATGTGAAGAAGCAGTTGCCAATGGTATCTGTATAGAGGCAAAGCATACAGATGCAGAGGAAGGAGTATGTTGCTTTTATTTGAACTGTGATGATGTTGAAGGGCATAAGAGAGTACTATCATATTTTATCAAAAATGATCTGATACGGAAAACAAAGACAGGGAAACTATACAATATTTCCTTTAAATTGGATGATCAAACAAGAGAAGGGGAGTATGGTCCTGAGTTTCATTCAGAAATTAAATTAGAGAAATTTGTGAATTTAAATACAGGGGAATTTCTTTAGGCTGCTCGAAATAAAAAATGCATTGTAAATTTATTAATGAATGAGGAATGAGAATGAAAGTAAATAAATGGATAATCATATGCAGTGTGTTGACGGGACTGTTGTGCATCTTTTTGTTGATTGTGTCTAAGGATGATACATTGATAGAAAGTGTTGCCGTTAGCTTATTAACTGGAACGATAATTTCTGCATTGACATCAATAATATATTATTTGAACGAAAGGCAGAGAATATTATATAAGATAAAAGAGGCGATTCCTAACATTTATATTAATTTAAAGTATATGCATGATATGATGAGTAATATATTACCACAGGTTATTTATGTACAGTATTTAGATAGTTTAAATTATCGGCGTCTATTAGAGTTGGCGAGTCTTAATATGGATTTTGTCCAGCAATGTCAGATGGGGTTGTTTGTTGCTTTTTCAAAAAATGGAAAAACTGTACATGCGGTTGATAAGTTTCAGAAGTATATAGATGATTTATACAATTTAAAGAATTGTTTGGGAAAATTAGAATGTATAGTGTTAGACGCCGATATATTGCAAAACCAATTGTATATAAAGCAAATTAATAATCAAATAATATTGCCTGAAGAACAAAAACTGCTTTGTGACAAAAGAAATCTTGTGAATGTAAGAACAGCTAAAATACATGAATATGAAGCTTCGCTTTTGAAAGAATTAGATGATATTGCTGTTGATTTTTTTCATAAATCCAAAAATGAATGGAAAGAGAAGAAAGGAATGCTGAATCAACAAGTGATACAATTGTTTAATGAAATGTAAATAATATTGGATTGAGATAAGCATGGCAAGACAACAGTTTTGCCTACTGAAATAGGAAATATTATACAAGGTGGTAAATTTATGCTTTATTTTGAATATAATAAATCTACAAAAGATGCTGAATATTATGAAATTTTAGAAATGCTCATGGAACGTTGGGAATATGAAATTGTCGAGTTTAAAGAAGCCAAAGGTGGCTATGATACAGATAAAATTGGCAGATATTTTTCTGCAATTAGCAATGAGGCAAATTTGCGTCAACAACAATATGGGTGGTTTATCTTTGGAGTTGGAGAACAGAATAAGACAAAACAAGTAGTCGGAACTTCCTTTAAAAAGGGAGATAAAAGTCTGCTTGAGCGTTTCAAATATGAAATATCCAGAGATACCGCTAATGGCATGACTTTTTATGATATTATTGAAATATTTCCAAATGTTAATGGGAAAGAGCATCGCGTACTTATGTTCAAAATTCCGGCGGCAGCGACAGGAATTCCAACTGACTGGAAAACAAATTATTATGAGCGTGCTGGAGAGAGTCTTGTACCATTAAAGCAGTATAAGATAGATGCAATCCGTTCACAGGAACGCAGGGATTGGTCAAAACAGGTATTGGAACAAGCAAATATGAAACATTTAGATAAAGACGCAGTAGCTTTAGCAAGAGAGAAATACAAGGAAAAAATGAATCAGGAGCATATCTCTAAAGAAGTGGATGCTATGAGCGATGAACAATTTTTGACAAAGATAAAGCTCATGATAAGCGGTAAAATCACACATGCAGGAATGCTTTTGCTTGGCAATTCGGATTTTGATTACATGTTCCAGTCTGCGCCGGGTATCATGTGGAGATTATACGGTGCTGATAATATGGACAGGGATTATGCCATTTTCAAAATTCCATTTATCAATGTAGTAGATAAGGTGTTTGCAAAGGTAAGAAATCTGACTTACAGATATATGCCGAATCAGATGACGCTTTTCCCGATGGAAACAGAGCAATATGATAGCTGGCTGATGCGCGAGCTGCTCAATAATTGTATTGCACATACAAATTATCAGTTGGGTGGCAGGATTTATGTCAATGAATTTGAGGACAGGCTCAAATTTACCAATCCGGGCGATTTTATTCCGCAGAAAATTGAGAATGTTTTGGAAGCGAGCTATAGTCCGCCATTTTACAGGAACCAACTGCTGGCGGAATCTATGGCGGCATTTCATATGATCGATACCGCAACGTTAGGAATTCGTCGGGCATACAACATTCAGAAAGCAAAATATTTTCCCATGCCGGATTACAATGTTTCTTCTGGAACACAGGTGGAAGTGACAATCTATGGAAAAACACTGAATGACAGTTATATGCATATATTGTATGATCATCAGGATTTAGACTTGCAGACGGTATTTTTGCTTGATCGGATACAAAAAGGTTTACCAGTAGAAAAAGAAGATGTAGATAGACTGCGTAGTCAGAAGTTGGTTGAGGGTAGACTGACAAGTTTGTATCTGTCAGCATCAGCAGCTAAGAGCATGGACGAAAGTACAAGCTATATAAAAAATAAGGGATTTGATGATAAGTATTATAAAGATTTGATTGTTGAGTATTTAAAGCAGTATAGGAAAGCAAAAAAGAAAGATATTCGGGAGCTGTTATGGGATAAGCTGCCGGATGCGTTATCAGATAAACAAAAAGAATTTAAAATAGGCAATCTACTATCAGCATTGAAAAAGAATAATATTATTGATACGGATTCAACTAATCAGCAACGTTCTTACTGGGTATTAAAGCAATAGCTTGAGTAAACCTTGCGTAATTTTGAGTAAATTTACGCAAGGTTACGCAAGATTTATTCAAGGTTCAATTGACACATGAGTTAAAAATGATTGTGAGTGGTTGCAGGAAACTGGAAAATATAGAGGTAAGCGCTGTTATATGGGGCAATAATTAAAGAAGTGAGGGTATATTTGGATGGTTTTAACAGATTAGGAAGCAAAAAAATTTTATGATTTATGGATATCGTTATTGGATTTTGTGAATCAAAAATATAAGCTGATAAAGGGACTTTATGGGATGACATCGCCTAAAGGACTGCCACTACAATCAGTTGCATTGATTTCTTCTAAGTTATGGGGTAATAAAGATATAATTGATGAATTTGTGCTGTCGGATTTTCAAAAGATGGATGAAGAAAAAACAGAAATTGTCAATAGCTGGAAGAAAGCAATACATGGGAAATTTATTGTGGATCGACATTTGAGGAAAGGTTCTGTTTTGATTTCTGTTGATAACAACGAGGTATATATTGTGAAAGGGATTTATTCTTCGTGGAGAGAAATATTAGAAAATTTTCCTATGCCGCAAATTGTGGAAACTACATTAATGCCATTCAAAGATGTTATTATCCATGATGGAATTGTTGCACCATATGGAGTTTGTTTGGGAAAAAATATGTCAGAGCAGTCCAAACAGATTTATTTGCCAGCAAAAGCAAATGGTAATCTGCACTATAACTTATGAAGGAATGATTGTATGTCAAAGAAACAAAAATATCAGAAAGCGGGGGAAGAGTAGAATGGAAAAAACAGATGCAAAAACAGCGATGGAAGAATTGACAATAATGTTGATTTATTTGTCACATTTTACGGAACAGGATAGGTTTGCTAATAAAGATGATAAATATGCATGGAAAGGTTATGATTTTGATATGCTTAATAAGCTTGATGAGCAGGATTATATAAGGCAGGGATCGCATCGCTCAAAATCCATGTATATTACAAAGGAAGGTGAGTCGAAAGCAAAAGAGCTTTTGGAAAAATATAACATAGCTGATTGGTAAAACATAAACAATTGAAATGCATTGGATAAGTTTGGTGTGGTTAATGCTAACAATTCGCCAGCCAGTGGCTGGCGATATAAAGTCAATTTGTAGAGTTGGATTTTACAAGTGTTCTTTTAACCCGTGCTTCTAAAATGCTTCTAAAATTTTTAATAATCAGAAAAATCAGATGATATTTGGGATAATATAGATAAAAAAATCCCCATTTTATCATGATTTGCGATACAGACAAACGTACCGTAGCAACGTGAGGGTGGTAGGACAGTAGGTTCTGGTCGTGTGGCTACGATTATTGAGTAATCAGTAAAAAGCTAGATTTTATGGGGCTTTCCGAGAAATCGGGAAGCCCTTTTTGAAACTTTGCAACAGTGAAAATATGTAAAGCGGTGCCAAAACGGTGCCATAAAAAAGAACTCCGATGAAAGTGGTGCCAAGTTTCATCGGAGTTTGTCTTTTTACCAACCTTTTATTTGCTTTACCTGTTCTGCCCGTTCTTTGTCTTTGTGGTACTGCAACTTGAACTGTATCGTTTCCACTACTTCCTTTCTTGCTTCATCGTCTAGCTGATAAAATGAAGTCAACAGATTATCCACATCGGGCATACTGTTTTTCCCAAACAGATACATAAGCGGATATAGGGAATTTTTCAGATATACTTTTACCCTATTTCCGTCAAGTGCGCCATTTAGCCCATCGGGGAGTGTGGGGTATATTTCTTCTTCAGTAATAGCGCCAGAGAATGGACTAGCGGCGCATATCTCATTCACATCAATTTCTAATTCATTTGCCAACCGCAAGGCAAAGTCAAATCGGATATTGGAATCCTTTTGAATAATAGAATATAGTGTTGTAGCACTAATTCCAGTAGCCTTTGCAATCTGACGGACATTTGTGCTCTTACTGTCAAGTATTTCTTTTAGTTTCTTTCCATCGCCCATAGTGACCTCCTATTTTCATATGTTGAATAATTACGAAAAGCATAAATCCTATTTATCATCATACCACATATACGAAAAACATAAAAGAGTAAAATAGAAAAAATGAAAATACGAAATTCGTAAAAATATTTTTACGAAGTGTTGACATTGTTCGGATAAGGTGTTAATATGAATATACGAAATTCGTATAACAACGAAATACAAATAGTGTAATGAATTTCTAAAAGGGGAAAGGAGGACAACCGTGTGGCAAACTACCGTTATATGTTGAGTGCGGAAGATATAGCCAAAGAGTTAAATTGTTCAAAATCTCATGCCTACAAGATTGTAAAAGAACTGAACAAGGAACTTGCAGGACAGGGGTATATTACAATGGCAGGACGTATTCCGAGGGCATTTTGGGCAAAGAAAATGTACGGTTATGAGTTATCAATAAGCTAAGGAAAGGAGCGTGGCGGTATGGCTTATAAGGAGAAAGACACAAAAAAGTGGTCGGCGCAATGGTTTGAAACAACGGCAAAAGGAGAGAAGAAAAAGCGGAGAAAGAGAGGATTTGAAACAAAAAGAGAAGCGTTAGAGTATGAGCGGCAAAAGAAATTGAGCAGTAGCCGAAGCATGGATATGAAGTTGAGTGAATTTATGGAAGTCTATTTTGAGGATAAGCAGAATGAATTGAAAGACCGCACCATGAAGAATAAACGGTATATGATGGAGCAACACATTATTCCTTACTTTGGCGAACAGATGTTGAGTGAGATTACCGCTTCACAAATCATACAGTGGCAGAACGAAATGCAGACAAAGGGATTTTCGGAAAGCTATTTAAGAATGATACAAAATCAGTTGACCTGTATATTTACTCATGCGTCTCGCATTTATGATTTGCACACAAATCCATGTAAGAAAGTGAAGCGCATGGGAAATTCCGATTCAAGAAGTTTGGACTTTTGGACAACAGAGGAATATCAGAGATTTATTCAGACGATAGAGCCGGGAACACGATACTATTTAATCTTTGAAATCCTCTTTTGGACGGGCTGTAGGATTGGCGAATTATTAGCTTTGACAAAGGGCGATATAAGTTTTGAAAATAACCAAATCAGCATCACCAAAACGTATTATCGTACTGGCAGGCAGGACGTTATTACAGAACCGAAAACAAAACAGTCGGTAAGGACGGTTGAAATCCCGGAGTTTTTGAAAAAGGAAATTAAAGATTTTGTTGACGGTCACTATGGTATGCCGGACGATGAAAGACTTTTCCCAATCGTGCAGGAAGCGGTTCAGCATAAAATGAAACGCCAAATAACGAAAGCCGGAGTGAAGAATATCCGGGTACATGACCTTAGACATTCTCATGTGGCGTACTTAATCAATAAGGGTATAGAACCACTTTTGATAAAAGAGAGAGTAGGGCACAAGGATATTCGCATTACGCTGAATACCTACGGACACTTATATCCTAATCAGCAACGGAGAGTGGCAGATTTACTTGACAGCGAAAAAGGAAATAGCCCCGACAGCGGCAACTGTTAGGGCTGTGATAACTGGAAAACCTCTGTTATCAATCTCACAATATAAGTATAGCAGAGGTTTCTTCCAGTGACAACGATTTTTCAGAAATGGAGGGCATTATGGAAGAAACAAAAACAGAATTACAGTTGATTAAGTTGTCAGAGATACAGTCGCAGGAAGTTTCTTGGCTGTGGTTTCCGTTTATCCCTTATGGCAAGCTGACGATTATTCAAGGTGATCCGGGGGACGGAAAAACAACATTTGTGCTGAACATAGCGGCGAAGCTGACAAATGGAGAGGGCTTAGACGGTGAAATGAAACTTACAGAGCCTTTGAATGTCATCTATCAGAGTGCAGAGGACGGTCTTGCCGATACGGTAAAGCCCCGGTTGGAACAGGCGGGGGCAGACTGTGAGAAAATCTCGGTCATTGATGAAAAGATAAAATCCCTTTCCATGATAGATGAACGCTTGGAAGAAGCTGTTATAAAGACGGGCGCAAAGCTGCTGATTTTAGCCCCGATACAAGCCTATTTGGGCGGCGGTATGGATATGAACCGGGCGAATGAAGCAAGGGATATGACGAAGAAATTAGCGGCACTGGCAGAGAAATACCAGTGTGCGATTGTCCTTGTCGGGCATATGAACAAGGCGGCAGGAAATAAGGCGGCATACCGGGGCATGGGTTCGATTGACTTCTTTGCAGTCGCTAGAAGCGTTCTCTTAGTCGGCAGGGTTGAGGGAGAAGAAAATATAAGGGCTATGGTGCAGATTAAAAACAACCTTGCGGCGTTCGGACACCCGAAAGCATTTGCACTGTCGGAGGACGGTTTTCAATGGCTAGGAGATTATGAGATTGCCGCTGATGAAGTGTTAGGCGGCATTGCCCCGAAAGCAAATAAAATGGAACAGGCGAAGCGTCTGCTTCGGGAACTGGCAGAAACAAACAACGCTATGCAGAGCAATGAGATTTTCAGTCTAGCAGACGAACAGGGCATATCGAAGCGGACACTGGAAAATGCGAAGAAAGAGTTGGGTGTCCGGGCGAAGCGCATAAACAACACATGGTATTGGGAACTGGATAAAATCAGACAGTGACGGAGAAAGGTAACAGCGCAACAATGCAGGGTATTAGAATTTTGCAGTCTTGGAATTGCGTTCTTGAAGATTGCAAGGTTGCAAAAATTATAGACATTGCAATGTTGCGCTGTTGGGAGAAAGCCGGGAAACGGCGGTATCAAGGCGGCGAAAAGCCGCTCCGTCCGTTAGGACGGAAAGCCCCCGGCAGGGCGCAAAGGCACTTTTGATAGAGCGTAGCCTGTCGAAAGTGCTTTTGCGTTACTTTCGGGAAAGTAACAAAGCCTTGCGCCTGTCGGCGCAGTAAAATCAGTATATAGAATGTGGAGGATATGCCTATTGGAAAGGACAATTAGCGGCATGGTTGGGAAAGGTTCAGTCAATCACAATACGAGAGCCTTTAGCGCAAAGAATGTAGATAAGGAACGAAGCCGGGATAACGTGGAGTTTTGCCACTCGGATATAAAAGAGGTCTATCACAATCTTTTTGATGAAGCACTGGAACGCTACAACGCAAAGCAGAAACGGAGTGACCGAAAGATTGACGATTACTATGAGAAGATACGCCGGGGAAAGCAGGAGAAATTATTTTATGAAGTAATCTTCCAAATCGGCAACAAGGACGATATGAACGTGCAGAGCAATGAGGGGCAGTTGGCGAAAGATATTTTATGTGAGTTTATGGAGCAGTTTCAGAAAAGAAATCCGAACCTGTTTGTGTTTTCAAGCCACTTGCATATGGACGAGCAGACACCGCACATTCACATTGATTTTGTTCCCTTTATTCGTAACAGTAAGCGTGGACTTGATACGAGAGTTTCCCTCAAAGGCGCATTGTCGGAACAGGGCTTTAAAGGCGGCACAAGGGGAATGACGGAATGGAATGAATGGATTGAAGCGGAGAAGCAGGAACTTTCAAAAGTCATGGGGCGGCATGGCGTACAGTGGAAACAGTTAGGCACACATCACAAGCATTTGTCTGTACTCGATTTTGAGAAGCAGGAACGGCAAAAAGAGGTTGCCAAACTGGAACAGACAATTTCCGGCAGTAAAGAGGAATTATCTGACATTCTTCATCAGCAGATAGCGGCAGGACAGGAAACGGAACAGATACGGAAAGAGGGCGAAGCAATCCGGCAGGAAGTATCAGAACTTTCCGCTACAAATCATCTTTTAAAAGAGCAGACGGAAACACTGGCAGAGGATAAAGAAAAGTTGTTATCCGAAAATGAGAAGTTAGAGAAACAGCAGAAAAAGTTACAGCAGGAAATCAACAAAATGGTACAGTCAAAGGAAGTCATGGAGCGCAATATACACGCCTATGATGAAGATGTGAAATGGCAGTTGGCAGAGCCGGGGGCATTGATGAGCGCAAAGAATTATCGGGATAAAAAAGCACTTCCGCTTGTGGAGAAATTGAAAGAGGTTGTAAAAAATCTGACTATCAAATGCGTACAGCTTACGGAGCAAGGCAGGAAGCTGACCGCCAAAGTAGACGGACAACAAGTGCAGATTAGCCGCTTGACGGATAAAGTCATGGAGCAGAGCGACACCATAGACCGATTGCAGGAAAAAGCGTCTGATTTGGGGCGTTTGGAGCGTCATTTAGGCAGGGAACAGGTACAGTTGATAGTGGAACGGTCAAAGGCATTAGAACAGGCAGAAAGGGCAAAGAAACGCCCGAAACGTGCCTTTGAAATGAGCCGATAAGAAAGGGGATTGATAGGATATGACGGATATGGAAAAGAAAGTTATGATACGGCTGTGTGCTAAAATCGTGGCAGATACAGACCTTTACGAAATGGACAAAGAAGTGCAAAATCTGATAGACTGGGTATGTCTTTCGGAGCAGATAAAGGAAAACAATAATACAATCCGCAATCTGACCGGGGAATATAAAAAGATAGAGCCGGATTGCCGGGAGGGAGTGCGGGCGCAGTTGGAGCGCATGAAAGAACTCTGCAAAGAGCGTAATAATCTGTATGAGAAGCAGAATGACTTGAAAGGGCAGAAACAGCAGTTAGAGAGGGCATTGGAGCGATAAAAGATTGCCGGAGAATGACAGTGAAGAAAGTCACTCTCCGGCAGTTTTTACGTTGAATAAACAGCCGATATTGAAATTTGTCATTATTCGTGTTCCGAGCCAGTTACTTAGGCTTTTCGGTGCTGAAAATAACGAGTTTGTTTTGAAAACACTCAACCGAGATATGAGAGCCAATAGGAAAGCCAAAATCTTCTACCCATTTTCCTTGTAAAGAAATTTTAGGTATAGAGGTCTGATAGCCAGAAGCCTCTTGTACTTTTAAATTTCGGGTGGGGATAGGGTGTGCTTCATATGAAAAATTTGTACTCAAATTGAAGTGTTGCAGAATCGTAAATATTCTAGCAAGCATGGTATCATGTCCTAATCTGCAAGGTTCGGTAAAATCAATGTGACCTTGCCAGTTTCCTATTTTTTGTAATTCATATAAGAGCAACGGTTTGTTATATGAAACAAATTCTGCTAACATACAAAGATTGTTTAGCTGATAGAGGGAATCCACAATAGAATAAAATTCCCGGTCATTTAGGCTTCTCTTAGAATAAAAATTCTGAAAGTCTGTGTCGCTTGACATCATAAGAAAGCGGAAATTTTCAATAAAGCTCCGTTGCTTGTCTTGTGATTCCAGTTTTTCATATTCCCGTCTTATGTATCGGGAAAGATTTTTTTCAATTTCTAAAATGAGTATCACCGCCTTTGCATAATGTAGTGGAAGTTTATAAAAATTTAATAATTACACATCACCTCGCTCGAATCACAAATATAATTAAATTATCACACGTATCAATGAGATTATACACAATATGATGTGAAAAGTCAATAGCATATAGTAAGAAATAAGTTAAGAAACACATGATAATTTGATTTTTCACATTTATTCATGTATAATCTTTGAAAAAGCATAACGAGGTGATTGTATGGCTATGGCTTCTAAAATCCGTATTCTTCTGATCGAAAGAAACATGAAGATTAAGGACTTGGCACAAATGCTTGGATATAGTGGAAATAATTTGAGCAATAAATTGAGAGATGATAACTTTTCGGAAAAGGAATTGAGAAAGATAGCGGAGTTGTTGGATTGTGACTTTGACGCTACGTTTACTTTGAGAGATACGGGGAAGATTATATAGGCGTGAAAAATTATGCGATTATTTTGAATTTCCAAATACAAATTTTTTAGGAGAATATTATGTATTCTAGTTTGAATGATTTAATGAAAACGTATTTTAATCCCCCATCTGAGATGGGGAGAATGGAATAAGCAGTAGCGTTGCCTAGAGCATCAGAAAAAACCTCCAATGATATAATGAAGTGGGTTCGCAGCCACGACAAAAATCAAAGGAGGTATCCATGAATGGATAATCAAAGTATACAACATACACGGTGGAATTGCACGTATCATATAGTGTTTATTCCGAAGTACCGGAAAAAGGTAATGTACGGAAGTAATAAAAAGGACTTAGTAGAGATCATCAAAAAGCTATGTGAGATGAAGGGAATACAGCTTATCGAAGGGAAGGTATGTGTGGATCATATTCATATGTACGTAGCAATACCGCCTAAGATGAGTGTGTCAGAAGTCATGTCATATCTGAAAGGGAAGAGTGCACTGATGTTTTATGACAGACACCCGGAGATGCGGACAAAGTGGGGAGAACGGCATTTGTGGGCAAGAGGATATTATGTGGCAACAGTGGGAAATGTGAATGAGGAAACAATCCGAAATTATATTCGGGAACAAGAGGAAAACGATAAGCTGGAGGAAAGCAATAAGTAAAAGAGCCTCCGCCGGAGGCAACCAGTACTAATGGTGCTTGCGAACCCGCCTCTGGCGGAACCAGTAACAGACCCCGGAGGGGTTATAAATAAACCCCCATTTGAAATGGGGGTTGCTAACTTGAAAATTATTCCTGTAATAATTTAAAATCTCTATTTTGCGAAGAAATTACTCGTAATGGCATAATACAATCTGGGGTGTATTATGTAATGAATAATGAAAATGTTTCTGCAAAATCAAGATTGATTTATTTTTTAAATGCTTTGGATAGTTTTTGGCAGAATACCTTGTTTGAAATGTTTCCTAATCCTAATATACGAGGTATCTATCCGTTTACAAATCTACAAGATGAAATTGTAGAGATTTTAAATAAAAAGGGTATTCGGCTGAATGATAAAAGACAGTACCCACCTATTGACGATGAACAGTATATTTTTTTGATGGACACAATAAAAAACAAAAACGATTCTTTTATATCAAAACAGAAAAATATTATTATCAAATTGTATTTATTATATGGGTTGAGTGCGGATAAATTGTCAAAAGTGCTGGTATCAAAGTACTCAAGTGAGCGTAACGTATTGATGATTCCTTGTTCTGTTCGTACAGATGTAATTATACATATTGAATTACCTTATGGCTTATCTAAGGAAATATCAACCTATATAAGTGAAAGAGGTTTGCGAGATGATGATTTTCTGTTTTTAACTGAAAATGGAAATGCAGTCACTTCTAACTATATTGATGATTATTTGAAAAATATAAGAAAAGCATATTATAAAGGTGTACGACCAATGCCAGAGAATCAATTTACACCTACGGGTTTACAAAAATATGCTATAATTAAAATGATTGAGGAAGGTATGAATCAATCTATAATTATGGATTTTACGGGACAAGGTTCTGATATTTTTAGTGATTGTCAAAATATAGTAGATGAACGTAAACATTTAAATAGAAATAGATATATAAATTATATGATGCGAGGTATAGCTTCGTATGATGATATGTAATTAGTGGTTAGGTTACGTTATGAATATTTCCTTGATGATATATAATACATGGTGCTAGCACCATGTAGGTAGGACGGTTAGGAGAAAAACAGTGAGACGTTGTATGAAATTACGTTTTGATGTGTTTTAGTTATGGTGAAAAGGGAAGAAAAATGTTAGATTATATTATAGGGCGCACAAATCAATATATTGACAGTATGCCCAAAAAGGAGCGCAAAGCATACGGTCAGTTTTTTACTAGTGAGGAAACAGCACGTTTTATGGTAGGTTTGTATCACATTCCCGAGAATATGTCTAAAATTTGTATTTTAGATGCAGGGGCAGGTTCGGGTATTTTGGCGTGTGCATTTTTAGAACGATTAGAGCAGATGGACTTTGTTCAGACAATAGAACTGACTTGTTTTGAGAATGATGGTAATATTTTAAAACTATTAAAGGAAAACTTGCAAGTTTTCCAAGAACATTCGCAAAAGGATATTCAGATAGAGATTATTACAGATAATTATATTACAAGCCAATACTTAGATTTTAACCATATGTTGGGTGGTAATCCTAATCCTAAGAAATATGATTTTGTAATTGGGAATCCTCCATATATGAAAATACCAAAAGATGCACCGGAAGCAACCGCAATGCCGGAGGTTTGCTATGGTGCGCCAAATTTGTATTTCCTTTTTGCGGCAATGGGACTGTATAATCTTACTGATTATGGAGAAATGGTGTATATTATTCCCCGTTCTTGGACATCGGGAGCATATTTTAAGCATTTTCGTCAATATTTTCTGACCAAGGGTAAATTAGAGCATATTCATTTATTTGTAAGCAGGAATAAGGTGTTTGATAAAGAAGATGTCTTGCAGGAAACAATCATAATAAAAGTAAAAAAGACAAATCAAACACCGGAAAAGGTTATAATTACTTCTTCGCAGTCAAATAGTGATTTTGCTCATCTGACCTCGTTGACAGTGCCGTATAGCCTCGTGGTTTCGGGAAATGATTATTACGTTTATTTAGTAACAGACGAAAAAGAAGTTTCTGTATTGAAACGATTACATAGATTTGATAAAACATTGCCGGATATTGGGCTAAAGATGAAAACGGGATTGACAGTTGATTTTCGCAATCGCGAGATACTTCGTGATGATGCAGAGGAAGGCGCAATTCCACTCTTTTATTCGCAGCATATCAAGCAGGGAGAAGTGCAGTTTCCTATTCAAAAAGAACACGAGTATGTGGTGACAGATAAAAAGGGTTTGATGCAGGACAATCGAAATTATTTGTTTGTCAAACGATTTACTGCAAAGGAAGAAAGGCGCAGACTGCAGTGCGGGATATATTTATCGAAGAAGTATCCGCAGTATAAAAAAATCAGTACACAGAACAAGATAAATTTTGTAGATGGATTGATAACGGAAATGTCAGAATGCCTTGTGTATGGATTATATGTAATTTTTAATTCTACTCTTTATGATGAATATTACAGGATTCTGAATGGCTCAACGCAGGTAAATTCGACAGAAATTAATGCAATGCCTGTGCCTGACTTAGAAAGCATACAGGAAATGGGCAGGAAACTGATGAAAAGCAAGGATATGTCAGAAAATAACTGTAATATGATATTGGAGGGATACTGTGGGTAAAATTGATGAGGCAAGAGAACTTCTGAAAATGCTCGGAATGCCGAAAGCGCAGCAGGCGGATATATGCTGCTATGTACTGTTGGCAATGGCAGGGATAAAGCAGGATACATTATGGAAAGATGCCGGAAATGAGTGGATCCGCATCCATGATATTATCCGGTTTGCGAATACATATTACGGATCGACTTATGCAGAAAACAGCAGGGAAACTTTTCGCAAGCAGGCATTACACCATTTTCGCAATGCCGCACTTGTGGAAGATAATGGAAAAGCCACAAACAGTCCTAATTATAGGTACAGACTTACAGAAGAAACGTTGCAGATGGTAAGAGCATTTCAAACAGCAGAATGGCAAAAATCTATGAATCGCTTTTTGAAGTATCACGAAAAGTTGGTAGACATTTATGCTTCAAAAAAGAAAATGACAATGATGCCGGTGCGTATCAATGGAGCAGATTTTCAATTTTCTACAGGCAAGCACAATGAACTGCAAAAGGCTATTATTGAGGAATTTGCGCCACGATTTGCGCCTAATTCGGAATGTTTGTATGTTGGCGATACCATAGAAAAAGATTTGGTAAAAAATGTTGATAAGTTGGAGAAATTGGGATTTGAAATAACTTTGCATGATAAGATGCCGGATGTGGTTTTGTACAGAGAGGATAAGGACTGGATATATTTTGTAGAATCGGTGACTTCCGTTGGACCGATGGACTCTAAAAGAATATTGGAAATAACTGAAATGACAAAGAATGTAACAGCAGGGAAAATCTTTGTGACAGCATTTCTTGATTTTAAGACTTATAAGAGATTTTCGGAAACATTGGCATGGGAAACGGAAGTCTGGATTGCGGAAATGCCGGAGCATATGATACATTTGAATGGGGATAAGTTTTTGGGACCGAGATAGGAGGGCGCTATATGCAGAATGTAGTTTTAGACGCTTTAATTCCACGAGAGGATTTTGAAATAGCTTCTGATATTGGAAACAGGGGAAATACTAGAAATAAAACAACATTGTCAATTGAAGACTTGAAATATGATTCATTCTTTTTTTCAGCTTTACGAAAGCCTATTTTTCAAAGAGAAACAAATGAATGGGATCCGAATAAAATATGTGCAATGATAGAAAGTTTTGCAGATGGAGAATTGATTCCTGCAATTATTCTATGGAGAAATCAGAGCGGTTATATTTTTGTGATTGATGGTGCCCATAGGCTCAGCAGCTTAGGAGCATGGATTAATGATGATTATGGTGACGGGATTGTTTCATTGTCGTATTATGAGAATTATATATCAGAAGAACAACGAAGAATTGCTGAAAGGACAAGAAAACTGATAAACGAAAAAATTGGTTCGTTTCGGGAAATAATGAGTATTTGTAGAAATACAAATATTACGAATGATGAACATAAAAAAAGAATAGCTAAGAATCTTGGAGCTTTAGCATTACAATTGCAATGGGTGGAAGGAAATGCGAATAAGGCAGAAGATTCTTTCCTTAAAATTAATCAGTTGGCTACAAAAATAAGCGATGCTGAATTAGAATTAATTCAAAACAGGAATTATGCATATGCGATAGCTGCAAGAGCAATTGTTAGGGCTGGCAGAGGATATAATTATTGGTCATCATTTGATGAAACAACACAAAAAAAGATAATTGCAAAATCAGAAGAAGCAAATCATTTGATGTTTGGGCAAGGGATGTCCATAACTGATGATATAAATAGTTTGCCAATTGGTGGTGCGCAAATGGCTACATTTACTTTAGATGTAGTCACACAGTCGGTAAAAATTTGTAACGGCATTACTAAAATTGATACAGCTAAGGCAGCATCCGAAAATGAAGTTTTAAAATGTGTAGAAAATACTTTGATAATACTGCAATATATTAATTCTAAGGAAAAATTTTCATTAGGTTTACATCCGTTTATATATTTCTACTCTGATATTGGTAAACACAAAATAGGATCCTATTATGGAATATTGCAGTTTGTAAAATATTTGGTAGAACATAAAAAGCTAAATTGCTTTATTGAAGTAAGAGAAAAATTTGAACAGTTTATATATCAATACAGTTTTTTAGTTCAACAAATAATAAGAAAATATCGCCAATCTAAGAAAGCATATTCTTGTGTAAAAGACTATTTTCTTATCGTTATGAAGATATTGAATGAGAATCCGGAATATACAGTTGAGGATGTTGTAAATAGTTTAAAACAGGAAGAAAACTTTAAATTTTTGCAGACAGAAATAGTTGACAATGAAGAAGTATCTGTGAAGAGCAATTTTTCAAGGGGGAGAAAGCAGCAAATTAAAATGAGGACTTTTGTGTCAACGCTACCTAAGTGTCCTATATGCGGAGGCTATTTAGACAATAAGTCAATATCAATTGATCATATAAGACGTAAAGCAGATGGTGGAACCAATTCAATCGTTAATGGACAGGTAACACATTTATATTGCAATACAACATATAAAAATTAGTTTTCATATAATTTAATCATTTGAAGATATTGAAACTATAAAATTGTCTAATATGTGACCGTTTACGGTAATGGTGCCAAAACGGTGCCAAGAAATCATGTAAATAAAAATACGCCATACAAAAACAACGATTTTACGCTGTTTTCCGCAATAAAAAGCATAGAAAATACCACAAAAAACGCTATTCAAATACCGTGAGGGTGGTAGAACAGTAGGGTCTGGTAGGGTTGCGACTATCATCGAGTAATTAGTAAAAAGCTGGATTTTATGGGGCTTTCTGGAATTTCAGAAAGCCCCTTTTTACTAAAATAATAACCTTGATTTAAATAAGTGGCTCTAAAATGGCTCTATAAATGTTAATATGTACAATCTAATAATTAGATGATACAATAGAATTATCAAATTTGGGGGAAACTAAGTTATGATTTCTTTTACTTCAGTTCAGATTAATAATTTAGAGTCATATGATGAGTTGTTAGATTGTATTCCGGAATCTCTTGTTGATGAGGACGTAATAAAAGTTCTAAAAAATAATTTGGCAACGAAATGTGATGAAATCAGGATTGAATATCCATATTATGATACGGATTATTTAAGCACATTTTATATTCATTATGCTCAAAAATTGAGGAATTACGATAAGAAATGTTGTCGCTTGCACATTTAAAAAAATGAAGAATATTATGGATATATAGTGTTGCGTCCAACAGTCGTTGGTACAAAATTTGGAAGAACACTAATTAATCCAAGAATACTAATTAATGAAAAGGCATATATTGCATTGTACGATTTTAAGGCGCATATAGCTGGAAATTCAATGGCAATAAGTAGCTTTCCATGGAAATCGCAAGAAACAGATATTTCTGTTTGTGCACATACGGCAACATGGACAATTCTACGTTATTTTGGTAATAAATTTAGAAATTACGCCGATACTACTATTGGTGAAATAGTTAATGTGGTTAATAACGATTGGGGAAGAAAAACACCTTCAATAGGTTTAAATCCTATTCAGGTTTCAGATATATTAAAAAAATATGGATTTAGTCCGCTTATTCTTCAATGTGAGAAAGAATTAGATGATAAATTTATTGAAGAGGTAATGGCATATATTGAATCAGGGTTGCCTATGGTTGGATTTTTATATCCTATAAGACATGCAGTTTCAATTATAGGTCATGGATTAATAGATAAAGATATTTGGGATGATAAAATATTAGTTAAAAATATTATGGATTCGGATATTGATGTTGTTCCCCATGTAAAATTAGTGAGTGATATTTATGTAATGGATGATAATCTTTTTCCTTATAAAAAAATGAAGCTTGGCTGGGCAGATAGTCAAGGTGATATGAAATATGGGGCAGCTGAACTAAAATATTGTGTAGTTCCTTTATATTCTAGGATGCAGTTGGTTTATAACGAGGTTTATGCAAGATTTAAGACGTGGATGAAAGAGAGAGTAATGGATTGGGAAACTCCATGTGTTTCTAGAATTTATATAACTTCAGTAAATTCATTAAAGAGTGAGGCTTTACAGACTAAAGATATGAATGAGCAGTTGGTAGAGGTTATATTAAATCTATCATTGCCAAGATTTGTATGGTGTATAGATTTAGCAAATTTTCAAGAATATAAGTTAGGACTTACAGCTGGGAGAATTATAATTGATACTACGGCGGCTACTTTAGATGAAGAACCGTGGATATTGCGTCATGATAAAAATGGAATTGAATATATGGATATTGATAATCAAATATTCTGTTCAAAAAATTGTCATTATATTAAGGCAAGTATTGCACCATACAAAATGTATCAACATAATTTGGTGGAATGTGATGTAGAAGGTGAGGATGAGAAACATGAATGATTATATTCCTGAAGAGTATTCGAACGTAATTAAATCACTAGAGCCAATTGTAGAAAAATATGAATTAGATTCAGTAATGGTATCTAGCATTGTGCGAGGATCTATTGAAAAAGAGGAGCAACCGATTCAGCCAGCTTCAAAGGTTTGGAAATCGAAAGATGGAAACGTATATACGGTGAAACCGGCAAATATTAAAGTGAATTTATCCTTTGCATTAGCAAATGCATTTCGGCTTAAAACAGTGATTTCCCAGAAAGACATTTGGTTGGTGCTAGCTATAATACATCTAATTGTTGATTTATTTACTAGTGCTGTAAAAAGGGTAGATGAGGCATCGGCATTGATATTATTGGCAATATTTAGATTACAAGAGGCAACAGAATCAGAGATTAAAGAGTATGCGTCGAAAATTGTACCTCAAAGTAGTAATCTGATAATTAATGATAAGTTGGTGCAAGAAGCGTTAGATAATCTTGAAGAATTAAAGTGTATAAGATTAGAAAGTGGTAGTTATAGAGTAATAGAAACAATTGGAAGTTCTTTATATAGCTATGAAAAGACTGAAAATTAAAATAAATTTCTTTACGAAAACAAGTATTTATGCTATGATACTTAAATAGAGGGTGTGATATGGAGGGAGAATTATGGCTCAATTGAAATTAAAGCAATCTTGTTATAAAGGTATTGAAGATGTGGTTGTTAAAGAAATTCGTAGAACCTCTGCACATAAAACGTTGGTTAATGAAGCTAATAGGGAAATAGAGAAAAATAGAATTCGTTATGCAACTGCATATAATAAAGCAGGATCATATCTAAATAATTAAGAGATATTTCTTTAGCTGTATTGTATAAACAATACAGCTTTTCTTTTTTATTCGCTGTCGCTCTTATTTTTCTTAAATTGCCGCTCCAATTGTTCATTTCGGAGTTTCATTCTTGTAGCATTGTCTATATCCTCATACACTTTCTTTGTCACTGGCAAGGTGGAGTAATCAGCAATTTTCTGTTTTTTCCAAATATCAAACATATCCTTTGGCGTAAAGTAGGATTCAAAACTTTCCCGGCTCTCATTCAGTGAAGCAAGGAATTGACACATATCCGCATTATACAAGTGTCCTTTTTCATTCCCGTAGAATTTAATATTGGCATACCAACGGTTATCTTCGGTTTCTATGTCATTGAAAAATTTATCGTTGATTTCCAGTTCATAGCGCAATTCTTTTAATTCGTTTAACTCCAACAGAAAACTGATAATATCGCCCATAGACGATAAAGAAAATTCATTGTCTGAAATACCAAAAAGCCAATCCAAAGAAACGTGATATTGCTTTGCTATGGCATAGAGTACCTCGTTGGACGGAGATACCGTTCCATTCTCATAACTGGATAGGGTGGATTGCTTTATGCCTAGCTTTTTGCAAAATTCACTTTGGTTTAAACCTAGATTTTTACGGAGTTGTTTTATCCGTTCTGCTATCTGAATTGTATTATCCATACCGTTACCTCTTTTCTTTTTTGCTTTCTTATAGTATAGCACTTTCAATAAATATTGACAACAGTAATAAATATGAAAAGTACAGATAAAAATTATTGACATAAATGATAGAGGGTGCTAAAATATCATTAATACTAATAAATAGTGAAATAAATGATAAGGAGAGATTGCATGAACGGACAGAACTACTTATTGACTGCCGGAGAAGTTGCGGAAACATTGGGTGTTTCCAAAGGACACGCTTACAAATTGATAAGAGAATTAAATGAAGAATTACAGAGCAAAGGCTACCTTGTTGTTGCCGGGAAAGTGCCAAAGGCATTTTGGGAAACAAAGTTTTATGGTTACAATCAGCCGAACCAAACCGCATGAAAGGGGGATAAGAAATGTCTGCTTCAAGAGATGAAAAAACCGGGAAATGGACTGCTCAATGCTATTACGAAAACTGGAAAGGGGAGAAGAAGCACAAAAAGAAGCGTGGTTTTGCCACGAAGAAAGAAGCGTTGGAATGGGAAAGAGAATTTCTGAAAAGTACATCTGCCAATATGGATATGATGTTAGGCGCATTTGTTGATGTGTATTTTCGGGATAAGGCAGGAGAATTAAAGGAACGCACGATAAAAAACAAGCAGTACATGATAGAAGCTCATGTATTACCGTATTTTGAGAATAAGCAAATGAACGAAATAAGCCCCTCTGACATTATCCAGTGGCAGAACGCTATCAGAACAAAAGGATATTCGCAGACTTATTTACGCATGGTGCAAAATCAGATTACAGCATTGTTTACTCATGCAAGTAACATTTACAATCTCAACAATAACCCATGTAAAAAGGTTAAGAAAATGGGAAAGTCTGACGCTGACAAGCTGAACTTTTGGACGAAAGACGAATACGATTGTTTCATTAACGGCATTGACCGGGAAAGCAAGTATTATGTAATATTTGAAATTCTCTTTTGGACGGGGTGCAGAGAGGGAGATGCTTACGGTAAAATAAGACTAAAGTTAGAACAAATCCAGTAAATACAAGGGTTTGAGCTGATTTAGTCCTTTCTCAAAATTGCAACGAAGCAAGGTATTGATGGGAGGCAGCGCTGTTTTACCAATCAAATATCTCACAAACGCCCATGATGCATCAGGGTTTCGGCGGAAATAAAAGTCATGTGGTTTTGGAGGTGAAGATTGTTTTTCTGATGCAAAAATATATAAAAATTATCTAGGCAGGACTAAATTAGCTCTTGAAGTGGCAGGTGCCACGGTTGCATAGCTGATATAGTCCTGTTTTTATTGCAAAAAGAGAGGATGTGAACGGTTATGACAAAAAGAGAGCTGATTGAGTTCCTAAACGAACTGGTGGAATTAGCCAGTGAGGAAAACAAAACGAAGGCAGTATCGGTAAAAGAAAAATTTATCAGTGATTTTGTAAAGAGTTACGAATACGAAAAGGAGGCAGTCACAGAAGTTTCAAAGCTACCGTCACACTATATAGCAACAATGTCGGATTCCGTGCAGGAAGAAATCAGGCAGAAAGTAATGGCAGTGCTGGCAGAGCATGGCGAATGTACCCCTGAAAATGTTGACCGTGCCATGAGTTCCAAAATCTATGATTTAGACGATCTGATTGACATTCGTGAGTATGTCGAGCGGATGGAGGCGGAACAGAGGAAGAAAGCGGAGCAGAAAAGGAGGGGCGGCAGATGATAGCAGCAGTTGTGTTTGTAATTGCACTTTCAAGATCAGCAGGGCTGGCAGACAGAAAAATGGAGGAGATCTACATGCTTTCCGATGTAAGAGAGACGGGTGGCGTGGATGGGAATTAACGTAAGGGTGCAGGACGCTCCAAAGCCGGATGGAATTATTGCGGCAGAGGTAAACTTGGAAAAAGATTTACAAGACTGTATGCGCTGCAGGTTCTTTTACGGAAATAACAGCCAGTGTCTCGCCGTGAAGTGTGTCAGGGAAGAAAGCAAGCCTGAAATCGCGGAGCAGGACAAGGAAGATATGTGCTTTGGATGTCCGTACAGACAATCGGAAAGGTATTGTTTTCCCTGCATGAGAAAGATTTTAAGGAGAGATAAAGCAACATGAAAAAAATATGGAGGAAGAATCAAATGGAAAAACATATTGAAGTAATCGGGATCGACCACGGATGGTCGAACATGAAAACAGCCACACAGATTTTTACAACAGGGGTAAAGGAGATCACAACAGAACCTGCATTTTATGATGACGTGGTGGAACTGGACGGAAAGTATTACAAGGTAGGCGGGAAACGTCTTGAGGTCAGGGACACCAAAGTTGAGAATGACAACTTCTACCTGCTTACCCTTGCGGCAGTCGCAAAGGAACTGAACAGGCGGGGGATGAAAAATGCAGATGTCCTTTTATCGGTAGGGCTTCCCCTGACAAGGTTCGGTGCGGAGAAGCAGGACTTCATTGATTACCTGTCAAAGAAGAAAGAGGTCGCTTTCCGTTTTGAGAAAGAGAGGTATGCGGCAAGGATAGCAAGGGTGTCCGTGTTCCCACAATGCTATGCGGCGGTTGCGGAGCAGTTGAAAACGCTGCCGGAGCGTGTGGTGGTGGTGGACATAGGGAGCTGGACGATTGACATCATGCCGATACAGAACGGCAAGCCGAATGAGGCAGAATGTATCACAAGCCAGCAGGGGCTTATCCGCTGCATGAGGACGATCAATGAGGAATGTAACAGGCAGATCGGGCAGGAGCTTGAGGAAAATGTGATACAGCAGGTCATGGCAACCGGGGAAGCGGCGCTGCCGGATAAGTACATGAACATTGTAAGGGACTGCCTGCGTGATTTTGCACAGAAAGTCTACAATACACTGAAAGAACACGGTTACAACCTCGATGTGATACCGATTGTATTCGTAGGCGGCGGGGCGGCAGTCATGCGGCTGTTCGGTTCACATGACAGCGGGAATATCCGGTACATTGAGGACATCAAGGCAAATGCAAAGGGGTATGAACAGCTTGGCAGGATTTTCCTTGCAAAGCATCGTAACCAGATTGGATAGGGGTGGGGCATATGGCAAAATCAAATATCTGCTATCATAATGTCCGGCTCAACCTTGACAATGAACAGCATTGCAGGATACACAAGGTTCTGGCGGAGCTGAATACGGAAATACACAAATCTGTCAACCAGTTCATTGTCGATGCGGTAGATTACTATATCCGCAGCCTGAATGATGAAAGCCTTGTGAAAGGGGCAGGGGAACAGAAAAAAGAAGCAGGGTACATTACAAGGGAAGATCTGGACGGTATACGGTCAGAGTTGAAAAATGAAGTCAAGAGTGAGATTATCATGCTGCTTGGGGCGGCGCTCGGAGCCGGGACGGTGCGGGTGGCGGAGGGAGCCACGGGCAGGGGCGGCATGGATATTAAGGAAACGGAAACATTAGGTGATACAAAGGAAATAGAATACCCAACCATGATGGAACTGGTTGACGGCTGGGGATAGGAGGGATGTTTTATGGCGGGAATGGTTTTCAGAAAGACCGGGGTGGTACTGCTTACCATATTGAAATGGATATTGCAGGCTGTGCTTGTAGCATTGAAACTGGTGCTTGGGATAGCGAAACTGTTCCTGCTGCTGCTCGCCCTTGTTATGAGGATTGTGCTGACCATGATAGGCGTTTCGGTTAGCAGACAATGAGAGGAGATTAAAAATGAAAAGGAAAAAAATGACAGAAGAAGAAAGGAGACAACGGAGATATGAAATGTCGGAGACATACCGCAAGAAAGTATTGAGGTTCACTCTGTAATTCAATTCCACAACCGATATGGAGGCGCGGGAATGGTTTGAAAAGAATAAGGAATTGTAGGAAAATAAGTGATGCAGATTGCGCAGGATATTTCTTTGAGGATGTATGTCAAAAAACGTAGGCGTAGCGGGCTACGGCGAGGCTTTTGGCATGCATAATCAGAGAAATAGCCAAGTCAAGATGCGTCAGTTATTTTTCTATAGTTCCTAACAAAAGCGGCGCTTATCTGAAGCAGTTAATCCTTGAAGATAAAGCAAGGAGATTAGGGGAGACAGGGGCAGATATGGAAAAACGGCATTAAGGAGGTGGTAAATATGTGGATGTTGAAGTTCTGCAAGGCGTATGCAAAGAACAAGGGACTGAAAAGAATGCTTGCATATTGGGGTAGGATGAAGTAGCCCCATAGGAGGAAACAATGCACAGGATACGGGACAGACCTGAACAGATATGTGAAAAAGAGATTATTTCCCATTTTATCCGTATCAGCCATGTTTCCGCTGTTACGGGCAGGAATGTACCAGTGCCGGATTATGCCATAAACTTGACAACAGGCAGCGGCGGAAGGTACACTTGATATTGGCGGAGCTGGATACAGAAATAAAAATCCGCAACCCGGTTCGTTGTTTCTATGGTAATCCTTACTATCCGCAGGCAGGATGGTATTGTGCAGGATGCGGTGAAAGGAAGGAACCAGTACAATATAGGGATTGCGGCAGAGGATGGGGGAAATGTCTATGGTGGGAATGGTTTTGAGAAAGACGGCGACGGTCCTGCTGACCATATTAAAATGGATGCTGCAGGCGGTGCTGATGCTCCTGAAACTGGTACTTGGGATAGCAAAACTGTTCCTGTTGCTGCTTGCACTGGCTGCAAGGGTGGTACTCACAATGGGTGGAGTTATGGCAGGCAGACGGTAAGGGGACTGTCCTTGCCGATCTGTGACCTGTAAGACGGAAATACAAATGAAAAATGCCCGTTTTCCCTTTATCCGTCTGTCAGAATTAAGATGCACGGGTTCCGCCGGGATGTAAAGGGAAGCGGACAGAAACGAAATCCAAACAAAATAACAGTATACGGAAAATGACAAGCCATTTCACATGACTTGTTATTTTTTTGACCTGATTTAAGGAGGAGATCGGAATGAAACAAAAACGGAAAAGATTTATGGCAGGGTTCGTGCTTGTGGCGGCTGCTGTCGGGCTTGCAGTCCTTTTCTGGAAAAAGAGGAAAGGCGGGGACGGCGCAGAGGCATAGAAACAGGACAGATGGATAAGCCGAGGAGAAATCCCCGGATTATTGTCTGCAATAAAAAGCGCAGAGTGAGGTGAAGAAACATGACTTATGGAGACAGGCTGAAATTTATACGCACATTCCGGCAGATGACGCAGAAGGAGCTTGGGGATGCCTGTCATTTTGGGAAGAATGGACACCTGTTCATTGCACAGTATGAAAGCGGGAACCCGCACACCAAAACCGGACCGTAACCGCCATATTGCAGAGGCTTTGGGCGTAAATCCAAAAGTGTTGATGTGGGATGCGGAATTGCCGCATGAGGATATTGTCTTTCAACTGTGCTGGGCGTATATCCTTCCGTCGTCAGACTATCCGCTGTCCCTGACAGATGCAGTTCTGGAAGAAATACAGGTTTTCCTGTCGGAATACAATATGGCGCTGGAAGGGCAGTTATCCGAAACGGAATATATTGAAAACAGGCTTGAGTTTATGAATGGAATTGAAAAATACTGCGGGGATCAGGCGTTATCCCGTTTTTGATTGGAGGAATGGAATTTATGATGGATTATGAAATATTCAAAGAAGTAGTGAAGGAGAGTTTTTTATCCTATATGCCAAAGGGCTATCAGGACATGGAGGTAAGAGTTACCCCGGTGGATAAGGTAAACCGTAAACTGGACGGAATCAGCCTTTTGGCGCAGAATGAAAATACAATGATTTCCCCCACTTTATATATCAATGATATGTATGAGAAGTATTCAAAGACAGGGGACTTACAGGCAACCCTGCAGGAAGCAGCGGAAGCGATGGATGCGGTATTCAGGGAGGCAACGCTCCCGCCGCTGGATATAAGCACGGCAAAGGACAATATCATATTCCAGTTTGTGAACACCATGCAGAACGAGGATATGCTGAAAAACCTGCCACACAGGGACTTTCAGGATCTGTCCATCATATACCGATGGGTAGTAGGCGTGGAACAGCAGGGACTTTCAAGCGTTGTAATCAATAATCATGTGGCAGAGTCACTGGGAATGGGTGAGGAACAGTTATTCAAGGCTGCTGCGGAAAACACCAGACGCATACTGCCGCCCGTGGTGCAGTCCATGAATGAAGTCATGAGGGATATGTTTGTGGCTGACGGTATGCCGAAAGAGTTGGCAGACCTCATGATCGGGGAGCAGGAGCCGGAAATGACCATGTGGGTTATATCAAATGAAAGAAAGATAGACGGTGCGGCTTCCATGCTTTATGAAGATAAACTGCACAGTCTGGCAGAGAGAGTAGGGACAGACCTGTATATCCTGCCCTCTTCCGTACACGAAGTTATTGCCGTATCCGTAGAAATGGGTGAACCGGAAGAACTGGCACGGATGGTTTCAGAGGTAAACATGGATCAGGTGGACCTTAGTGAGCGGCTTTCCAATCAGGTGTACCATTACGACAAAGACCTGCGGAAGATCACGCTTGCCACGGACACACCAAACAAGCGCCTTGATGGGAAAGATACAGAACGGGGGCGCACAGACGGGAAAAAACAGTCCAGATAGGAGGCTTATTATATGGAAGAAACACCAAAAGAACTGACCGTAAAGGAACTTATGGAACTGGTGCAGCAGCAGGAGGGGGAATTTATTATCCGCATTGAGCCGGGAGAGGGGGAAACGGATGCAGGAACAGGAACCTTTTAAACTGGAAGTCGTATCGGTAAGGCTGGTAAAGGATGCACCGCTGTTTTCGGACCACCAGCTCACAAGCCCGAAAGATGCCGTAAAGGTAGTGGGAGATTTTTTATGTGAGATGGACAGGGAAGTATTATGTGTCATCAACCTGAAATCGGATGGAACACCTATCAACTGCAATATTGTGAGCATAGGGGCAGTCAATCAGACGATTGCAGAGCCGAGGGAACTTTTCAAGGCAAGTATCCTTTCCAATGCGGCGCAGATGCTCATGATGCATAACCACCCAAGCGGCAGTCTCGAACCGTCCAGACAGGACGTTATGATGACAAACAGGATACTGGATTTGTCAGAATTGATAGGAATTAGGCTGGTTGACCATATCATCGTGGGAAATGACTGTAACAGATATTTTAGTTTTAGTGAAAAAAAGATGATAGAGTACCCGGCAATAACCTACAGGACAGACTATGAGGATCTGAATTTTCGGAGTATTCCAGTGGTTGCAGAAAAAGGAAAAGCAAGGTGAGGCGATGGAAGAGAGGAGAAGTTTTACGGCAGAGGAGCTTGCGATTGCAAAGAGCGTTGACCTGACAGCAGTAGCGGCAAGTCTCGGCTACACCGTGAAAAAGGTAGGCAGATACCACACCCTGAAAGAAATGGATTCGATACGGATTTACAACCGCACGAACTGGTTCCGGTGGTCGAGGGAGCATGAGAAGGGAAGCAATGGCGGATCACAGATTGACTTCCTGCGTGTCTTTGCAAACATGGACGTTAAGGAGTCTGTTTTTTGGCTCCTTGATTTTTCAGGATACCAGAGAAGCGGGGAGTGGGAGAAAAAGAACGCCAGCGTATATGTGGAGAAAATGGAAAAAAGGCGTTCCACGGAGGAGAAGAAAAAGAAATTCGTGCTGCCTGCCCCGGCAAGGAATAATGACTGTCTTTATTCGTACCTGACAGGGGACAGGGCGCTTGACAGGCATACGGTGGATTATTTTGTAAGCTGCGGGCTGATCTATGAAGAACGCAGTCATCACAACATTGTCTTTAAGGGGAACGACGTGCAGGGGAAAACACGCTTTGCAAGCATGAGGGGTGTGTTTGACCGGGAAGGAAAAGCCTTTAAATGCGACGTGGCGGGCAATGACAAGAATTACGGGTTCAACATCTGGTATGGGCAGAGTGATGAAGTCATGGTATTTGAGGCGGCAATAGACCTGATGAGCTATGTGGAAATCCGTGGCGATTATGTGACAAACAAGCTGGCGCTTGGGATGCTTTCCGATGCGCCGCTTGCCACATTTTTAGAGGAACACCCAAAGGTCAGGAAGATTTCTTTCTGTCTTGACAATGATGAACCGGGCAGGAAAGCGGCAGATGCGCTCATGGAAAAATACTACGGACTGGATTATGAAGTGGAGGACTGCCTGCCGCCGAAGCCGTTCAAGGACTATAACCAGTGGCTTCAGACTGCAAAAAGGTGTATTTCCGCTCCTGAGCCGCCCAGAGCGGCAGTGCGTTGAAAAAGTCAACTGAAAGAGAAAAAGTGGCTGCAAAAATTCAGTTGAAAACGCAAAAATCAGTTGAAAAATTCAGTCCACATGGAAAGTCATGGCGGGAACCGGAGGTGCGGCTTCGGAATGGGTGACTGAAAAATTCAGTTGAAAGCAGGAAAGTGAACTCAAAAAGTCAACTAAAAGTACAAATATGAACTGATATTTTAAGTTATATCCATATAGGAAGCGGGGTTTTAGGGGCAGCCCCCTAACCAGAGGCATGAGGCGTCTCTCATGCGTATCTGGCAAATTCCTATCGGAATTTGGGCGGGGGCGGAAATCATGGGTTTTCTATCATACGGATAAGGAGGTGGTTGCAGATGGAAACCGTGGACGTGCAGAAAGAGGTGCTTGAGGAAGTGGAACTGCTTGGCAGGACGGGATATTTCACGGAACTGCGTGTGGATAAGGAAACTGTGCCGGAGGGGATGCACTGCTATGAACTGCGGCATGGGGATGACGATGGGTTCCCGGTGTCCGTGGAGGAAAGTGTCAGGGTAAACTATTTCGGTGCGGTGCTTCTTGCGGAAGAACTGGAACTGGGAAAGGAAAAAGCCCTGCAATTCGGATATGAGGATTTCGGATATACAGGAGAACAGATGTATCTTTCGCAGGTACAGGGCAAAGAACAGCGGGAACAGCATGATGAGGAAGGATATGAAACCATACAGACAGGTGCAGAACTGATAAGTTTTATGAAAGAAAGCGGAATATCCTTTCAGATAAATGAAAAGGAAGCAGACCTGCTATGCGGCTATATGGACGGTCATGGTCATGTAATCGGGAAGAAGGACGGGCAGTTCTGCTGTGGGGATCTGTGTGCAGAAACAGACAGGACGGTATGGGAAGAAACAACCATAGATGACATTGTGGATTCCGTAACGGAATGGAATTATGAGCTTTTGAAGGAAGCAAGGGAATTTATGGAAAACCCGAAAGATTTTGATGATTTTGTGTTCCAGCACAGCCGCCATGAGGAGTTATGTGCAGATGAAAAGGTACTGGATGCCATGTTTGACCGGACAAAATACGGGGAACAGATAGAGCGCATGGCAGAGGCGCTTGCAGTGCAGTTTATTCAGAATTTACAGTCAAAGGGAGATATTGACGGAGCAGTGAAGGAACTTGCGCAGGGTATAAAGGGCGGACAGGAAATAACTGCCATGCAGGACCCGGAACAGAAGAAAGGGAGGACGAGGTAAATGGCAGACAGCATACATTCCGTAAGGAAAACGCTGCGCCTCATGCCGGGCGAGGCAAAGGAACTTTCAGAAAAGGCAGCGGCGGCGGGAATGTGCGAAGCTGATTACCTGCGCCTGCTGATCACGCAGAAACCCAGCGATTACCCTGAAATCCGCATCCTTCTGAAAGAACTGATCAATGAGGTCAACGCAATCGGGAACAACATCAACCAGATTACAAGGAACTATAATTCAAAGCTGTACTGCATGGAGGACAGGGAGCTTTTATGCGCCTGTATGAAAAAACTCAACATGACCGTAAGGGAGGCGGCGGATAAGATAGGCAGCATGTAAGGAAGGGGGGAGCCATTTGACGGATACACTGACGGAAACACAGGAAGAGCGCCTGCGTGAGAACGGCTATTTTCTCTATCAGGGCTGTCATTTCAAGCCGGTGCGACAGTTTGAGAAAAACGAGGGGGACTTTTTTGACATTACGAGGCGGCTGAAACGTGACGATGAGCTTGGCATGATGAAGGAGGACTATTACGGCAGACAGAAACACCCATATTCCCATAAGGAGTTTTATGCAGCATCCACGGACAAAACAGCGGATATATTTTTCTGTCTTGAAACAATGAAACAGTATGTCCCCTGTGAAAATGAAATGCAGGAGTATGTCACGGAACCGGAAAAGAAACGGGACAGAGGGAAAACAAGGTAAAGGTGGCGGAAAAGATTGGCGATCAGCAAGATACTTTATATCGGGGACTGCGGTGCAGGGTATGCGGGGAAGCACTTGAAACAGGCACTCGATTATATCACCGTGCCGGAGAAAACAGGCGGAGGGCAGTTCGTGGGTTCCCTTAACTGCCAGCAGGAACAGGTATATGAACAGATGCGGCAGACAAAGGAACAGTTTGGAAAGACGGATCAGAGGCAGGGCTACCACCTGATCATATCCTTCGTGGAGGGTGAAGTGGATGCGGATACTGCCCTTGAGGTGATCGGGAAGTTTGCAAAAGAGTATCTCGGCAAAGACTATGAGGCTCTGTATGCGGTGCATGACAACACAAACCATATCCACGGTCATATCATCTTCAACAGTGTCAGTTTCCGGGACGGCAGAAAGTACCGTTATAAGAAAGGGGACTGGGCAAGGGAGATACAGCCCATCACGAACCGCCTGTGTGAAGAGTACGGGCTTTCCACGATTGAAATATCAGAGGACAGGGCGAAGAAATCTGAAAATTATAAGGAATGGAACGATTTTCGGGATGGCAGATTTGTGTGGGCGGACATGATAAAGCGTGACATTGATGCGGCAGTCATTCAGTCGGCAACCTATGAGTCCTTTTTATCCGTCCTTTCCGAAATGGGTTACGGGATAAAGAACGCATACAGGACGGAAGGAAAGCACCTTGCAATCAAGCCTATGGGCATGAGCAGGTTCAGACGGTGTAAATCGCTTGGGGAGGATTACACGGAGGAACGCATACGGGAGAGGATTGAACAGGAAAGCCTTTCTTCCTATAAAAAGATACAGGCGGTGCAGGAAACAAGGATTGTACGGTGCCGGGTAAAACGCTATAAAAGGGCGAAAATGTCCGGCATACAGAAACGCTATTTTGCAAGGCTTTACAAAACTGGGCTGTTAAAAAAGCGCCCATACAGCAAGGCATGGCAGTACCGTGACGACATCAGAAAGATGCAGAAGCTACAGGAAGATTACCTGTTCCTTGTAAGACATAACGTGACCGGGGATAAAGGGCAGACGGCAGATGCAATTAAAGCTCTGCATTTGCAGATGGCAGACCGGAAGAAAGAGACTTCAAGGGAAAAAAGCCGGGTATTCAAGGAGCGTGCCAGAATGAAGCCGCTCTTTGACATTGCGGCACAGTTGGAGAGACTGCAGGAGTGTGAAAATTGTTACCAGCGTGGGGAAACCCTGTTTGGGAAAGAGCATGAGGAATATGTGAATCTGTCGGCAAGGCTTGAAAAGGAAGGGTACACGGCAGGGTAGCTTGCGGAATTTAAGGAACATTACCGTAGTGAGATCGCACGGATAAGGGAAAAAGAGAAGGCTGTGGCGAAAGAGGAAAGGATCGCCGCCCGTATCCTTGCGGAAATCACGGCAGGGGAGAGGGCAGGAAAACCGGAGCCGGAAAAGAAACAGGAAAAGGAGAAGGAACGGAAAGAAAAATCCAGATGAGTGTAACAGCCCCAAAACGGCTGTTTTATTTTTGCCCGGAGAGGGCAGGAAGGGAGGACATTGATGCAGGAACGGACGGTGCTTAGCGGCATGGACCTGAAAGCATATCTTGGTAGGCTGAAACAGAACCCGAAGTATACGGAGGAAATCCTAAAGCTGATAGAAGATGACCTGCGGTTCGGTCTGACAAAGGAGGAAACAGAGGAATACAGCGGCGGCAGGTACGATTACAGGCAGATGTGCGTGTATTCCCGCTGTCTGCGCAACGGCTATAACGAGGAAGAAAAGGCTGTAATCTTAAAAGAGGGGTTAAGCGGCGATCAGATGGCGGTGGCGCTGGAATTTTATGAAAAAGGCATCCCAATGAAAACCATAACCGAAGTGCTTTCCAGTGCGGAAAATACGGCGTATACCATGAAACGCCTTTTTTCACAGGTGCTTTGCAAGGCAAGGGAAGCAGAGCCAGTGAGCGGGCAGGATGCGGCGTATGCAAGGGAACTTATGCAGCAGATCCATGAGGTGGTCGAGAAGATTGCCTGTCAGGAAAAACGGTATGACGCCTTAAATGAGAAGCTGAAAGAAATCGGGACGGCGGGGCAGGATGCACAGATACAGAGCAACCTCCTTTCACAGCTTTCCGAAAAGGACAAAATGCTGGAAAAGCAGCAGAATGAACTGAATGAGGCAAGGGTGCAGATTGCAAGGCTGCATGGCGAGATAGAAGCAGTAAGAAAGGAGCGGAAAGCATTGGAGGAACAGGTAAAAAATGCAGTCAGGGAAGAACCGGGGACGGCGGCAGAACCCAGAGAGGCGGAAAAGGAAAAGAAGCCGGAGACAAAGGCGGAAAGCAGTGCGCCCGGTATGCCGGAATCTGCGCTCTATCCCGGAATCGAATACCATGCTGCGGTTGTGGACAGGGACGGCAACATTATCCGCTTTGTCCCGGTGGAACGCATGGAACGGAAGGACAGGGGGAGCGTGATGAGTTCCATGTTCTCACGCCTTTTCTTAAAGAAGAAAACGGACATCGTGAAGCTGCTTGCGGAAAAAGACCTTTCGCCGGAACAGCTTGTGCAGGTGCGCAGCGCCATTGAAAAAGGGCTGTCGGAGAAACAGCTGCTTGTGCTGATTAACAGTAAAATCCCGGCAGGGCAGATGGAAGAAATCATTAACATTGCAGTCTATGAAAACAGGATGAAGGAGGGGCAGTAATGGGACTGGTGGCAGTAACGGAGACGGCACAGATGTTCCAGCAGAAAAACATTGTCCTGACAGAGAGGGACAAGGAGTTTGTGGTACAGTTTGCTTTCCGCACGAATGACAGGGAACTTACAAACAAGCTGGTTGATGAACTGGCGGCGGCAGGTGCGGACAGGGATGCCGTATGCAGGAAATACCAGGCGCTCACTGGTTTTGTGCCGGACTGGATACAGAGGATCGAAAACCTTCTCGTATCGCTTGAAATGTACCGGGTGCAGGAGGAACAGGCAGTAAAGACCTTATCGGAGCTTCTGTCTGCCTGCGGCATTTCCATGAGTGAGGAGGAAATCAGGAATACGGATACCGCAAAAGTGCAGGAACGGGTAAAAAAAGAGGCAAGTTTATAGGAGGTGGCATATGGCGGAAGAAATACAGGAGGCAGTCCAGATTATCCGTGTCGGCTATGACGGGATAGAGATTGCAATGAAGGTCTGCGGCGGAACCATTGAGGGAATGAAAAAGGCGGTTGATTTCCTGATTGCGGTCATGGACCATGAAAAGACGATGGGAAAGACAGACATGCGCAGGCTCCTTATGAAAGGCGGGGATTTGCAGGTGTTCCAGTTCCCGACGGAGGACAGGAAGAAAGTCCAGAAGATGGCGAAAAAATACGGGCTTTTATATTCCGTCCTGCCCGACATCAACAAAAAGGACGGCATGAGCGAGATCATCTTCCACACGGAGGCAGTCCCACGGGTAAACATGATGATACAGAAACTAAAATCCGGCAGGCTTGCCACGTTTGACGATTACCTGAAAAACGGGGACGAAAAGGAGATGGACAAGGTGCTGTCTTTCCTGAAAGAGCAGAAAAAGGGAAACGACAGCCTCCACACTGAGGAAGCGGCAAGGGTGGGAGAGGCTTTTGACGGGCTGATTGAGAAAGTCGGCAGCTATGCGATGGAGAAAAAGAGCATCAGTGTGGAGGAAGTAAAGGAAAACTTCAGTCTTGAAAACGAACAGGCAGAAAAGGTAGTGGGGGAGCTTCTGCGGATCGGCGTCCTTTCCAAAGGGGAAGGCGGGCAGCACAGAGTCCTTATGGATAAGGAAATGTTTTTAAGCCGCATGAAAGGATACCGTGAGCTTGCACAGCGTATGCAGGCAGTAGCCGCCGCACAGAATCCTGACCTAACGGACATTACCATTACAAAGAAACTGATAACGGAGGAAAATGACCATGCCGTAAAGACAAGGATACCGGGGACGTGGGGCGAAAACGCACAATATGTCTGGATCAACAAGGACAAGGCAATGGAAATCCACGACGGCAAGACCATACTGACTTTTCTTGACCGTAACAAGGAGTACAAGATTTATTCGGCGGACAACCGTGTGGTCGCAACCATGAAGGGGAAAGACCTGTACGAAGGGCATTACGACAGGGTAAGCGCAGAGGTGCGGAAGCGGTATGCGGACATGGAGCGGAAGGCAAAGGAGCAGGAGAATATGCGGAAGAAAAAGCCCATACCGAAAAAAGCGCCTGCACCGAAAAAGAGGTAGCCGCCTATGGTACAGAACAAGAAAAAAGTGTCATTGTGGTTCATCGTGGCGGGGGCGCTGCTCAGCGCCTATGCAGGGTATCTTTTAAACGGGGCATGGGAGCCGGGAATGGAGATGAACGCCTTTCTGGAGTCTTTTAACCGTGTGTGCGCCGAACCATTTGCAAATTATTATAATGAAACAACCATGAAAGCGGTAGTGATAGCCTTAATCGTCTATGCTACCGCCCTTTTAATGTATATCACAAGCCAGCGGAATTTCATGCCGGGAAAGGAATTTGGAACGGCAAGGTTTGAATCGCCGCAGATGGCAAACAGGATACTGGCGGACAAGGACGTGAATTTCAACCGCATTTTGAGTCAGAACGTGAAAATGTCGCTGAATTTCCGGCGGCTGAAACTCAACGGGAACATTCTGATATGCGGCGGTTCCGGCGCAGGAAAGACCTTTTATGAGGTAAAGCCGAACCTGATGCAGATGCCGCATAACTGTTCTTTTATCTGTACTGATCCAAAGGGGGAAATCTTACGGAGCTGCGGGGAGATGTTAAAAAACAACGGATACAGCGTAAAGGTCATAAACCTGCTGGAAATGGAAAAGTCGGACTGCTACAATCCCTTTTCCTATATCCGTGAGGAGACGGACGTGGTAAAGCTGATCACGAACCTTATCAGCAATACCACGCCAAAGGGCGCAACTCCCTCCGATCCCTTCTGGGAAAAGGCGGAAGGGCTGTTCCTACAGGCAGTCTTCTATTATGTGTGGCTGGAAGAGCCGCCTGCAAGGAGGAACTTTGAGACAGTCTTACAGCTTTTGGGGGAGGCGGAAGTGACGGAACAGAACAAGCCTTCCAGACTGGACGTGCGCATGAAATTCCTTGAGGAAACTTCAAAGCTCGGCTCGGCGCACCCTGCGGTGAAACAGTACAACAAATGTATGCGTGGTGCGGGCGATACTGTCCGTTCCATCATCATCAGCGCAAACTCCCGGCTTGCTTTTCTGGAAAACAAGCAGGTACTCCGGCTGCTGTCAAGGGACGACTTGGACCTTGCGGAACTTGGCATTGGCGTGAACGGGGACGGGGAGACAAAAACGGCGCTGTTCTGCGTCATTCCGGATTCCGACAAGTCCTACAACTTCATCATCGAGATGCTTTACACGCAGATTTTTCAGGAGCTTTACTATCAGGCGGACTTCAACTGCGGCGGGCGGCTCCCGATCCATGTGACCTTCATGCTTGACGAATTTGCAAACGTCGCACTGCCGGATGATTACTGTTCCCTCCTGTCAACCATGCGGTCGAGGGAAATTTCCAGTATCATCATTATCCAGAATTTCGCCCAGTTAAAGGCGCTTTTCAAGGACACATGGGAAACCATACCCGGCAACTGCGACACGTTCATCTATCTCGGCGGCAATGAGCAGAGTACGCACAAATATGTTTCGGAACTGCTCGGAAAAGGCACGATTGACAAGAAATCAAGCGGCGAGACAAAGGGCAGGCAGGGAAGCTCCTCACGCAATTACGACGTGCTTGGCAGGGAGCTTTTCACAGCGGACGAAGTGCGGAAGCTGGACAACAAGAAATGCATTATCTTTATCCGTGGCTTTGATCCGATTATGGACAGCAAGTTTATCCCATTCGGACACCCGGCATTTGACCAGACCGCTGACGGGAAAGGGAAGCCGTATGTCCATGTCCCAAACAGCGGAGGTGGCGGACAGGCGCTGCCGTTCCAACTGCTGACACCGAAGGCTCTTTCCTATTATGAGGAGCTGAAAAAGAAGGGTGAAAATGTCTATATTGACAAAATCGACTACAAGGACTTTGAACTTCTCACTGATGCCGGAATGCAGAAACGCCTCATCAGCATGGAGGAACAGGAGCAGAAGGAACAGCTTAACAGGGAACAGGACAATGAACTCATGTATGCACAGGAGGACGTGCCGGAACCAGGGGCAGCCGAAACGAAACCGAAGCAGGCGGAAAAAGAGCCTGTGCCGGAACCGGAGGCGGCAGGGCGCAGGATTGAGGGAGAGGATACCATTATGAACCGTATGGCACAGTGGAAATATTCCAAAGAGCAGAAGGACGAGCTGCATAAAATGATTGCGCTTGGTATGCCCACAAAGACCATACTGGCGGTATTCTACCCGGAAACAGACGTCATAAAGATGCGTGAGATCAGAAAGACATTCCAGACTGTGCGGCATTCAGAAAACTAGGGGCAGTCCCCAATGGAAAGGCGGTGGTTAAAGCAGTAACGCATCGGGGAAAGCCCGACTTAACAGTATTCCGGGGGAAAGCCCCATATGCACTAACTTTATAAAAAGCAAAGAAGCTGCTGTCGGGTATGTT
>ERZ778497.305-NODE-305-length-44639-cov-8.019379_pt1 | contig 44639 bp, 32 predicted proteins | sample MGYA00509938_ERZ778497 | MGnify/ENA primary metagenome ERZ778497 (study PRJEB29527, sample SAMN07138969) | mouse gut metagenome | material: feces | host: mouse | place: China:Nanjing | collected 2016-01-25 ... | reverse complement strand
ATGTTCAAATTTGATAAACCGAGCGATTCAAAATCGTGACTTTTTCAGCAGTCTCTTTTTCCGCTGTGGAGTTTTTTTCCTATGAGGAAGGTCTGTGTGTGCAGTGCATGCACATCGGTCCGTATGATCTCGAACCGGAAAGCGTTGAGCGGATGCATCAGTACATGAGCGAAAACGGATACGATCTCGATATCGGCAATCCAAGATATCATCATGAGATCTATCTGAGCGATCCGCGAAAAGGCGATCCGGAAAAACTGAAGACAGTGATCAGACATCCGGTCAAAAAATGTTCAGAAGCCTGAGAGGAATCGGCAGAAATGCCGGTTCTTTTTTTTATGGCGGCACGGTATAATGAAAAGCAGGAGGTTAAAACAATGGACAAAACAATTACGCTGGTGGCGACCGATCTGGACGGCACCTTGCTTAACAATAAAAAACAGGTGACGCCTGCGACCCGCGAAGCGATGAAACAGCTGAAAAATCACGGGATCCTGTTTGGGATCGCTTCCGGACGTCCGGTCGAATCCGGCCAGATCCTGGTCAAGGACTGGGGCCTGGAAGACGACATCTCGTTTCTGATCGGGATGAACGGAGGGGTCATTTATGATATGCGGACCAAGGAAAAAGAACAGTACCATTTAATGGACGGACATCTCATTCTCGAGATCATGGATCATTTCAAGGATATGGATGTGATCTTTCAGGTCATGGTGGGAAATGACCGCTATGTGAACAAATCGACCGAGGAAACACGTGCCCACGCAAAACTGTTCGGAGAAAACGAGATCCTGGTCGACCTCGAGGAATTTCTCAAGGACCGCAAGGTCAACAAGCTCATTTTATATATGGACCCGTCGTATATGGATGCCGTTAAAGAGCGGGCATCCACTTTCTCCAATCCGGAATATACGAGCTTTCCGACCGCAGCCAATCTGTACGAATATGTCGATCCTCTCATCAACAAAGGATTTGGCATGCAGAAGGTGTGCGAGCATTTCGGCATATCCCCCGACCATGTGGTCGCGTTCGGCGATGCGAGCAACGACAAGGAAATGCTTGAATATGTAGGCTGCGGTGTAGCGATGCACAATGCCAGCGAAGACATCAAGGAAATCGCGGACGTTATTTCCGACTATACGAATGAGCAGGATGCGCTGGCACATTTCGTCAATGAAAAGATTTTGCCGGCCAATCCGGACCGGCTGGAGCGTGATGCCAATGTCAAGATGGGATGATGTTTATATCGGCTTGTGCAAAAAGATCCTGGAGGAAGGGCATGAAGTGGAAAACCGGACCGGCGTCAATACGATCAAGATCCCTTCCTTCCATTTTTCGCTGGATGTCGGAAAGGAATTTCCGATCCTGACGACGAAGCAGCTGTTCATACGGCAGGCGGTCCTGGAAATGCTGTGGATCTATCAGGCCCAGTCCAATGACGTGCGCTGGCTGCAGGAGCGCAATGTGCACATCTGGGATAAGTGGATGATCAACGAAAACGGGGACTGGCTCGATGAAAACACCGGCAGGGTCCTGAAACATTTTGATCCGAAATATGTCCATACGATCGGGACAGCTTACGGATATATTGTGCGCAAATACCATCTGATCGATAAGCTGATCGATTCGCTCAGGAACGATCCGGAAGACCGGCGCCGTGTCGTGTCCCTGTGGCAGGACTGCGAGCTGGACAATGCGGTGCTGCCAAGCTGCGTATGGAGCTCGGAATGGGACGTGACAGACGGAAAGCTGAATGTCCTTGTTCACCAGCGCAGCTGCGATGTGCCTCTGGGCCTGCCGTTCAATGTGACACAGTACGCGGTGCTGCTGTGCATGCTCGCGCAGGTGTGCGGCTATGAGCCGGGCACGCTGGACTGGTCGATCAAGGATGCGCATATTTATGTCAATCAGGTGGACGGGATCAAAGAGCAGATCAGACGGTACGATGAAAACGGTTCGCTTCCGGCACCGAAACTGTGGCTCAATCCCGAGATCAAGGACTTCTACGATTTTGATTCGGGCACGAAGCTCAGCGATGTCAGGCTCGAAGGGTACGAACATATGGGCAAGATTTCGTTTGCCCTGACACAATGAGGCGGATATGCGGCTGATCGAAATTGCGGCCATCGGCCAGAACAGGGAGCTGGGCAAAAACAATCAGATGATCTGGCATCTGCCTGCGGATCTGAAATTTTTCAGGAACGAGACGGCAGGACACGCGATCGTCATGGGACGGAAAACTTTTGAGTCCCTTCCTAAAATGCTGCCGGGACGCCATCATATCGTGATCTCGAAAACGATGGCTCCTTTGGAAGATGTAGAGATCTTTCAGGATCCGGAACAGTTTTTCAGAGCCTATGAACAAAGGGACGAGGATGTTTTTGTGATCGGGGGCGGACAGCTGTATAAAACGCTGCTTCCGTATGCCGACGAACTCATCCTTACCCACATCGATGCGCACGATGATTCGGCCCAGGTATTCTTTCCGGCATTTGAACCTGAACAGTACGAATCCGCCGTGATCGATGAAAAGGAGGACAACGGGATCCTGACTCGCCATGTCCGCTATGTAAGGAAGAAAAATTAAAGAAAAGAAAAAAGAAAAGGAGAGGAATTATGGTTAGACTATCGAAAGAAATGTATGTGAACGAACGGGCGCAGCAGTCTGCGCTGTACGAAACCGTGAAAAGCGATCCTTACCGTCTGCATTATCATTTGATGCCGCCGGCCGGATGGATGAATGATCCCAACGGATTATGCCAGGTCGACGGGCTGTACCACATTTATTACCAGTATTCGCCGTTCGAACCGCTTGGCGGCGCCAAGATCTGGGGCCATTATACGACCAGGGATCTCATTCATTTTCGCGATCACGAGCCGTTTATTTTTGCAGACTGGAAATATGACGCGCGCGGCGTGTACAGCGGATCGGCTTTTGTCGAAGACGGGATCATTCATTTCTTTTATACGGGCTATGTGAAAAACGAGGATGGTTCCCGGGAACAGAACACGATCCATATGACAAGTACCAATGGATTCGATCATACGGATAAGGAAATTGTCATGACCAATGCGGATTATCCGCATGATCTGTCATGGCATGTGCGCGATCCGAAAATTTTCAAAAAGGATGGCATGTACTATATGGTGCTGGGGGCGCGGGATCAGCACGATCATGGCCTCATCCTTCTGTACCGGTCGGATCATCTGTCGGACTGGCAGCTGCATGATCGTCTGAGTATGCCGGACTTTGGCTATATGTGGGAATGCCCGGATCTGTTCGAGCTCGATGGCGAGCTGTTTCTCGTGTTTTCTCCGCAGGGACTCGAAGAGGATGGCATGAAATACAGAAATGTGTATCAGACCGGATACTGCCGGCTTCATTATGATTTCAAGACAAAAGAGTGTTCGTTCTCCGGATTCGAGGAGATCGATCACGGCTTTGACTATTATGCACCGCAAAGCTTCCTGGATGAAAAAGGAAGAAGGATCCAGTTCGGGTGGATGGGAATTGGCGACATTCCTTATTCGAACGAGCCGACGGTCGAAAAGGGGTGGCAGCATGCGCTTACGCTGCCGCGCGTCCTGCATGCCAAAGAGGGCAGGCTGTACCAGATGCCTGCAGAAGAAATCGATGGATTGCGCAAAAACAAGACGTGTTTCACTGCAGAAAGCTTTGCATGGAAAAATACAGGTCCGTGTTTCGAGATCGATATGCAGCTCGCGCAGAGCGTGCCGTTCGAGATCCGGCTGTACGAAGATATCGTTCTTTCGTATGATGGCAGCGTGTTTGCTTTGAAGATGAAGGAAAGCGGTCTTGGCCGCGACTGGCGAGCGATAGAAACAGATGAAATCAAAGATCTGAGAATTTACGCGGACACTTCTTCCCTGGAAATTTTTATCAATGACGGACGGTATGTATTTACGAGCCGGATGTATCCGCAAGGGGAGGCGAACGTTGTTCTGAACATGGAAGGAAAAGCGGACATCCAGGTGTACGAAATGGATCGGATCATTGTGGAAGAAAAAGATGTCTGAACCGTTTTTTGAGTATGCCTCGTGTTATGAGCATGAGGATGGCAGGGTGCATCTGAAAATCGATCATACGATCAAGGTGTGCCGGATCATGGATGAACTGACGGCATGGCTTGGCCTGGACGAACATGACCGGTTTCTTGCGCATACGGTTGCGCTCTATCACGATATCGGCCGGTTCGAGCAGCTCAGACAGTACGGGACGTTTGTCGATCATCGCAGTGTCGATCATGCGGATCTGGGCGTACAGATCCTGAAGGACGGCAGTTTTCTGGATGCGCTGGATGAAGAGGACCGCAGGATCGTGCTGTTTGCGGTGGAAAACCACAACAAGTATCGAATCGGGCCATGCGACGAGAGGACAAGGCTTTTTGCCCGGCTCATCCGCGACGCGGACAAATGCGATATTTTCCGGGTGTTCGCGTGCGAGGACCTGAATCAGGCTACATCCACTTCCATTGAACAGATCAAGGATGATGTGGTTTCGGATGAAATTGAGCAGATGATCATGGCCCATCGGCCCATTGTCAAGGAAAAGCGGAAGACAGGGCTCGATGTGTGGATAACTTTTCTGGGGTTTTTCTTTGATATGAATTTTTCAAAAACGATGGAAATTGCCAGAGAGCAGGGCTATTACCGGCTTCTGTTCGATCAGATCCGTTTTCACCGCTGTCAGGATCAGATCGACAGGATCCTGCAGGAAACGGAACGTTTCATGGACGAGCAGCTGAAACAAAAAAAAGATGGCTGAATACTGAATCAGTCATCTTTTTTCATGTATTGGTCGATCAGATGATCGATCTTTGCCTGATATTCTCCGGTCTGCCTGTAGTACGACTGGGCATGGTCGGCTTCGTACACGAAGAGCTTGTCTTTTGGCTGCCTGCAGGCGTCGTACAGCTGGATCGCCATCTCGAACGGAACGAGCGTGTCACGCGTTCCGTGTACGAAAAGGATCGGGACCCGGGAATGAGCCACTTCCTCGACGGGGACGATATGTTCGAGAAAATCGAGATTGTGGACAAAGAACAGGGAGGAGATCCACGGATAGAGCTGTTCGGGAAGGTGTACCATGGAAAGCGTATGCCTGAATTCGTCTCTGGCGCTCGTATAGCCGCAGTCTTCGACAATAAATTTCACCTGATCCGGAACGATGCTGCTGACTTCCATTACAGTGGCGGCGCCCATGGAAATGCCGTGCAGGATGATTTCTATGTCCTGTCCGAAATGCTCCTGGAGCCAGTGGATCCACTCGAGCAGATCCTGTGCTTCGTGCAGTCCGAAGGTGATGGTCTGTCCTTCGCTTTCTCCGTGAGAACGCTGGTCGATCAGAAGGACGTTGATGTGGCGGCTCAGATAATACGGGACGAAGGCGCAGAATTCGTGGATCCCGTCCGTACGGTAGCCATGGACACAGATCACGAATTTTTTGCTCATCTGGCTGGCAGGGAACAGGGTGGCGCAAAGATGTTTGCCATCGTCGCTGGTTCGTTCGAACGATTCCGATTCGAAGCTCTTCAGCGCTTGGCGCATTGTTTTCTTTTTTTCTTCGATCTGGCTGAATTGTTCGTTTGGCAGCTGGTCGTCGCTGAATTTCAAAGGCTTTGCGTGGCGGGAAAATATAAAGCGGTAGATCTTTTCGTTGAATGCGAGGACTGCAGCAAGGGCCGAAAGCCCGGCTCCGAGCGCAAGCCATTTTTTTGTGCTGTTTTTCATGCATTTATTATAGATCGCGGATCATAAAAAAAGAAGCTGTGCGCTTCCTGGTGTATTCAAATGCTGGCGATTGCCTCTTAACGAAGAGGAGGTTTCCCTACCAACACGTAAACATAACTGTTATTGTTGTTCATCTTTCTTTCCTCCGTTTGTCTTTTTACATCTTCAATATAGCACTTTAAAATACAGTTTCAACCCTTTTGATAAAAAAATCTTGACATTCTATGTGTTTTATTCATCTGTACAATATATGTGAACAAATTGATAAATGTTTACGTAACAAATACAAAAATGTGAAAAATGTTGTAAATAATTGTAAAATATTTTCAATTTGTGCTTTTTGGAATGAAAAAATCGGAGCGGTTTTCCTGAAAAAACGAATGAACAGGATTCACACGATTTTTCGAAATTGCTGTTGGCGATTTTTAAGATATGCGTTATAATTTATAGTAATTAATGGAAATAGAATCGGAGTGAATAAGATTATGAGTAAAAATCGGAAACGATTTGCTGCGATACTTTTGTCGGCCCAGATGACGGCTTTGGCTGTTCCGGCAACAGGTATTCTTGCGGCAACCGAGGCCGATCCGACTGACAAGACCAGGGAAATGGTAGACGAGGCGGAAGGAATTTCTGATACGGAAAATCCGGGCGTGCCTGGAAATGCGGATCAGACAAAGCCGGCGGCTCCTGCAGATGATCCAACGCATACACAGGAACCATCGGAGCCTGCTGAACCGATCGAGCCGGTGCAGCCGGCGGAGCCGGAAAAACCGGATCAGCCTGCATCGCCCGAACCGGAACCGTCGCAGCCTCAAAAGCCGGATGTGCCTCAAACACCTCAGGAGCCTTCTGTTCCTGAAAAGCCGGCGGCTCCTGCTGCACCGGCTGCGCCGCAGTCTCCTGTAACGGCGGCACCGAAAGAGGAGGCTCCCAAGCCGGCGGCTCCTGCTGTACAGCCGGCAGTGGCCTATAAGAGCGTGGAAACGAAGGATCTGAATGTTTCGATCGCGGACAAGGGCTATACGGGTAACCTGAAAAAGGCGATGAAGCTCGATGACTTCAAAACGGCGAATCTGGAAGGCTTCTTAGGAAACGGGAATCCGTTTATGGTCGGACAGTGCACGTGGTTTGCGTGGGCGCGTTTTTATCAGGTATACGGATTTGACTCGGGCGCAAGAGGAAACGGGAAAACGAATGCGCGCGAGATCGTAGCGGCGCATGGCGATAAATTCGAGCTGAGCAGCACGCCGGCTGCCGGCGCAACGTTCAGCATGGAAAAGAATACGCTGTATCCGCAGTACGGTCATGTCGGATTTATCGAAGCGTTCGATGGCGAATTCATCTGGGTGTCGGAAGGAAATGTCATGTTCAATGATCGTGGCGGAAACATCTGGGTCCATAAAGTACGCTGGGCGGACTTTAAAGCGTCCTATCCGGATGTGGTATTTGCGATCCCGAAAAAGGGTGTCTGCGATCTGGAGGATCCGCAGGAGCCTGCGCAGCGGACGATCCGCCTGAAAACGAAGAAGACGGAAAAGGATCCGGGCGAAAAGACGGAAAAAACGGTTCGCCGGATCGTTTTGAAACGTCCTGCAAAAGCGGCAGAATAATCGCTGTAAAACGAGCTCTCCTGTTTCGGGAGGGCTTTTCATTTTGCGGCTATAAAATTTAATTAATATATTTTTTATAGACAATTGAACGGCTTTTTTATATAATCGGACCAGGGAATCATTAGAAAGGGGGAGTATGCACGAATTAGCGCTGCAGCTCATTATTTACGCGCTTGAACATAAAGCAAGCGATATTCATTTTTTTAAAACGAACCATTCATTTTCAATTCAATTGAGAACGATCGACGGCATGCAGGCCCTTCATCAGGACCGCTGGCCTTCTTCGATCCTTTCCTATCTCAAATTTATTGCGGATTTCGATCTTACGAGCCCGAAAGCTCCGCAGTCCGGATCTTTCTCGGTCCGGATCGACCAGGACACGATCCCGTGCCGTCTTTCTGTTATTCACAATCAAAATATGGAAACTGCCGTTCTGCGCCTTTTGTCATGCCGTACGGATATGAAGATCGAGCAGCTGACGTCCGACAAGGATGCGGTCCGTTTTTTCAATTCGCTGTGCTGTTCAAGACAGGGACTGTATCTTGCGTGCGGTCCGACCAACTCAGGCAAGACGACGACGATCCACGCAGTTCTTCACGAAATTGCCTGTACGACAAAGCACAAGATCGTTTCGCTCGAGGACCCGATCGAAATTGCCGATCCGCTGTATGTGCAGCTGCAGATCAGCGAACAGGAAGGTTTCGGATATGAAAAGGGGATCGAGGAACTGATGCGGCACGATCCGGATATCATTTATATCGGAGAGATCCGCAATGCGTACTGTGCCAGGAAGCTGGTCAGTGCGGCGCTTTCAGGGCACATGGTCGTTTCGACGATCCATGCCGGCACGGTCCGGGAGGCATTGATCCGTCTGCTCGACTTCGGGATCGAGCCGTATGAACTGGCGGGCATCGTTTCGGGACTGTTTGCCTGCCGCCTGTATAAAAAGCCTGACGGCACGAAGGAGTGTGTATATGAAATTGCCGGAAAGCAGGAGATTCTTCATATCCTGCAGACAAAAGCGTATTCTGGCTCGCATCAGACGCTTGATCAGAAAATTAAACGAGCCCTTGCCCTTGGTTTTATCGAAGACCGGCAGGCCGAATACGATCTCGCTGATCTCAAAGGATGAAATGGAAATGTTCATCCTGCTTGGGAAACATGGTACTTCGATAAAAAAACGGATCGAGCTTTCGTTCAAAAATGCGGGACTGGTTTTTGAACAGCTCGAACAGGGAAAAGAACTGACGGATATTTTGTGTTCGGGCAAAGGTCCGTACTTTACGATCATGGCTCTGCTATGCAGGAGGATGTCTTTTGAAAAAGCGCATGTGGCGGCTGTGCAGTACTGCGAACGGTCGCATAATGTGTTCCGAACGATTTTTTCCAAAAGCGTGTATTCTTTGTTTGTTTTTCTTTTTTCCTTTTTTATGATCTATTTCTTTTCGGATCTGATCTATCCGCAGATGGCGGTGTACGCAAAAGAGTTCGGTCCGGTCCTGTTTCTTTTGAAAGGGGGCATGAACGGGCTGGCGATCGGTCTGCTCTGTTTTTTTCTTTTTCTTTTTTATATTTTTTATCTTCCTTGCCAAAAGGTGGTCGAACGGCAGATCGGGAACTTTCTGTTCATGAAAAAGCTTGTTTCGATCCAGCTTGCTTCGGTGCTGCTTCCTTTTTTTGATACCTCTCTTTCGACAAGAGAAGCTTTGAGAGTGTGCCTTTCCATAAAAGAAAACAATCGTCTGCGCTTGTGTATCGCAGAAATCTCGAAGCGGCTTGAAAGCGGGTGCTCGCTTCTTGAAGCGATGGAGGACTGCGATCCCGAACTGGTCACGTTTGCGGGGCTTGGTATGGAAAGCATGAACATGAAGGGGATGTTCGAGATGTATCTTCTTCGTTCGAAAAAACAGACGGACCGGCTGATCGAAAAGATCGTGCGGATCATCCAGATGATTTCCTACGGGTGTGTCGGTCTGCTTGTCTTTACGGCTTATCAGATCCTGTTATCGCCGCTCAATGTTTTGTATACGATATGAGGTGAATAAAATATGACAAAACAAAATTCAAAACAAAAAAGAAACGGTTTCACGCTGCTCGAAATGCTGGTGGTCATGCTGATCATTGCGATCATCCTGCTTCTTACGCTGCCCAATCTGCAGCAGAAGGAAAAGATCATCCGAACGAAAGGGTGCGGCGCTCTTGTGGAGGTTGTCAATTCGGCGATCCTGCTTTATGAGATCGACAACGAGAGGACGCCGTCATCGATCGATGAACTCATTTCGCAGGGTTATTTAAAGGAAGGACAGAATGCGTGTCCGAACGGTACGGCAGTCTCCATTGTCAATGGCGAAGCGGTCGCGCGCTAACGGCTTTACGCTGAGCGAGACGCTTGTGGTGCTGCTTGTTGTTTTTGTGCTGGCCCATATGGTGCTGCTGCCAGGAAGAACTTCGGACCTGCTGTATGTGAATACGCTGAAAGAAGCTTGCGTGGAGGCGCAGATGAAGGCTTTTTCGCAAAAGCGCACGGTCGATGTGCGTTTTAATGTCAATGACGCGCACATCGACGGGGTGGTGTATGACTATCCGCATGCTATGGCCTGCACGCCGCTGTCTTTTTCCTATACGCCGAACGGGATGATCACGAAAGGAGGGAGCCTGACGTGCACGAGCGAAAAGGAAACAAAACGGATCGTTTTCCAGATCGGGATGGGAAGGGTCCGGGTCGAGTGAACGGGATGCTGCTGCAGGATGCTCTGCTCGGCCTGCTGCTTTTATGTCTTCTTTGCGTCCTGTTTGTTCAGGGAATGGGGGTTTATGCGAAAGCGTCGAACTATGAGATCGGCCGGATCGAAACGAAATGGTTTTACCATGATTGATGCGCTGCTTGCGCTTCTGGTGCTTTGTGTCTGTGTGAGCGTAGGGGCTGCCTATATGCAGACAGCTTCCCGGGTCGTGGCGAATCATCAGGATATTCAGCGGGAGTTCATGGTGCTCCAGCTCAGACAGTTTCTTGCGTCGGCTTCTTCGATCGAGGTGGCTCCGGATCGTCTGGAAGCTGTCGTGCGGCATGAGCTGTTCACGATCGAGCAGGACAAGAACCGGCTCGTAAAGCGCGGGGGCTACGAGATCCTGGACGAAAATGTCGATCGGGTCATGTTTTACGAGGAAGGGGAGCGGATCTATGTGCAGATGGATGAAGAGACGTACCAGATCTATTAACGGATATGCTTCGCAGACGATGCTTGTCCTCTTTCTGTTCACGCTCATGCTTGTTTCGCTTCTTTCGGTCTATAGTGTGCAGCGGGCCGGTTTGTATGCGGCCATGGAACAGTCGACGATCGATCTGAGCTGTATTTCGCATGCGAAAGCGATGATCCGAAACAATACGATGGTGCGCAAATGCGGTTATGAGGAAAGCCGGCTGATCGTTTTTAAAGAGGAATGGTTCGATGATCGGAAGGTGGTGTTCGAGGATCTTGGAACGTATATTTCCTGTTCCTATTTCAAGGATGGAAAAACAGTGGAGATGAAGATCTTTTATTCGGACAATGCGATCGTTTCGATCGAATCTTGATTTTTCTCTGAAAATCTGTTATGTTTTTTTCAACGCACTGAACCGGAATAGTACGTGCTGACTTTGTTCTGCAGAGAGTGGCTGAATGGGTGAAAGGCCATGACAGAGGGCAGGGAACTCGCCGGGGAGCTGACAGATAAAAACTGTCCGTACGCACTGCGATAAAGTGCCTGGAGTGCCTGCATTTTATTTGGTGCAGGAAATAAGGTGGTACCGCGTCATCAACGTCCTTATGTATATAAGGGCGTTTTTTTGTTGAGAGAGGAGAAAGACAATGTACGATCATCAGCAAGTGGAGAAAAAATGGCAGAAGATCTGGGAGGACGAGAAGACGTTCAGGACAGATACGGCCGATTTCTCCAAACCTAAGTATTATGTGCTGGATATGTTTCCGTATCCAAGCGGAAACGGTCTGCACGTAGGGCATCCGGAAGGCTATACGGCTACGGATATCATTGCCCGCAAAAAGCGTATGGAAGGATATAATGTGCTTCATCCGATGGGATTCGACTCGTTCGGTCTGCCGGCTGAGCAGTTTGCGATCCAGACCGGGCATCATCCTTCGCTGTTCACGAAGCAGAATATCGACCATTTCAGAGAGCAGATCAAGATGCTTGGCTTCAGCTACGACTGGGACCGGGAGATCGCGACGAGCGATCCGTCCTACTACAAGTGGACGCAGTGGATCTTTATCCAGCTGTACAATGCGGGACTGGCTTATGTGGACGAGATCCCTGTCAACTGGTGTCCGGAGCTGAAGGCGGTCCTTGCCAACGAGGAAGTGATCGATGGCAAGAGCGAGCGCGGAGGCTATCCGGTGATCCGCAAGCCGATGCGTCAGTGGGTGCTCAAGATCACGGATTATGCGGAGCAGCTGCTCAAGGATCTGGATCTGGTGGACTGGCCGGAATCGACCAAGGAGATGCAGCGCAACTGGATCGGCAAATCGCAGGGGGCGAATGTTGTTTTCAGGATCGATGGGCATGATGCCGAGTTTACGGTGTTCACGACTCGCTGCGATACGCTGTTCGGCGCGACATATTGTGTCATGGCGCCTGAGCATCCGTTCGTGGATGATATCACGACGCCGGAACAGAAAGAGGCTGTGAAGGAATACAAGGCGATCTGCCAGACCAAATCGGATCTGGAGCGTACGGATCTGAACAAGGACAAGACGGGTGTGTTCACGGGCGCTTACGCGATCAATCCGGTGAACGGAAAGAAGATCCCGATCTGGATCTCGGATTATGTGCTGGCAAGCTATGGCACGGGTGCGATCATGGCGGTTCCTGCGCACGATACGCGCGACTACGAGTTTGCGAAAAAATTCGGCCTGCCGATCATTCCTGTGCTTGAAGGCGGGGATATCGAAAAGGAAGCGTACACGCAGGATGGCGTGCATATCAATTCCGAATGGCTGAATGGCCTCGGCAAGGAAGAGGCGATCGCCCGTATGATCGACTGGCTCGAGTCGAATGGTGTGGGCGAGGCGAAAACGACATACAAGCTGCGTGACTGGCTGTTCAGCCGTCAGCGCTACTGGGGCGAGCCGATCCCGATCATTCATATGGAGGATGGCACGATGCGCACGGTCGATATCGATGAGCTGCCTCTTGAGCTGCCGGCTACGGAAAACTTCAAGCCGGCGGACACGGGCGAGAGTCCTCTGGCAAACTGCCCGGATTTCCTTCATGTCGAGATCGATGGGGTCAAGGGCACGAGAGAGACGAATACGATGCCGCAGTGGGCTGGCAGCTGCTGGTACTATCTGCGTTATATCGATCCGAAAAACGACGAGATGATCGGTGATCCGCAGCTGCTCAAGCACTGGCTGCCTGTCGATCTGTATGTGGGTGGTGCGGAGCATGCGGTCCTTCATCTGCTCTATTCAAGATTCTGGCATAAGGTACTGTATGATCAGGGCATCCTGCCGACGCCGGAACCATTCCAGAAGCTGTTCCATCAGGGAATGATTCTTGGGGAAAATGGCGAAAAGATGTCCAAATCGCGCGGAAATGTCGTGAATCCGGACGATATCGTGGTATCTCATGGTGCCGATACGCTGCGCGTGTATGAAATGTTCATGGGGCCTCTGGAAGCGAGCCTTCCGTGGTCCGAAAAGGGTATCGACGGTACGAGAAAGTGGCTGGAACGTGTATGGCGTCTGTTCACTTCGCAGGCCGAGATCACGGATGAAAACGATCATTCGCTTGATTTTGTGTACAATGCGACGGTCAAGAAGGTCGGTCACGATATTGACACGCTGAATTTCAATACAGCGATCTCGCAGATGATGATCTTTATCAACGAGTGCTACAAGACGAAAAAGATCTATCGTCCGTATGCGGAAGGTTTCATCAAGATGTTTGCGTGCTTCGCACCGCATCTTGGCGAAGAACTGTGGGAAAAGGTTTGCGGCGGCTCGCATTCGCTTGCTTATGAGCCGTGGCCGTCTTATGATGAAGCGGCACTGAAGCAGGACCAGGTGACGGTAGTGGTCCAGGTCAACGGAAAAGTGCGCGGCAAGATGGAAGTGGCTGCCGACAGTTCGGAAGACGATCTGAAAGAGGCTGCGCAGGCTCTTGAGTCGGTCAAGAAATTTATTGACGGCAAGACGATCCGCAAGATCATTGTTGTCAAGGGCAAGGTTGTCAACGTTGTAGCCAACTGACAAAATTCAATCATAAGGGACTTCGGATCGATGTCCTGCTAAAAAAGCGTAGAAATCTACGCTTTTTTTATGGCTTATTTTTGTCAGGTGCTTTGATCATTTCTGCATAGCGCAGGCGATCTTTTTGGGCAACGCCTAATGCTTCCATGGCCTTTTCTGCAGAAAGATCATGAGTATGCATATAGTTTTGGATCAGTTCGATCTGCCCGCCAGAAAATCCGTTGATGTAATGTTTCTTTGCCAACCCGCTTCCCAGATCACACATAGTATTTACCTCCTCTTCCATCGTTTTGCTCATTTGAATATCATAGTCCTCTTCCAATACTTTTTTCTTTTCGCTTTCTTTCATCTCGTCGCAAAACAGCACGTCCAGCAGACGAAGGATTCCTTCGTAGCGTTCGTGGCCTGCTCCGCCAAGACACACCATCACGCCGCAGAGCAGATCATAGTCTTCTTCTTTCCACTTTGCATGACCGATCGCCTGTTCTTCTGTCAGCCGAAACCTTGTTATCGTGTTCGCGTATTTTTCGGGCGGATCCAGACAGATCCAGATCGAATACACCTTCTGGATGTTTTCATAGTGGCTTCCTGCAAATTCGACACCGTGCTGGAACGATATTTCTTTACACATATTGTATACCATTCTGGAAAGAAGCGGGTAGCCGGGATGAAAATTGTTCTGTGCCTCGATATTGATCAAAAGCAGTGTTTTTTCATGGGTGTCGGGAAGAAAGGCAGTAAAAAAGATGTCGAAGAAAACGGTTCCTTCGAACAAGGTCTTGTCTTCGGTGTTTCCTCCCCGGATGCGGGGAAGGTCGCGGTGAACCGGTATGGTGCTGATGTGGGGGTCGTCAATGTATTGGTTCATGATCTTGTCTATGGCGATCGTTTTATATTCAGGAACGCAGGTGTGAAGGATCCAGGCCAGGATAACTTTTTCGGATAGGACGCGTTTGCAGGAGGCGTCGTAGCGTGCCTGCAGCGTAGTGGCGGCTAGCGCAAGAGAAAGAGAGGTCGGAAGAGGGCGGGTGCTGAGAAGACGAACGGTCCTGGAACGGGTATGGAAATCGCGCTTAGATGGGCGCGAACGGCCATTTTTTTTCAATCGTACATTCTCCTTTCCGGTTCAGATCATAAGCAGACATGGCATTCCTCCTTTCGGGACCAGAAAAGGCCCTATCTATATATACGTATTTTGAGAGGAAAGTGGACATTTTTTTGAAGAATTTTCAGAAAACTTTTAAATACATTTTTGGACGAATCAGCAATAATACAGAGATAACTGTTAAACAGGATCGTGAAATTGTATTTATTTGTATTAATAGACATATAACGATATAAAAAATATACAAATTATGGAAAATTATGTTTATGTGGTTTAAAATAAGGGAAAGAAAGCGGTTTTATAGAAAATAATAAATAAAAGAAGTTGGAAAGGAGTTATTGGATTATGAAGACAACAAAATCTAGAATATCCGCACGTGGGCGCGAGCGTAAAGCGAGGCAGAAAATTGGACGAAAAATTCTCGCTTCGGTTCTTTGCGCCTTTTTGAGCGTGGGCAATTCAACAAATCTGATGGTTGCGGCGACGGAGCCGGACGCTGAAACGATCGATGGAGGCGATAATACTGTAGAAGCGCAGTCGGATGAAATGTGTGTACATGGCATGCCGAACGGAGAACACTGTGTGCCGTGTGTGCAGGAGGGGGTCCGGGAAATCATCGAGGTCCTTACGGAACAGAAAATCCCGGCCAATCCATTGCAGACCGTATATGAAGATATTGAAAAAGTATACGACATATATGTCACACTCGATAACGAGGAACTGAGTCAGCTGACAGAAGATGAGTACGACTGGTTGGAAACCTTGCTTGTAAAGGAGCAGGAACTGATTGGCTTGCTGGATGAGCTGGATCGTCAGGTTGCTGAGCAGGGGACAACAGATCATAATACATTGAGCGCATTGTATCAGATAGTTGCTGAATCCTATGGCGTATTCATGCAGAACAAAGAAGCGCAGCAGGAGGAACAGGTTCAAAATCCTGAAGAAGATGTCCCAGCAAATCAGGATATAGTACAGGACGAGTCTGCCCTGAAGCAGGACACGAGTGTGCTGGCAGAAGGGAAGACTGAACAAAACACTGAAACAACACCGGATGAAACGGGTAATGAAGAACAAGCGGATATGGTACCAGCTGAAAAGAATAAAATGGAGATCACGTCCGTTTCAATCAAGGATAGCGAGGGGAAGATCCAGACTCTCAAAGATAAAAATCAGAGCGAAACAAATACTGTTTTTTCAATGAAGTACGATCAGCAGGTCACTTTACATATCGAAGTAGAGAGCGAACTGAACCTGAAAAACAAAAAGGTAGAAATTACTATTCCTGATGGAATGGTTGTGGTGGAGTATCCTAAGCCAAATTCGCCAACTGATTTTGTGCAAAGCGTTTCTCCAGAAAGCTTGGATGATTTGAATAGTCAGCAATCTTATGGAAGCTACAGACCAAAGAATGGAAAGATCACCTACTCTTTGGGGGATACGGCAGTAAATACGAGCTTTAATATTATCCTGGCGTTTGATACGACGTTGTGGAATAAACAGTGGATGACAGATTATAATCCCGCTCCTATCATTACAGATGCCATTCAGATTCGAACATATAGCCAGGACGGTGAGAACCAAGAGAATTTATACGATAGCTTTTCTGCTGATGGAACATTGACAAATGAGTATTTAAGAAAGGGACCGTACTTAAACACTGCAGAGCCTAAAAACAAATCTGTTAAACCTGGAAAGGAAGCTTTCAAGTTGACTGATATTCGATATCGTCCAGATCAGTATGAATTTTCTATGGGAAGTTATTATAAAACTTTTACTATGACGATCAATATGCCAATAAAAACTCATAAAGATGGCGATATCACTAAAAACACATATGCAAAACTGGATCATATTGAATCAGACAGCAAAGCATGGAATCTGACTGAATTAGATGCTAGCAATGTAGAGTATTCTCAGGATGGATCTCAAGCAACTATCACATGGAAGGATTTATATATTTCTGGCGATGACTTTATTACCCCCCCTATTTTGTTTGGAATGATGGAGATGAAGCCAAGGAGAACGATTCCGTAAGTTGGAGTTCTCAGGTAGTGCAAGCAGAGTACACGGCTTGGGATGGTACATCAGGAACATGTATATCTTCTAAAAAAAATCTATCATTTGATGTGACTTCAACAGGAAAAATAGCAATTACACCAAGATCACGTACTGATAAATCTATTTCTTATAATTCAGTAGCTAGCAATGATTCATGGAGCTATCTTGGAAGTATAGATATTGATGGAAATGGTACGGCAGATACCAGATCAATGACTCTTAAATATACTTATTATGCCAACAATAATGATGGAAAAGATTTGGTTGATATAACGGCTCAAAAGATTCCGTGCCCAGAAGGAGAAGCAGTTTCTGATATCAATGTGACTACGGTAGCAGATCCACAAACTGTAATACCTATTTCAGGTGAATTTATAAGTAAAGATGGATATGTGCTTGTCACGAAAGCGATGGCAGGGTTAGGAGAAGATGATCGATTAAAAACGATAACTGCCACTGTAAGTAAATATACTCCTGATTTTTCTAGTTATGTCTATCCACGCCTAGGGGATATGGTAAGTTCACGAGGGGCTACATTCGGAAAAGTACTAAAAGATGAAACGAATACTATATCAAAATTATGTGAATTAGAAGTAAAAGAAGGAGAAGTTGCGATAACAAAAGCAGACTCGTTACCGAATATTAGTTTAAAAATCGATGCGAATCGGGGAAACGAGATTCCTTTAGGTATGGTTAACGCGGTAGACCCGAAAAAAGACTATAAAGAAAAACTTCCGGTTCTTGATAAAGTACTTTGTACGGCTGGAGATGAAGTACAGTTTAATGGAGCGATGATAGCATCCTACTACCCGTATACAGGAATTTCAATTATAAATGATCCAGAAATAATCATTCGACTGCCAGAAAAGATTTCTATTGAAGATCTTGAACTATATCAGCAAACTGGCAGCACGGCTGAGTATCTTTTGTTGGAGAATTCAGCAATTGAGAATGGAGATATCAAGAGGGGACAGCCTTATATAAAAGATGTTGATTATACTATTACAGAAAAATCGAATTCTGAAAGTTCACAGAGCTCTGATTCCGATTCATTGAAGTTTAAAGAGTATATAATTTCTTTTAAAAAACCTGTGAATGTAGGCTGGTTTACTAATACTGACCTGACTCAATATCAATTAGGTATATCATTTAAAATGAAGATTGCAAAAGATGCAGATGCTATGACACTGGATATGCGAAATTGTGTATTGGCTCGGTCAAAAACAAAAACAGTCCTTTATGATTCACAGTCCCCTAATAATTCTAGCCATAATAGTGTAATAAAAATTGGTGATACATATTACGGTACTTTCAATAACAACACAACGAGTGGAACAAAGTTGTCGATCGTTGCTGCACGTCAAGGTTTGACTTTTGATTTTGGGGCACGACTCTGTAAAGAGAAGAGCGATTGTGATGCTGAAAGATTGGAAAAACATGAAGATAGTGGTTATGTTAATTTTGGAAATACAGGGGAAAAGGTTTATTTAAAGGATGATACGGATGGTATTGATCTTCGGTTTACGATGCGCAACAATACTGGACGTGCGTTTAATAAAGAAGATGCTGAAAAATTTTATTACTATATTCCAGTACCAAAAAAGGGTGACAATTGGGATACCCATATTCAGGATAAACCTTTTGAATTTGATATGGAAATGACTGGTCCTGCTGTTATTGCGGAAGATGCTCATAAAGGGGTAAGGGTTCAGTATAGTACTACAGTGAAAAACGGAAACTATAATAATGTAGATCAATATGTAGATGCATCTAAAATTACTAACTGGTCACAAGTAAAAATGATCCGGATCAGTGCGGATCCCGAATATCTTGATAAGTTGACTACTCCTGAAGATATAGCAAATGCAATTCCAGTGGATACCTACGTAAAAATATATATTCATTATGCGCAAAAAGATCCTGAAAAATTGGTAGGAAAGACCATAAATTTTGGTCCTTGCGGATATTCTCCTTATACAGTGGGTGAAGCGGAAAATGGAGGTCATTTGCCATTGCCACATATTCAGGCTGAATATCAGACCGGAATTATTGCTGGAAAAGTATTTGTTGATGAAAACCGTAATGGCGAGATGGATGGTGACGAAAAACTATACGATAGGCAATTGACTATTAAAGCTCCTCATCAAGGACAGATTGCTAACGACGACCATGAATCACATGAAGTAACGGTTAAAAATGGTGAATTTAAGTTTGAAAGTCGTAGAGCGGATACGTATTTTTTGGAGATTATTAATCCAGGATCTCCGAACGCAAATGATCAGGATCCGTGGAGGTTCTCAACGACAGGAACCCGGTTTACAATCGGTGATGATCAAAAATCTGCCAAGGCTACCGTTGTAGTGAATTCTGATAATAGTAAAGACAATCAAGAGTTGCTTATTGGGCTGCAACGACCATATACCATTCAATTTAAGGCTGACAACGCTTCATTAAAGCCTGAAACAGTTAAGGTATGGAAGGATGAAACACTTGGTAAAGATAATATTCCGGTAGTGGCTGCTGATTCGGGCTGGAAATATACTGGAAACTGGATTGATTCAGATGATAGGTCAATAACGACTGATAATCTTGCGTCGACTCCAATTCAATCCGATAAAATTTATAAAGCGGAAATTAAAAAGCTTTACCGGTTAACGTATGATGGAAATGGGAACAAAGAAGGCGATGTTCCACAGACTACTTACCATATTGAGGGTGAGAACGTTAAACCAAATTATACAGACACCGATAAATTAAAGAAGGACGAAAAAACTATATTTGCTGGATGGAGTACAGAACGAATTACGGATATTCTTGATGAAGACGCATCAAATGACCAGATTGGGAAGATCATTACTACGGATACCCATACAATGCCTGCACGCGATGTAACTCTTTATGCAGTATATGCGTATGATAATAATGGAAATGGAAACCCGGATTATAATGACCATTCCGTTCATGTTCGATATCATGGAAATAATAATAAAAAGGATAATAGAGAAAATGGTGATGTAATTTGTCCTCATCATCATGTGGTTGGAGAAGTAGCAAAGCTTTCTGAAAGTGGGACAGTTTATGGATATCGATTGGATCATAATGCAGATGCTTCAACTGCAAGCAATAACGTTGAGTCACATACATTCGCTTACGATTCTAATATTTTCATTGGCTGGAGCACGACAGTTATGCCTAACGTGATCGAGACGGAGGAACAGTATAATAATTTAAAAAATAGTATTGTGACTGAAGTGACGATGCTGGATAAGAAGCCAACAGAAACTACAGGAAGTGATGATACTCAGTATGCTGATAACAATGGAAACACCAATGTCTATGCTGTCTGGGCGGCTGATCGTAATAAGAACAAAATAGCCGATTATCTGGAAGAGCGCACACTGACTTATGAGGGAAATGCTCAAAATAAAGGAACTGTTGATAATTTGCCTTCTGTTGTCACAAAATTAGATAATCAAGAATCATTGCTTTCGGGAGATAATGTCACATTAGAGAATACTACTAAACCAAAGCATTCTGATGTAGGTGAAAAGAAAGTAGTGTTTATTGGATGGACACTAAAACAAACTGCAGCTATTTTTAGTCGTGAAGATGCGGTGCCTGAAACGATTAACCAGGTAACAATCGGTGATAGCGATGCTATTGTTTATGCGGCTTGGGGTTATGATGAAGATGGAGATAATATTGCGGATGTTCTTGAAACATATACCTTGTCATATGATCTGAATGGCGGAAATGGAAAGACTCCTAGTAAAGCAGAAGGACTGAAAAAGGGTGAATCTATAACGATTTCAAATCAAACAGGATTTACACGCAAAGAGAAAGAACTCTTTATGGGCTGGAGCATGAAACAACATGAAAATGCTTTTACTGCAGACCAGGGAAATCTGATCAATGAGATCTTGATTACTGGAAATGAAATCCGTATGGGAACAAAAGACATTACTTTGTATGCTGTATGGGCAAGAGACAGTAATGATAACCAGGTAGCAGATTATCTGGAACTGATCAAAGTTCTTTATAATGGAAATGCGTTAGAAGGTGGTACTGTTACTGATGTACCATTAGGCAGTGCGCATATTCCTGGAAGTACAGCATCTTTAAATACTTCGACAAAGCCAAGCCATACTCCTGTAAATGGAAATAGAGTAGTATTTATAGGCTGGTCAACTACACAGAATAAAAATATATATGGTCGTGATGATAAAACACCTGAAACAATTACTGAAATAGAGATTGAAGCGGAGGCAACGCAGGACAAGACTGTGTATGCTGTCTGGGGTTATGACTCAGATACCGATTCTAATCATCCTGGATATGGAATTGCTGATGTTCTAGAAAGGTATTCGCTGTCCTATGATCTGAATGGTGGAAAAGAAACTGCTCCTAAGAAAGAAGAAGGTCTGAAAAAGGGTGAACCTATAAAGATTTCAGAAAATAAGGCTTTTACTCGCAATGAGAAAGAGATCTTTGTTGGCTGGAGTACTACACCGCATAAGGATACTGTTACTGAAGAGCCTGATGATCTTTTAGCTCCTGGCGATTCCATTTCAATCCGCAACAATACGATTCTGTACGCAGTATGGGCTAAGAATGTGAATGGAAATGGTACTCCGGACTATGAAGAAGATACATATCAGGTAACTTATCATTCCAATACAGATCCGGATTCTTCTAAACAATGTGCACATGGGCACGTTGCTGGTGAAAAATGTACTTTGCTTGATAAAAAGGAAGTTAATGATTCCTTGCACTTTAAAAAAGAAGGTGCTGTTTGGATTGGCTGGAGCCAAACAAAATCGGATGAAAACATTACTTCGGCTGCAGAGGAAAATGCGGCAGGTATCATTAACGAGCTTGAGATCAGTGATAAGGCTGAAGCAAATACTGTTTACGCGGTATGGGCAGAAGATAAGAATAGAAACGGTACTCCTGACTATAAAGAAACAGGCTACTCTGTACTTTATCATTCCAACAACGTTAAAAAAAGTATGGTGATTCGTTGCGGACATCATCACGTGGCTGGAGAAACGACAGAATTATTACCTCATGATCAGCTGGTTGGAAGCGAGGAGAATGTACCTGCAAGTGCACCTCATACATTTACCAGAGATAAAGCGGTTCTGATTGGCTGGAGTGAAACAGAATATAAGGATATCGTAACAACGGCTCAAAACAGTCCTCAGCTTATTAAGTCAGTGACATTTGAAAAGAATGATGAAGGTGTTTCTGCGGATCAGCACGTTTATGCTGTATGGGCAGAAGACAAGAATAGCAATGGCAAGCCGGACTATGAAGAACAATCGTTTACTCTTTCTTATAACCTGAATGGTGGTGCTGGTGAAGGTTTCACGCCTTCCTCTTATCTACCAGGAGAAACAGTGACATTGCCTTCTGATCAGCCAACACATGGTGATCAGGATGGTGTAAAAGTGTTGTTTGCTGGCTGGAGCACAACTCAACAATCTGTATTAAGTGCTGGAGATTCAGCACCTTCAATGATTCGTGCACCATATACAATGCCGGAAACGGATACAACATTGTATGCCGTATGGGCGAAAGATGTGAATGGCAATGGTATTGCGGACTATCTGGAAAAGACTTTTGTTCTTACTTATGATCTGAATGGTGGCTCGGCTGCTGGATTACCTCTTTCGAGCGCAAATCATGTGGCTGGAGAAGAAGTGGTTCTAAACAAAGCTCCTGTGCCTACTCATAAACAGGAAAATGGAACTCTTGTTGTGTTCCTTGGCTGGACGGAAGAAAAGCCTGATAAGATTTATAGTGCAACAGATGTTATGCCAGCTCTTCTGAGTTCGGTACGGTTTGGCAGCAAAGATATTACGGTCTATGCGGCCTGGGGTTATGACACGGATGGCGAGGGAGCAGATATCCTGAGAAAGTATTCGGTGACTTATGATGCGAATGACTATGATGCGAAGGGTTATAAAGGTACTGTTCCAACAGAAGTTGCTCATAAGGCTGGAGAAACATTCCCGATCCGTCATAGCGATATTTCAAAAGATGATGCGATCTTTGCAGGATGGAGCACGGCAAAAATCGAAAAGGTTCTTGATGCGTATGCAAGCGATGATGATATCCGTAAGATCATTTCTTCGGATGATTATACGATGCCTGCAGCCAATGTGACTTTCTATGCTGTATGGGCGAAAGATGCGAATGGAAATGGCAAGCCGGATTATGCGGATAGCTCGGTTCAGATTGTTTATCATGCCAACAATGGGTCTGACAATATAGAATCTTGTAAACATCATCATGTGGCAGGTGAGCAAGTAGATCTTTCTAAAACGACTTCGTTTGCAAAGGAGAAGGCGGTATTTGTGGGATGGAGCCTGAAACCGCTGGATGAGATTAAAACAATGTCACAGTACAAGGCTATCGAATCCGAACTTGTTACTAGTGTCGAAATGAAGAAGTCTGGCAATGATGTGTATGCAGTATGGGCTACGGCTTCAGATGGAAATGCGGATTATTTGAAAGAGTATCTTGTTTCTTATTCTGGAAATGGCAATACATCCATTACAGTTCCGGATTCACACAATTATCATGAAGGGGAATTGGTAAAGATTGCGTATCCTTCGAATTTGCCAAAAGAGGGTGTGATCTTTGCAGGATGGAGCACGACAAAGATTGATCAGGTTCTTGATGCAAAAGCCGATCCGGAATTGATCAAACAGATCATTACTTCGAATGATTATACGATGCCAGCACATCCTGTTACATTCAATGCTGTATGGGCAGTCGATTCGGATGGCAATGGCAAGCCGGATTTTGCGGAAGATACGGTTCATGTTCAGTATCATGATGGTAAGGATGTTGTGACTTGTGCTCACAATCATATGGTGGGAACAAAGGCGGAACTTGTCGCGAGCGCATCGCATATGTATGGCCGGCTGAATGATGAGAAGGACAATAAAAACCATTCGTTTAAAAAGGAGAAGGCGGTATTTGTCGGATGGAGCCTGAAACCGCTGGATGAGATTAAAACGATGTCGCAGTACAAGGCTATCGAATCCGAACTTGTTGCTAGTATCACAATGAAGGCTGAGGGCAATGATGTGTATGCAGTATGGGCAGAAGATCAAAATGAAAATGGTGTGGCAGATTATACAGAACATGTCACAGTGATCTACGATGGCAATGCGCAGTCGGGCGATACGGTGTTGGATATTCCGTCAGATTCTGGAATTCATCTTCCTGGAGATTCTGTTTCTTTGAGTGGAAAACCAGAATATAAGGCAAAAGATGAGAAGACGGTCGTATTCCTTGGCTGGACGAAAGAAAAGCATGCCATTCTTACCCGTACGGATAAAATGCCGTCGTGTATCACAAAGTTGACTTTGAAAGATACGAATGAAACGGTTTATGCGTTGTGGGGCTATGATGAAGACAAGCAGAATGGTGCGGATGTTCTTGAAACGTATACCTTGTCGTATGACCTGAATGGCTGTACGGGAAAAGCGCCTGCGACATTAAAAGACATTGCTAAATCTTCGAATGTGACGGTTGCTTCTGAAAAAGACTTTACACGCAACGCGAAGGAAGTCTTTGCGGGATGGAGCAGAAAGCAGTATACCTCGGCTGTTCGTTCGATCGATCTCAATGAAATTATCGTGCCGGGTTCGATCCATGTCATGCCGGCCGAAAATGTGACATTGTATGCGGTATGGGCGCAGGACAACAACGGCAACAATGTAGCGGACTATCTGGAAAAGGCATTGCGTGTTCAATATGATGGCAATGCGCAGCAGGGCGGAACGGTCTTGGAGGTTCCATCGGCTTCAGAAAACCATATTATTGGTCAGACGGTTGACCTTGATCTTAAATCGAAGCCGACTCACAGCAAAGTTTCTGAAACGCCTGTTGTCTTTATCGGCTGGACAAAAGAAAAGACAGACAAGATCTATTCGCGTGAGGACAAGATGCCTTCGTGCATCACCGAGCTTGCTTTGAAAGATACGGATGAAACGGTCTATGCAGCCTGGGGCTATGATTCGGATCAAGATGGTACAGCAGACATTCTTGAAACGTATAAGGTACAATACGACCCGAATGGCGGAACCGGCGTCGAGCTTCCTTCCCAGTCATACCGCGCAGGAGAACGCTATACGATCCTGCATCCGGATAAAGAGAAGTTCAAAAAGGATAAGCTTGTTTTTGCGGGCTGGAGCCTCGAAAAGATCGATACGATCCTGACAGTCGACACGGATGTGGAAATCCTGAAGAAAATCGCGACCGCAGAAGATCCTGTCATGCCGGCTCATTCGGTAAAGTATTATGCCGTATGGGCCCAGGATTCGATCGGGAAAGGCGATCCGGACTACGCCCAGAATGCTGTGCATGTGCAGTATCATGCCAACAATGAAGACGATCCGGCCAAGGAACTTGTGGTCATGTGTCCGCATCATCATATCGCAGATATATGCGCGGAACTGGCAGCGAGCGCGAACGCGCTTTATGGTTCCACAGAAAAGGACGCTTCGATCAAAAATCATACGTTTGAGAAAGACGGGGCAACATTTATCGGATGGAGCTTGAACCGTCATGAACTCGTTGATTCTCAGGATAAGTATGAGAAGATCAAACCGGAACTTGTCGAGCAGGTGACCCCGTCCAATAAAACAAGAACATTGACTGGAAACGATGTGTATGCCGTATGGGCAGTGGACGAAAACAGGAACAACATTCCGGACTATGAGGAATGGGTCCATCTTTCTTATGAGGCCAATGGCGGAAAAGCCAATACGATGCCATCAGACCTGAACAATTATTTTGCCGGAACAAATGCGGCTCTCGTTCAGCATGGAAACATGAGTCATGAAGTCGCGGATGGAAAACCTGTCGTATTCCTTGGCTGGACACTGCAACCTGCCGATCATATTTATAAGCGCGAAGAGACGGCGCCGGCAACCGTCCAGTCTGTCACGTTCGGTATGAAGGACATGAGTGTTTATGCGGCATGGGGCTATGATGAAGACAATCGGAATGGCGCCGACGTTCTTGAAACATACACGATATCGTACGATCTGAATGGCGGTACGGGAAAAGAGCCTGCGACATTAAAAGACATTGTCAAAGGTTCGACGATCCAGCTTTCTGCTCAACAGGAATTCACAAAAGGTGATCTTGTATTTGTCGGCTGGAGCAGGAGCCAGTACTCATCTGCTGTAAAAGCTGATATTTCCCGGGAACAGCTCGATTCGATCATTCGCCCGGGAGCGCCGTATGACATGCCGGCAGAAAATGTGACATTGTATGCCGTATGGGCAGAAGACAGCAACCACAACGATGTGGCAGATTATATGGAAAAAGCCTTCACGCTCCGATATGAAGGAAATGCGCAGTCCAGAGGCACGGTTTCCAACTGTCCTTCAGAAAGCAGGAACCACATCCTGAGCGAAAAGGTCACACTGAATGATCAGGTTCCGACCCACAGCGATGCCGCCGGCATCCCGGTACGATTTATCGGCTGGACATTGGAACGTACCGATCATATTTACGAGCGCGAAGAGACGGCGCCGGCAATCATTCCGTCTGTCACGTTCGGCTCGGAGGACATGACTGTATATGCGGCATGGGGCTATGATGCCGATCGGAACGGCAAAGCCGATGTCCTGAAAGACTATACGCTGACGTATGATCTGAATGGCGGCAGCGGCACCGTACCAGCCCAGGATTCATATAAAGCGGGTGCACGTGTCCATATCGTCCATCCGGAAGATCTTGCTAAAGGAAAGGCCGTTTTTGCTGGCTGGAGCACAGAACCGATCGAACAAATCCTGAAAGTGGATCCGGATATTGCAATGCTTCGAAAGATCCTTGCGACAGATGAATATACGATGCCGGCAGCAAACGTGACATTGTATGCCGTATGGGCAGAAGATCTGGACGGCAATACGTTGCCGGATTATGCGGAAAATGCCGTACACATCCAGTATCATTCCAATAACGAGAAAGACGAGCAGACCGTTTTATGCCCGCATCACCATATCATCCATACCAAGGCTGTCCTTTCTTCGAACGCACAGTATTTGTATGGCCGGACCGCACAGGATAACGAGATCAAGAATCACAGCTTCAAAAAGGACAAAGCCGTATTTGTCGGCTGGAGCAAAGAGAAACTGGACGACATCAGGACCCAGACCCAGTACGCGCAGATAAGCGGATCCCTGCTTGGCAGCGAGATCACGCTTGGAGAAAACAACGATGTGTATGCCGTATGGGCAGTGGATGAAAATGAAAATGGTGTGGCAGATTACCGGGAAGGTGTGCAGCTTTCCTATGATGCCAACGCACAGTCAGGCACAGTTTCCGGCATGCCGAAAAATGTGGAAAACGGCATTCCGGGAGATAAGATCACGCTGACCGGAAGTCCGGAACATGATCCGGTCGATGGAAAAGCGGTCCTGTTCCTCGGCTGGGCTGAAGAGCCGATGCCAATCTGCAGACGGGAAGATGAAGATCCGACACCAGAACTTGTCAGCGAAGTTGTTCTTGGTACCGTAGACCGGAAAGTGTATGCCGTATGGGGCTATGACGAAGATGGCAAAAACGGCGCGGATGTTCTGGAAACGTATACGTTATCCTATGATCTCAATGGCGGAAAAGGAAAAGCGCCTTCAGCCTTGACAGACATTGTCAAAGGAACCCTTGTTCCTGTTTCGAAAGAACACGATTTTACACGAAACGATGGCGAGATCTTTGCAGGCTGGAGCCGGACACATCAAGAGGAAGCATTCTCTGTGACCGACGGAAACCGGTACCATGCATTGCGGCTTGCCGATGAAACGCTGAAAATGCCAGCATCCGATACGACGTTGTACGCCTTGTGGGCAGATGACGACAACCGCAACGGAATAGCCGACTTTGATGAAATGGTCCAGCTTCGCTATGACAGCAATGTGCAGGAAAATGACCGTGCCCACAACATGCCGGCCAGGAGCATTCACCTGCCAGGCAATACTGTCACATTGAGCCAGAACGTTCCGACCTATTCCGCAGCAGATGGAAAGTCCGTTCTGTTCCTTGGCTGGACAGACGAACCGATGCCGATCCTGGCAAGAGAAGACGCGGACCCGTCAGTACATCTTGTCAAAGAGGTAACTCTTGGCACAGAAAACCGGAAAGTGTATGCGGCATGGGGCTATGACGAAGATGGCAGAAACGGCGCGGATGTTCTGGAAACGTATACGTTATCCTATGATCTCAATGGCGGAAAAGGAAAAGCGCCTTCGGCCTTGACAGACATTGCCAAAGGCACGCTGATCACGATTTTGTCGGACCAGTCGTTTACAAGAGGCGAAGACGAAGTTTTTGCGGGCTGGAGCCTCGAAAAGCATGAACAGGCATTCACGCCGGAACAAAATGAAGCACTTGAAAACGCGTGTCTGAAAGATCCGGTAGAAATGGGTGCGAAAGATCTGACATTGTATGCTGTATGGAAAAAAGGTAATACCATGAAAGAGCCGGAGGTTTCTGTTACGTATGATCTGAATGGCGGAAAATGGAAAGATGCCGGTCTGCCGGATACGTTTACCGCTTCCAAAGGAACGGTTCATACAGTACAGGCAAAACCGGTCCGCGCTGGTTTTGAATTTACCGGCTGGAAGGACAGTCAGGGACATCTGTATGATCCGGGCGATACGCTCAGACTGGAAGACAGCGTGACACTAACAGCCCAGTGGCAGGCGGTTTCGCAGCGATCTGCGTCATCAAGGACGCCGCGATCCGATCGTTCGTCGCGCACTGCCCGCTCAGCCCGTACGGCACAGGCGACACACCAGGCATTCTGGCTGTCGCTGGCAACCGGATCGCTGGCAGCTGCTGAAGTACTTCGAAAAAAGAGGAAAAAGAAATAACATGAAACGAGCATTCTTCTGCGGATCCGCCGCAGCAATGAATGCTCTTTTCTTTGGGGCATGAACGGCAGGATCTTTCTTTTCGGGCGCTATAATAGAATCATGTGAGGTAATACAAATGAGCGAAAAACACGGACTGGTTTTAGGAGGGGGAGGTTCGAAAGGAAGTTATGAGGTGGGGGTATGCATGGCTCTCAAGGAACTGGGATATTCCTTCGATATCGTGACCGGGACAAGCATTGGCGCTCTGATCGGTGCCCTTGTGGTTCAGGATGACATTGAACCGCTGGTACGCTGGGTTTCCAATTTGCGACAGTCTTCGCTGTCCGAAAATCTTTTCATGTATCCGAATCAATATGCGACGAAAGAATTCCGCCGGCACGATTTCAATCACTTTCTCGAACTGTTCATGAAGAACGGACCGGATATTTCGAATCTGAAAAACGATTATCTGAAAATGTTCGATTTTGAGAAATTTAAAAATTCGCCGGTCGAATTCGGATGCCTGGCTTATGATCTGAACAAAAACGAACTCACGGCTTTTGATAAACGGGAGATGACAAAAGAAGATCATGTGAACAAACTGTTTGCCAGCACAGCTTATTTCCCGGCCTATGAATTCGTAAAAGTGGGCCAGGACTATTATGCGGACGGCGGATATGTGCAGACTTTGCCGTTCGAGCTGTGTTCTTCTATGGGAGCGAATGACATGATCGTGGTCGATCTGGAGGAAATTGACAAGGAGGCCCAGCCGATCCCGATGCCCCATACCCGTCTGCGCCCGCTGATGAAACTTCATTCAGCTCTCGACTTCGAGGCAGCCGATCTTGTGCCGCAGATGCGCGAAGGGTATCTGGAAACTTTGAAATATCTGAATAAAGCGCCGGGATACTTGTATACTTTTTTTCCGGAAGACTGGAAAACGATGCAGCGTGTGGAAAAGGTATGTATGACCATGCTCATGCGCGAAGGGCAGATGAATCTGCTGACCGGATACAATGAAGCGATGAAAATGGTGTATCAGTTTATCCTGCATTATGAACCGCTTCCTCTGGAAAACGAATTCAGCCAGGAATATCTGGCCGGGCGCCTGATCGAGGTGCTTGGCCTGATCTGCCGCATTCCGATCGAGCGCCAATATCACTACAAGGATTTTCTCCGGCTGATCCTGGCCCATTTCAATCATTTTGAAGAGGATCCGAATAAGGCGGACCGGACAGTACGCTATGATCAGATGGAACTGAAAGGTGTGCAGGATTATATCGTCTTCTTCCATTCGGCTCTTGAATATTTTCACGGAAAGCTGCCGGAAGGCTTCGATATCCTGAAGAAAAACTTTGCGCCGTGCTATTATATCGCCCAGGCATGGCGGGTCATGGAAAGTGCCAAGGTTTTGCTTGAACTTTAAATTGAATCCGATATAATGTGATTAATGCTGTGAAGAGAAAGAGTACATGAAACAAGGCCCTGCAGAGAGAAGCTGGCTGGTGAAAAGCTTCGGACCGGCTCATGGAATACACCTTGGAGCTTCTTGATGACGTATGCCTGCGTTAAAGGCTCGAGTGCCTGTGAAAACAGGAAAAAAGGTGGTACCGCGTTCAAAACGTCCTTTTGCGAGGACGTTTTTTTTATGGAGGAGGAAACTATGAACTTTTTTGAAGAATTGAAATGGCGTGGCCTGATCGACAATGTCACTTCGCCGGAAGTGGAAGACGAGATCAACAATGGAGAGCTCACATTTTATATCGGGACCGACCCGACCGCAGACAGTCTGCACATTGGTCATTATTCATCGCTGCTGATGGCGAAACGTCTGCAGCAGCACGGTCATCATCCGATCATGCTTGTCGGAGGAGCGACCGGATTTATCGGCGATCCGAAAGCGACAGGCGAGCGGAACATGCTGACAGCCGAAGTGCTCCAGCACAATTACGACGCGCTGCACAAGCAGATCGACTCGCTCTGGGGCTTCGAAATGGTCAATAACCTGGACTGGACAAAGGATATCACGATCATTGACTTCCTGCGCGATTACGGGAAATATTTCAATGTCAACTACATGATCAACAAGGAAACGGTGAAAAAGAGACTGGATTCGGGAATCAGCTACACGGAATTTTCCTACATGATCCTGCAGTCCCTGGATTTCCTGAAACTGTACGGAACGAAAAACTGCCGCATGCAGATCGGCGGACAGGACCAGTGGGGAAACATCACGTCCGGACTTGAACTGATCCGCAAAAAATACGGGGCCGACGTGAAATGCTACGGTTTGACCATGCCGCTGATCACAAAAGCGGATGGAACGAAATTCGGAAAAAGCGAAACAGGCACCGTCTGGCTGGATGCGAAAAAAACGTCGCCATATGAGCTGTACCAGTTCCTGTTCAATACGGAAGATGACAAAGTGATCGAATATCTGAAAAAGCTGACGTTCCTTTCAGTGACAGAGATCGAGGAGCTGGAACGTTCGTTAAAAGAGGAGCCTCATAAAAGGGAAGCCCAGAAGGCGCTGGCCAGCCAGGTCGTACGCGATCTGCATGGCGAGGAAGGTCTGAATGCCGCTCTGTCCATTACGCAGGCGCTGTTCAGCGGACGGCTGAACGAACTTGATGAAAGCATGCGCAAGGACGCGATCATGAACATGGAAAAGATCAGCGCGCCAGCTGGTCTGAGCCTTCTTGATCTGCTCGTCAATACGAAGATCGCATCGAGCAAAAGAGAGGGCCGCGAATGGATCAAGGGAAATTCGATCGCGCTCAACGGCGTGAAGGTGACGGATCCGGAAAAGATCATTGATTTAGAGGACGCGTATACGGGAAATGCTCTGATCGTGCGTCGGGGCAAGAAAAGATATTACTGCGTAGAGCTTGAAGGATAACAGGTAAAATAAAGCGGAAGCATGCGGCCATATGGACCGGAAAGCTTCCGCTTTTTCTAATTCTTTGAGTTTTAGAAAGTAATCTTCCCCTAGATGATGCTATAATTTTTTCAAGAGGTGATTCTTATGTGGATCGTGATCGTTTTGATCATCCTTCTTGTGATCGCACTCATCTTATTTCTGATTGGTCAGGTTTTTTATAATATCTGTCTGAATATGAAAAATGATAAGCAGTATATTACCGGACCGATCATCATGGACGAACGAACGAGAAAATATGAAAATGTTTTTTTAAGATACAACCCGAAAGATGTCTATTTGACAAACCGCCAGGGACTGAAGCTGCACGGGATCGCGGTCGATCTTCATACACACAAGTGGGCCGTGCTGGCCCATGGCTATATGGGACGCAACGGCGAACTGGTGGACGTGGCAGACTTTTTTCTCGAAGAAGGATACAGCGTTCTCCAGGTCTCGCAGCGCGCCCATAACAAGAGCGAAGGCAATGTCATCAGCATGGGCTGCTATGAAAGCGAAGATGTAGCCGACTGGATCGACTATATCGTGTCGCAGGATCCGGACTGCACGATCGTGCTGTACGGGGTCTCGATGGGAGCCGCGACAGTCATGATGAGCCTTGGCAGGAACCTGCCATCGAATGTTAAAACGTGCATCGAAGACTGCGGATATACGAGCGCCTGGGACGAGTTTGCCTATCAGCTCAAGAAGATTTCGCATCTGCCGCCATTTCCGATCCTTTATGTGGCCGACTGGATCACGCGCATCCGCGGCGGCTTCGCTTTCAAGGATGCCGATCCGTTAAAAGCGGTCCAGCACTCCCATATTCCGATCCTGTTCATTCACGGTACGAAGGATGATTTTGTGCCGACCTATATGGTGTATAAACTGTACCATTATGCTAATTATCCTAAGCAGCTCCTGCTCATTGAGGGAGGAGAGCATGCTACGGCACGCTGCAAGGATCCCGAACTGTACTTTTCGACCCTGAAGCAATGGATCGACACTTATGCCTTATAGCATTTCCCCTGATACGTATCGAGCTCGACCATCCGTTTATCGATATCATTGAGAACGATGGTCTTTTTTAATGTCCACGCCGGGGCGATGAGCTCTTCCTTGAGCGCATCGCCTGTCAGACGTTCGATGATCATATCCTGAGGAAGCAGTTCGAGCTGCTTCACCACAAGGTCCACATATTCCTTCTCGCTCATTAAGGGAAAGGGATGGCTGTTATACAGACGGCCTAGAGCTGAATTTTGTATGACATGCAGCATATGGATCTTAATCGCGTCCGGATGGATGTCTGCCATCTTCTGTACGGTTTCGAGCATCATTTCTTCGGTTTCTCCCGGAAGCGAATTGATCAGATGGACGCAGGTTTTTACTGGTGTTGGCTTCAGCCTTTCGATCACATCGAAAACGATCTGCGAACTGTGGCCCCGGTTGAGCCGGTCCATGGTCTGGTCGTGAATGCTCTGCAGGCCCAGCTCGATCCATACTTCTTTGTGCTGTGCTTTTTCGGCAAAATAGGCGATCATTTCATCATCGAGACAATCGGCTCTGGTGGCAATACATACTCCGGCCACATCGCTGCGTTCGAAAAAGGGATCGTACAGCTTTTTTAGCGTATCGAGCGGCGCATAGGTGTTGGTAAAAGACTGGAAATAAGCGATCCCGATGCAATCGGGCCATTTGCTGCGCATGCGTGCCAGACCCAGCTCGTATTGCTGCTGCAACGTGTCGTGATATGCCAGGATCGTATCGCCTGAACCAAGTTCCGAACAAAAGGCGCAGCCCCCTCTTCCTTTGGTGCCGTCCCGGTTCGGACACGTAAAGCCGGCATGGAGAGGGACCTTGGCTGTCTTGGCATGGTATTTGTTTTGAAAATAATGGTCGATCGTGTAGTACCGTTTGTTCGTATGGGAATAGGGAAACGGATTGTCTTTGACCTGGTTTGCCTTTTTCATAGGGAACGGCCAACTACATGGGCGATCGCTTTTCCTTTGGCAACAAGGTCCTTGAAGCGTTCCGGTTTGAGGCTCTGCGCGCCATCCGACCAGGCATTTTCCGGATCGTCATGCACTTCGATGATCAGTCCGTCGGCACCGGCTGCAATGGCAGCCAGAGAAAGGGATTCGATCAGCTTGTAGTCGCCGGCTGCGTGGCTTGGATCGATGATGATCGGCAGATGGGTACGTTCCTTGATGATCGGGATGACAGCAAGATCGAGCGTATTTCTTGTATAGGTTTCGAATGTGCGGATGCCGCGTTCGCAGAAGATGACGTTCATATTGCCTTCGGCCATGATGTATTCGGCAGCCATGATCCATTCCTCGATCGTATTGCATAGGCCGCGTTTCAAAAGGACAGGCTTATTTGTGCGTCCGACTGCTTTGAGCAGGTCGAAATTCTGCATATTGCGTGCGCCGATCTGAATGATATCGACATTTTCGATGAATTCGTCGATCTTGTCGGCCGACATCAGTTCCGATACGATCGGCAGTCCGGTTTTTTCCCTGGCGCTCACCAGATCCATGATGCCTTCGGTGCCCAGGCCCTGGAATGCGTAAGGGGATGTTCTTGGCTTATAGGCGCCGCCGCGCAGCATGTCGGCGCCGCATTCCTTGACTTCTTCGGCAATGCGGACGATCTGCTCTTCGCTTTCGACAGAACATGGACCGGCAATGAGCGCGATCTTTTTTCCGCCGATCTGGATCCCGTCCACATTGACGATGGTATCTTCCGGATGGAACATGCGGTTGGCGAGCTTGTAGGGCTGAGCGACACGCTGCACGTTGGTTACGATCGGGTTGGCCTGTACGTTTTTTTTGTCGACTTTGGATGTGTCGCCGACAAGACCGAAAACGTTGTAATTGGCTCCCTGGATCATGGTGACCTGCAGATCCATGTTTTCGAATCGTTTGACGAGCTTGTTGATCTCAGCTTGCGGGGCATCCTTTTTTAATGTGATGATCATGATTTTTCTCCTCCTTGATATGAATCTCCAAAGAAAAAAGCATTTCGTGTGATGAAATGCTTTTTAAAACACCTGCACAAAAATTCAAACAATGATTTTGTTTGATCTATGCGGTGTCAGTTGTAAAATCGGTAATATTTTGATGGATTCATGGTTCTAGTTTAACCGAAATCGGTAAAAATGAAAAGATTTTCCTGCACATTTTCAAAAGTTTTCAATTGTCAATAGTTTTGTCGAAAATGGATGTTATTTTGTCTTTCGCAAATGAAAGCGCTTATACATTCGCATTTTTGATATATTGTGCTAAAATTAAATCAGGGAGAAGATCAGTGATCCTCTCATAAATATATAGGAGGTATTGAGTATGAAAGTCAATATTGTCGGAAAAAACATCACTGTTACGGAGGCCATCTCGGATAAGATCAAAAAGAAGCTGAATGTCCTCAACAAGTATTTCATCATTGATGAAAACGATACTGCCAATGTTTTGATTCGTACGTACCCAACAAAACAGAAAATTGAAATTACGATTCCTACAAAATTTGCGATCCTGCGTACCGAAGTAGCGGACGACGATCTTTACAGAGCGATCGACCGTGCGATCGATAAGCTCGAGGATCAGATCCGGCGCCAGAAAACACGGATCACCAAGAAAAATTCGCATCCGCTTTCCGAAGCGTTCCTTGACCTGGAACTTTTTGATGAAGAAGAGGTCAGCGACGATGAGATCGTTCGTACAAAATCGCTGGTACCTGAGCTGATGTCGCTGGATGAAGCGATCACGAAAATGGAACTGCTCGGTCATGATTTCTTTATTTACACAGATGACGAAACGAACAAGATCGCGGTCGTTTACAGAAGACACGACGGCGGATACGGTCTGATCGAAACAGAATAAGCCATAAGGCCCGAGAAATCGGGCTTTTTAGTTTTTTAAATTTTTAGTTTTTAATTTTTAAGTTGTGTGTTATAGTCATATAAGCAATGCACATTGCTCATTTCCAGTGAAATTAAATTACATAATCCATGACTCAGGACACACATGAATGCGTTTCAAAGTATGCGTTTACTGCATTTGAACCGGACTATTTGTGTTATAATTATGTACGATAAGGAGGTTTGTCACATGGGATTTATTGCTAAAGTTAAAGAATACATCGCTCCGATCGATGAAGATGAAGCAGAAGCACCTGCTTATGAAACTCAGCCTGTTCACAAAAATGAAGTAGATGTTGAACCTCAAAGTCAATATGAAAGACCAAAAACACGTTCGAATGCATCCACTTTGAATCCAAATACAAAAATGGTTTTATTTGAACCGAGAAGCTTTGGCGAAGCCGAAGAAGTTGGACTTCGTTTAAAAGAAGGACGTGCTGTAGTTGTCAATCTGCACAAGCTGGATCGCGAGTACGCGCAGCGTACAATCGATTTCCTTACAGGTGTTGTTTTCGCGCTTGACGGAAAGATCCAGAAAATCGGACAGAACGTTATTTTATGCTCTCCTCAGGCAATCGGTGTTTCCGGAACGATTTCTTTAGGTGATACCGAGGATATGGACGAAGCGTAAAGCTTATCAAACAATGTAAAGAAACAGCCTTTCCGTCTGGATTGGCTTTTTTTGTGGAGGTGGATGATGTATTATCGCGGACATGAGTTGTTTATAGCAAAAATGAATGATCTGATCAGCCAGAGCGAACGATGGAACATGCCGGTCGAAACGGATTTTCTGACCTTGACAGAACAATCGATCGTGAAAGATCTGGTTGGCAGCAAGCTCGAACTGACATTTTTCGGAGGGTATGAAAAGGCGGAGCGCAAAGCAGCCTTTTTTTCGCCGTTTGAATGGGAGGACAAGGCACACGTTTCCGTTTTAAAAGCAGATTATGACGATCGGTTCGGCAAAAAGCTTTCTCATAAAGACCTGCTTGGTAGTCTGATGCATCTTGGGATCGAGCGGGATCAGCTTGGCGATCTGATCGTGAAAGAGGATCGTCTGTTCGTGTTCTGCGTGCATTCCATGGCTGAATACATTTGTACGAATCTGACCCAGATCGGGCGCCATCCGGTTTCGTTCCATATTTCCCGGCCGGACGATGATCTGAATATGGAGCGGGAGGTCGTTACGATCAACGTGGCTGGGACAAGGCTGGATGCTGTCGTTTCGGCTCTGGCGCATTGTTCGCGTGCAAAAGCCAAGATGATGATCAAACAGGGTTTTGTGAAAGTTAATGATATTGTGCTTGATGAAAATATTCAATTGTGCAATAATGACTTTGTTTCAATTCGCAGGACCGGGCGGTTTCGCCTGCTGGAAACTTCCGGCAGAACGAGGAAAGACCGGCTGATGCTGCGGTTCGAAAAATATATTTAGGCAATGAGAAAGACGCGTCGTCCGCATTGGACCATGATCAGAGAGCGTTCGTACTGGTGAGAGAGCGTGATGGAAAAAGCGGAAGGTATCCCTTTCGAGCCGGCATTCCGAACATCGAGTAGGTTTGCCCGGAACAGGCCGTTATCCTGATGAGTGCCCGGAACACGATGATCCGGGAACCAATGGTGGTACCGCGTTTTTGACGTCCTTGGAATGAGGATGTCTTTTTTTTTTATTTCAGGAGGGAAAAAAGCATGGATTACAAAGATACGCTGCATATGCCGAAAACAGGCTTCGAGATGCGTGGAAATCTGACAAAAAAAGAGCCGAAATATCAGCAGCGATGGGAAGAGGAGCGTCTGTATGACAAGATGCTGGCCCGCCGCGAAAACGCAAAACCTTTCGTTTTGCATGATGGTCCTCCATATGCCAATGGGGATATTCATTTAGGACATGCGCTCAACAAGATCCTAAAGGATGTGATCAACAAGTCGAAATTTATGGAAGGATACAAGGTTCCGTATATTCCGGGGTGGGATACACATGGTCTTCCGATCGAAACGGCCGTAACAAAACTCGGGTTCGACCGCAAGAAGATGGGAATTGCCGAGTTCCGCAAGATCTGCTATGACTATGCGATGGAACAGGTTGCCAAACAGAAAGCCGGCTTCCTTTCGCTAGGAAGCATTGGAGATTATGATCATCCGTATATCACATTGACAAAGGATTTTGAGGCGGAACAGATCAAGATCTTCGGAAAAATGGCTATGGACGGTCTGATCTACAAAGGTCTGAAGCCGGTCTACTGGTCTCCGTCGAGCGAGTCGGCGCTTGCGGAAGCGGAAGTGGAATATAAAGACATCAAGTCTCCGACCATTTTTGTCAAATTCAATGTGAAAGACGGAAAAGGTGTGCTGGATACGGAAGACAGTTTTGTGATCTGGACCACCACTCCGTGGACGATTCCTGGCAACAAGGCGATCGCGCTGCATCCGAATATGGAATATGCGCTTGTGGATACGGATCATGGCAAACTTGTCGTATTGAATGAGCTGGTCGAAGATCTGATGCCGAAATTTGATGTGAAAGAATATCGTGTCGTAAAGACGTTCAAAGGAAAAGAGCTGGAAGGGATCACTACAGTTCATCCTTTGTATCCTGAGCGTGAAAGTCTTGTCGTTCTCGCCGATTATGTAACAGCTGATGCTGGTACAGGATGTGTCCATACGGCTCCGGCTTTTGGTGTGGATGACTTCAATACAGGAATGCGCTACGGTCTGGAAATGGATGTCAATGTCGATGAACAGGGAAAACTGATGGAAAGCACAGGAGAAGATCTGGCAGGCTTATATGTAGAAGATGCTAATAAAGTGGTTACGCAGAAGCTCGATGAACTCGGTGCGCTGCTGAACCTGACCTTTATTACGCACTCCTATCCTCATGACTGGCGTACGAAAAAACCGATCATTTTCCGCGCCACTACGCAATGGTTTGCTTCGATCGACAAGATCCGCGATCTTCTGCTTGAGCAGATCCATTCGATCAGCTGGGTTCCGGCATGGGGCGAAGGCCGAATGCATAATATGATCGCGGACCGTGGCGACTGGTGTATTTCGCGTCAGCGCGCATGGGGCGTTCCGATCCCGATTTTCTACGGGGAGGATGACACGCCGATCATGGATCAGGCTGTATTCGATCATGTGGCTGAACTGTTCGCAGAACATGGCTCCAATATCTGGTTCGAGAAAGAGGCGGATGAACTGCTTCCTGAAGGATATACGAACGAGCATTCGCCTAACGGTATTTTCCGCAAGGAAACCGATACGATGGATGTGTGGTTCGATTCGGGTTCCTCTCATACAGGAGCGATGATCGAGCGCGGGCTCGGATATCCTGCCGATCTTTATTTCGAAGGATCCGATCAGTATCGGGGCTGGTTCAATTCGTCTTTGATCGTCGGTACGGCAGTTTACGGAAAAGCGCCGTATAAACAAGTTCTTTCCCATGGCTTTGTCATGGATGAAAAGGGCGTGAAAATGTCCAAGTCGCAATGGAATGCGGTGGCGCCCGGAGAGATCACGAAAAAATATGGAGCGGACATTTTACGTCTGTGGGCAACGAGTGTCGACTATCAGGCAGACTGCTCGATGGGACAGAATATTTTGAAACAGGTTTCCGAGAACTACCGCAAAGTGCGCAATACGTTCCGGTTCCTGATGGCCAATCTTGACAACAATACATTTGCCAAAGCGGATCTAGTCCCGACAAACGATCTGTCCGATCTGAACAAATACATTCTTGTTAAGCTGAACAAGGTGGCTGATGTTTGCCTGGATGCCTACGATGAATACCGTTTTGCGGATGTCGTGAGCACATTGACGAACTTTATGACCAATGAACTGTCTGCGTATTATCTTGATTATACAAAAGACATTTTATATATCCTTAACGAGGATGATCCGGCACGCCGGCAGGTTCAGACTGTGCTTTATTTGTGCCTTGATGTCCTGACACGTCTGTGGGCTCCGATCCTTTGTCATACGACAGAAGAAATCAATGACTTCATGCATTTTGATGAAGAATCGATCCATTTGAGCGAATTTGTCAAGGTGGATGTTGACTGTGATGCTGGCCGGCTCGTTCATGAGATGGATCAGCTGCTTGCGGTTCGCAAGGATGTTCTCAAGGCTCTTGAGATCGCGCGTGCCAACGGACTGATCAAGAAGTCGCTGGAGGCTTCGCTGAAAATTCGTCTGAACGAAGAAACAAAACGATTGTTCGAACGGATCGTTCCGAACGCTGCCCAGTGGCTGATCGTTTCAAAGGTTGAATTTGTCGATGGTCCTCTTACTCCGTTCGAAGTTTGCGAGATCGAAGTCGATAAAGCAAAAGGACATGTTTGTCCTCGCTGCTGGAATTATACGGAAAGCGATCACGAAGATGGTTTGTGCGATCGCTGCGCGGCAATTTTAGAAAAAGAATAATGTTATACAATAAGCAAGGTTTTACGGAATCTTGCTTATTGGTGTTTAGATCAACATATAGAAAGGCAGGATTTGTATCATGAGTGGTTTTTTTGGGGTGGCTTCAAAAGAGAGCTGTGTTCTGGATTTGTTTTTCGGGATCGATTATCATTCGCATTTAGGAACGCGCAGGGCCGGTATGGCTGTACTGGGAGAAAACGGATTTTCCAGAGCGATCCACAATATCGAAAATTCTCCGTTCCGGACAAAATTTGACAAGGATCTCGATTCGTTTGACGGAAAAACAGGGATCGGGTGTATTTCGGATTACGAATCGCAGCCGCTGCTGCTGCATTCGCATCTAGGATCGTTTGCCCTGACAACTGTAGGTCGGATCAATAATCTCGAAGGGCTGAAAGCGCATTGTTTTGAAAAAGGGATGACCCATTTTCAGGAAATGAGTGTCGGCGGCGTGAATCCGACCGAGCTGATCGCGGCTCTGATCAATCAGAAAGATTCGATCGTGGAAGGATTGAAGTTTGTTCAGGACATGGTCGATGGCAGTATGAGCATCCTGCTCCTGAACAAGGACGGGATCTATGCGATGCGTGACAAGGCTGGCCGCACACCGGTCATTCTTGGACAGAAGGACAGCGGATTCTGCGCAACGTTCGAAAGCAGTGCGTTTCTCAATTTAGGGTATACTCATCTCAAAGATCTGGGGCCGGGCGAGATCGACCTGATCACGCCGGATGAAGTAAAAGTGCTGCAGAAGCCGTATGAGCAGAAAAAAGTATGCTCTTTTCTCTGGGTGTACTACGGCTATCCGACATCGACCTATGAAGGGGTCAATGTAGAAATGATGCGCAACCGCTGCGGAGAGATCCTTGCTTCGCGTGATAATGTAGAAGTGGACAGCGTGGCTGGGGTGCCGGATTCCGGTATCGCTCATGCGATCGGCTATTCCAATGTCAAAGGAATACAGTTTTCGCGTCCATTCATCAAATACACACCAACCTGGCCGCGTTCCTTTATGCCGACTAGCCAGGCGCAGCGGAACATGATTGCCAAGATGAAACTGATCCCGGTCGCCAATCTGATCAAGGATAAAAAACTTCTTTTGATCGACGATTCGATCGTCAGAGGAACGCAGCTTGGCGAAACGACAGAGTTTTTATATAACAGCGGTGCCAAAGAAGTCCACGTGCGTCCGGCTTGTCCTCCGATCATGTTTGGATGCAAATATCTGAATTTCTCCCGCTCCAATTCGGAAAGAGAACTGATCACGCGCCGCGTCATCGAAGATCTGGAAGGAGCGGATGTATCTGTGGAAACCTTGAAGCGCTACGCAGATCCGGATAGCGAAGAGTATGCACGGATGTGCGAAGAGATCCGGAAGCGTCTGAATTTTACATCGCTGCGTTACCATCGTCTCGATGATATGATCGAATCGATCGGCCTCGAGAAGTGCGATCTGTGCACCTACTGCTGGGACGGGGAAGAATAGAGGGGACATTCCCTCTTTTTTTATACAAGAAAAGCAGGATCGGATTGATCCTGCTACATCTTGAAATCCTTGATCCATTTCCCGAAGGAAACGATATCGTACCCTTTGTATACGAGCACTCCTTTCATACCGCGTTCGACATTCTGGTATTCGAAGATGCTGACTTCGAAGGATAATGCCTGACCGTCGGCTGTTTCAAAATCAAGCTCATACATGTTCATAGGGTTTTCGAGACCTTCCACTGCGTTGTATACAGTGACTCTTTTATTGACGAGCGTGGCCTCAACGCTGATCTGCTGTTCTTTTTTCATGTCTTCATTATAGAGGATGGATAGGCGGGATAAAATTTATTTGCTTTTTTTTGATTTATTTTAGAAAAAGTGTTGACAAATCGGGTAGGTGTTTGTTATTATCATCTTGCTGTTGCGGAGATGGCGAAATTGGTAGACGCGCTAGCTTCAGGCGCTAGTGAGGCAACTCATGTGGGTTCGAGTCCCGTTCTCCGCACCATTGAAAATTCAGCCCTTGTTTAAAGGGCTTTTTTTTATGTGTCGGATAAATGTCGGATATTTAGAGGCTGTTTTTTGGATAAGTGATATAATATGTACAGAAAGGATGTACATTTTATGGCTGTTAAAAAGAATTCCAAGACAGGGAAATGGCAATTCGACGGAAAAATATATGTAGAAGGAAAAAAAGTCGCGTCTTATCGCAAAACAGGATTCGCAACTAAGAAAGAAGCAATAAGAGCTGAACTGGAATATCGGGAAAAATTTATATCGGAATACCGAAGTGTCAGGTTTGAGGATCTATATAAAGAATATATTCCTTTTTGGTCTACCCAAGTGAAGGCGACAACGGTAACGACAGAGTGCGGTTTATATGAAAAGCTAATTAAAGATTATGGCGACAGAGATCTTCTTGATTCAAAAGTATTGCAAGATATAATATCAACTTGCGATAAAAAATATTCAAAAAAATACGTTGAAAGAATATATACAGCGTTTAATCGTGTATTCAAATGGGCTGTGAAGAAAGAAAAAATAAAATCAAATCCTATGGCTAAAGTTTATCGAAGCACAAGAAAAGACGAGAAAAGAAAAGAGATGTTATTTTTTGAGCCTAAAGAATTTGATTGTTTCTTGTCAGTAGTCGAAGATCCGAGAGATCGAGCTATGTTCTCGACTTTATATTGGATGGGTATTCGCCGAGGTGAAATGATGGCCTTGCAATGGAAAGATATTGATTTAAAGAACAAAACAATCTCCATTTCGAAAACTGTAGTTACAATCAAACGAAATGAAGCGGATCCTACCAATACACCGAAAACATCAAATTCGTATCGTACCATCACGATGCCTCAGAAGCTCATAGACGAACTTCTTGCGTACAAGCGTATAGCAGAGCAATTTGCATGTTATGGTCCTCAGATGTACGTTTTCGGAGACGATAAGCCTATATCTGCCGAGACGCTGCGAAGAAAAAATAAACAGTACATAGCCGAAGCAAATAGAAGAGGATATGATCTTCCGGAAATCAGGATCCATGATTATAGGCATTCACACGCTTCCTACTTGATCAACAACATGAGTGCTGGATTCACCGACTTCGATATAGCTAAAAGGCTTGGAGATACTGTTGAAACACTTCATAGTGTATATGCACACTGGTTTAAGGCCGGGGACAAGGGAATTATTGATTTTATGGACAATGATAATTAATGGTTTAATTTTATTTTTTTGTTGTATAATGAATTTGCTAATATAAAGTTGTATAGTAATTTTAAAGCCTGACTAATCCATATTATATTGTTTTGGTTAGCGAATTTCCCTGCGAGGCAGGGATTTTTTTATAAAAAACTCCCGATAAGGGAGTTTTACATTTTCGAAAAAGATTCACTAATTATAAATATCGTAGTTTGAGTTTTCAAAATCATATACCTGAACCTCTCCAAAGATAGGTTCTCCATCAATTACAAGTGTTATCGCATCTCCAATTGATCCATCATCTTTTAATTTGAATTGCGCAATAAAAGGATATTCTTTCGATTGCCCAAATCCATTCGCAGCATTAAAGAAAGAAACGACTGTAATATAATCATTATCTTTCGATACCTTCCATGCGCCGTCAAGTCTTTCAACAAAAGAAGGCCATTCCAAAGAATCAGAGTATGTTACGTATGGTTCAATCAATAACATTGAGGCTACTTCGGCGTCACTGATTTGATCGTCAGTAATTGGAGCGTCAAGCATTTCCTGCTTTTTCTTTTCTGCTTCTTCTTTTTGCTTTTTTTCTTCTTCAGCTTTTTTCTGAGCTTCCTCTTCGGCTTTCTTTTTTTCCTCTTCCTTATAATCTGTCACTTTTATATTTATAGTTTCTTCTACTTCATGACCGTGCTCATCAGTTGCGGTGGCGTGAATCGTATATTCTCCAGGTACATTTAAATCAATATCCTTTTCTTTTATAACCACTTCAAAAGGACTTGGATCGTCAAATCTAACATAATTGTTTAAATCCTGTTTGTTTTTATTGGTGATCGAATAATAATCTTTAGAAATAAGCTTAGGTGGAGTTGTATCCTCAATAATAATATTTAACTCACCTTCGTTAAATCCATCAGCATTTAGTGTTGCTGTGTATTCACCTATAGGAAGATAAGATTTATTTCCTTCTGGACTTCCGTTTACGTGGTATTGCAGCGATTCTATATCCTCGTTAGTGATATTAGATTTTAATAAGCTTTGCGTAATTTCTTTTCCATACTCAATGTGCAATGGATCTTCTTTATAATAGAAATCTTCTTTTGCACATCCAGATAAAAAAATGCAACCCATAACAGCTGATACAAATATAAATTTTTTCATCATAAAATTTCCTTTCTTATTTATTTTATTATACCAAATTACTAATTTTGTGTTTATTGTTTTATCTATTTTCTTTACTTTACGATACGTAACACGATTCGTAATTTGCTCTTTTTAATGCATAAAAATATCAAAAATGACAAGCGAATGTAGATATTAACATAATGTGTAAATAGATATTGTTATTCTTTAAATAAAGGAAAAACAAGCACATTCACGTGCTGTTTACGAATCGTACCACGATACGTGTAGCGTTACGTAAGAGTGCGGAGTAAGAGTATATATTTTAATTTATATTTATATTTATCTTTATCTTTTATTATTTATTACTAATCAATTTATATAGAAGTAATATAGAAATTAACAAAATAAAAGAGCGTTAAATG
>ERZ778497.302-NODE-302-length-45194-cov-16.481313_pt1 | contig 45194 bp, 52 predicted proteins | sample MGYA00509938_ERZ778497 | MGnify/ENA primary metagenome ERZ778497 (study PRJEB29527, sample SAMN07138969) | mouse gut metagenome | material: feces | host: mouse | place: China:Nanjing | collected 2016-01-25 ... | reverse complement strand
AAGGGGTCAGTCCCGCGTGCCCGAAGGGGTCAAACTCACGCGCCTTTTCCACCGTTGTTGGTCGCGCCCTTGATGTTGATACTGTCCCCGAAGTGCTTTTTGATGAACAGTATTGACCGGCGCTCCTCTTCCTGGTTCCTGAACGCGGCCAGCCCTCCGGCGTTGACAAACGTGCCTTTCTGGGCGAAATTGTAGCGGAGGTCGGTAAGGATTTTACGCTCTTTGTACTTCATGTAGCATGAAATCCAGAAATCCTCCTTGAGCCTGATTTCCTCGTTCCACCACACGTTTTTGTTGTATCTCACGCCGTATGAGCAACCGGTAATCATTTTTGAGAGTGAGTAATATCCCCACTCGTTGTACATCACCGGCGATATGGCAGAAGTGAACCCGAACACATGGACATCGAGCATACACGCCAACTCATAGAGGGAGTTGATGATGTGAGTAATCATGTCGGGATCACGGATAACGCCCGGCTCACCTTTCTCACAAAAAAGGGTCTTGACAACGTGGACGTCATCATCAAGCATCATCAGCTCTCCAAAATGCCGGGCCATCCAGTTTCGCTTGGGGATAAGACCTATCACATCATCGGGATGTGTCACAATCTCACATTCGGGATTGAATTGTCGATACAGGTCTGCCTGACTTTCGGCCACGCAGATTATAGGGTCGTTGACGAGCTTCTTCGCGAAAACCCGATCATGCCGCTTATGGGAGGGAATTACGATTTTAAGGCTCATTTTTTCTCGCCCTCCAGAGCGACACGCACATCCTTTACGTCAATCACATTGCTCTTACCGACTTTGCCTGTCTTGTAAGACCTCATGCGCTGCATTCCGAGACGCTCACGGAGCCAGTTGCTGTCAACCTCGTTGGCCGACTGTATGATGAACAGCTCGTGCTTCTCATCGTATTTAGGGACAAGAGGATATACGGCGGTGTCATCGGTGATGGCGTCGAACCGCTCCTTGAACTCATCGACAGGCTTCTCCGGGGCAAACTCAACACCCCAGTCGGCAAGCTCGGCCTTATCCCATTCATTGGCCATAACGTCCAAGTCGTTTTCACCAAAGTTCACATTGTCCTTTGTGGCGTACTCCCTCAACTTCTTCACATCGGTTTCTGTGCATAGGATTTTGCACGGGAGCTCGGTGTAGCCGAGCTCCTTGCAGGCCCTCAGACGGAGATTGCCGCAAACGACAATGTAGCGTCCTTCCGGATAAGGGAAGACAATGAGTTCTCGCAGTTCAAGCATCTCCGGCGATTCCTGGATGCTCTTTTTCATCGCCTCGTAGCGATAGTCCCGAAAGAACCGGGGATTCTTCGGGAGCCCTTTCAGTTGCCCCTTGTTGAAGTCCAAGAGGCTTATTGCCAATATTGTTATTTCTGTCATTGCTATTACTTTCTACATCACAAAACTTCATCACGAATAGTCATTGACAAAACCTACAATGCTTGCCGGCGCTTTTGCTCCAGAGCATCCCGGAGCAGCTTTTCTATATCCTTGCAACCAATGCGCTGAAGATAGGTCAAGGCGGCAATTATCACATCGGCCGCTCCCTCCTCTTTCTCGTTCCATCCGTCAAGGCTGGCACTCATGAAAGAGGTAGCATCACACAACTCTCTCCAGCTCCGGGAGATGTCGTACAATGTCGTTGTAGGAGAGGACAGCGTAGTAATCTTGCCATTGGCGATTGCTACCTCTTCGCATTGGACTGCAAATTTTTTCAGAGGTATGGCCATTGGTAAAGATTGGGGTTAGTGAATGACTGGTTTGAGGCACGTGGCCCGTTCTCTCGTATATGCCGGAGGCGGTCTTGTTATCATCATATGGCTGATTGAATTAGTGACGTTTCCGCTTACGGCAACGGTATGCGAATACCGCTATGTAGATGATAGTGATAGCCGCCATGACAGCAACCGTTATCCATAGAGGGGATGTCACCCACCACCAAGACTAGGTTATGACACCTGAAAGGCGGAGGATTAGAAATACAACGAACACGATGACCAGCAGGCTCAGGCCAGAGGCGGTCTGGGAATCTTCTTTTTTCATATTTATAGTTTTTCTTGAAGTTCGGCAGGAATAAAGTCTGTATTTTCTTCAGTTTCCTCGCACTCATCGATAAAGTCAAAGAGTGAAGGAGATTCTTTCTTTTTTGCGGCCTGTGCACAATATTGGGCGCCGTCGAGGAAATATACAGGCGAGAGTTCTATCCCCCACCCTTTTCTTCCTTTGAGCAACGCGCAATAAGGAACAGTCATAAGGCCACCGAATGGATCGAGAACAGTCTCGCCGGGATTGCTCATCTGGTCTATCACGCGGTTCACTATGTCAAATTGCAGAGGACAGAGATGCTGTTCCTTGCCCTTCACAGACTGAATGGTGTTGAGCGTCCGCATTCTTGCTATGTCGGACCACACATTGTCAGTCCAGCTTCCGGGTTGCAGCAGCATGAATCCGGTGGGGAGCTTTCCATGAAGTTCAAGTTCTTCTGCAACCTTTACCACATAGTCGTAGTCCCATACCTCACGGAGAGAATATTTTTTGAAAAAGCGAAAGATTGACTTATGATCCATTCTCGCTATTTCTTCCGGAGCCATCAGCCTGTCGCCGGAAGAGCGTGTGTATCCGTGGGCATCCATCTGCCAGCGTGCACGGCTGTAACCGTCCGGATTATCCCAGCTCCTTGTCTGCTCGTTCCACCGTTTTTTATCCTTGACGACAGGAATGTCGGCATAGGCATTGGTGCGGTCGGTGGCTGGCTTTCGGAATATGAGCAGATACTCCGGCATGCCCACACCCATTTTAGTGCCGTCCTTACACTGCTCCGTCCAGCCGAGTCGGTAGGTCTGGTTGTTCTCCCGGACTACATCGGTGACGATGGTTTTCATGCCCATGTATGCGAATCCGTGTTTGGTGTAATGGGATATGCAGTCACAATGGAACGGATAGACCGTCTGGCACCCCATACCGCTCAACCCCATCGGCACGATGCGGTCCTTGACATGAATTATGGCCATGCGCCCAGGCTGCAACACCCGGTAAAGATTTGGTGTGAGAAAATCCATCTGCCTGAAAAATTCCTCATTGCTTTCCGAGTGTCCGAAGTCAGCGTAGTTGGGCGAATATTCATATTGGGTCGCAAATGGGATAGACGTGACGATGAGTCCAACCGAGTTATCGGGATAGAGGTCTGTATTCTGCAATTCCAGAACATTGTCATTATTGGCTATGCGGTAGCCTTCGCCGGACACCTCCACCCGCTCGACACCCATCTTCCGGGCAAGGTGTGCCGACATCTCCTTGTGGGATAATCCGTATTTCCTTATTATTTCTGTCATGTTGTGAACGAGTTTGTTATGGTTCTGCCACTTGGTTTCAAGAGCCTTCCTTACCCCACGCTCAGCCTCGGTGTAGATTAGGTCAATCCTTACAACCTTCGTCTGAAGGAATCGCTGTAAGCGATGGACAGACTGGATAAAGTCATTGAATTTATAGCCTATGCCAAGATAGATTGCCCATGAGCAGTGGCGTTGAAAGTTACAGCCGGATCCTGCGATAACAGGCTTGGCCGCTAATTCCTGAATACGCCCGTAAGAGAAATCAAGAATATTTCTCTCTCGTTTCTCATAGTCCTGAGAGCCATAGATTGATTTGACTGTTGGAATGGCCTGTTCTATGGCGTGGCGTTCGCTTTCAAGGTCATGCCAGATTATTCGGTGGGCTTCGGGATCCTCCGCCCTCAGCTCCATCATCTTTTCGATACGGGCCGGCAGACTCTCCCGTTTCTCCTTTGCCGACTGTTGCAGCCCCATAGCCTCGGTAGCGAAAAGGACAGGATTGCCGTATTTGTCAACACTGGTCTTGGAATAGTCTGTCGGTATCTCGTGCCAACGCAGGTCAAGGCCGGGCAATATATAGCCCTCGTCATCGGCCTCGTTGCCGGTTATGTCGGAAGGCCTGCTGACAAACAGGGCCCATGAGGACACCCATAGCCAAAACTCTTCCTCTTTGTGAGGGTGGAGTGTGAGATTATCGGCGTGCGTGGAATCTCGCTTAAAGAAACGTGTTTTGGCCTGCGACACGTCCATAATGCCAAGGAAGTCGGCATAAGCCAGCAGCTCTATATAGTCGTTTGGTGAGGGTGTGGCCGTGGCTACATAACGGAACTTGATACGCTCTGCCTGGCGGCGAACCTGCATGGGGTCACCGTCGCCGGTAAACAGCCGCATAAACTCCCGAAATGTTTTGGAGCCGCCGAGACCGCGAAGGACAGAAGCCTCGTCAAGACTTGCGACAACAAACAGCTCAGGGTCTAACTTGCCGTCTCGAATACTTTCGTAGTTGGTCAGGTAGATACCGTCACCGTCCATCTCTTCGGGGCGGCGTATGAATTTGGGAGGCTTATTCCAACCGAGAATGTTTTTGGAATCCTCCACGAACTCCTGCCGTACTGACAGGGGGCAAACAATCAGGCCGCTCCCCTTGCCTACTTTTGTCAGGGTAAGCCTTACCGCCTCCAACTGTGTAACAGTCTTATGTAATCCGAAAGATGCGAAACAGGCGCGTTTGCCTCCCTCTACGAGCCATTTTACCATCAGCCTGTTGTGAGGTTTCAGCTTGGGATTAATTTCCTCCATCCTGACGGTAAAGCCGAAGTTCTCGGAGATTTTTATTTTTGATTTTAGAAAATCGCTGTAATCCATTTTGACATGATAAATTGGCGGCACAGCCTTGTGAGCCATGCCGCGCAAATGGTTGATGATGTGTTTTGGTGTGGATTACTTTATGAGCGTTCCGTCGGTGTTGTATCCGAGTGCTTTCAGTTTCTCGGCGATTCTGTCAAGTTTGACCCTCGCCGTTTCCTCTTCCTGATCACGCATAAGTCGGCACTCATTCTCATTCCACTGTGATAGTACAGTCGAGTGGAGCCATTCCCCAACCCCGTCGGCGTTGGATTTCATGTATTCGCGGAGAGCCTGGCGGATGATAATATTGCGGATTCCGGGAGTGTCACGGAGGTAGGTCATTTTCTCGCCGTCAAGAATGTGATAGAACTCCGTCCTTTCCTCGCATCGCCAGTCTGTCATTTTGACAAGTATGATGGCCAATACCGCTATTTCTTCTTCGGGTGACAGTGGTTTGGAACCATCTGCGGCATAGGCAATAATCTGTTCTGTGTCACAGAACTTGCGCATCCTCTCTCCGATTTTCTCTTTCATGATTTCCTGACTCCGCTTGTATTTCTCAACAAGTTTCATTGCCTCGATAGAGGTTGACGAGATTTCCGAGACACCATCGGCGGTGGCCTGCTTGGTGGACTTGATGCGGTGATGCTCTACCGCTGCTTTTACGCTGTCATAGTTGAACAGCGAAAGGCATGGATAACATTCGCCTTTTTTGAGCATGGTTTCAATACGAGGGTCATCATTCTCATAGGACACCTTGTTTTGAAACACATCCTCATATCTGAGGACTTCATATCCAAGAGCCTTAAGGCGTTTGAACACATCTTCTTTGAGGCGCTTGGTCATCTCGCTGCAATAAGACTCCTGATGTATGATTACCAGCTTGCCACTCTCCAGAGGGTTGCCAGCTTTCACAAGACGGTCGCCATATTCCTCAACCGAGCGAATTACGTACTCAACCTGCTTACGAGTGAAATTGTCGCGGCTGGTGCATCGTCCGGCATCCTGGCTTTTCATTTCCCAGAACAGACAGCCGTGATTTGCCGTGTTGAAGTTGCACTCGGAACACTTCCGGCCACAGCCGCCATCAAAGTCCTCGTCGGCTTGATTGTCGCTCTGGTACCAGGGTGATTTCTCTATCGACATGAACATGGAGTTTAGGAAACTCTCGGCAGACGACTTGGAGTAGCCGTTTATGTTGGCCGAATAGGAATTTGCATATTTGCGCTGTCCTTCTTCATCGAGCTTGCAGATTATCATGGCTGCGGCTATGCTCATTTTTTCCTCTTTGACGGCAACCATCAGTTCCGGAATGAGGGAGTTGAGCTTGCAACGATCCTGGATAAAGCGAATGCTCTTGCCGAATTTGAGCGCCACTTCTTCAGCAGTCTTTCCTTTTTCGATAAACTGTCCGAAAGCAAAGGCCTCCTCCATCGGGTCAACATCCTGACGCTGGAGGTTCTCGGTAATCATGGCCTCGAAAGCCTCGTCATCGTCCATTTTCCGCACGATTGCCGGGATAGACTGGAAGAGGTCGCTCTTTCTGCGATGAGCCGCCGCTCTTTCGACGTTCAGCGCGTCCTCTTTTGCCTTGAGTATGGAGAATGCACGATAGCGTCGTTCCCCGCAGACGATTTCATACTGGTGTTGGAAGTCTGCAACCCCATTCACAACTGCGAACTCGGTTTTGCCCGCAATGGGTCTGACGGTGATCGGCTGTATCAGCCCCTGCTTTTCGATGTTTTCGGCAAGCTCTCTGACCGCCTCCTCATCGAATGTCTTTCTTGGGTTCATCGGTGATGGTGTCACCGAGTCCATTGGAATTTTCTTAAAGTCCATAAGATTTATTATTGGTTTGACTTGTAGTTTGTTATACTGTAAAGTTAGGCATAATTTACAAGAGTTACAAACAGAATGTCCGCCATTTTTTCACCATTTTACAGCCATGTGTAGGCATTCTCGACACATATCCACGGCCTTTTCAGTATTGAGAAGTAGCCTCTGCGGGCGGTTTCCTCAAACATCGGCATATCCTCCGGCGCTATCTCGCATGGAGTCCAGCCGTTGACGGTCGTGTAGGTGGGAAGTTTGAACCTCTCCCGGATCAGCCGTATCGACTCTGCATTTCTTGTATGCCAGATTATTGTGAACTTATTTGTCTTTTGGACGGTAGGATTCATTTTCAAAGACTATCGAAGTAAGCATTTCCTGCAATCGGTCATAGATTCTATCTCCGTACTTGTTTTGCAGGTCGTCTATTTCAAGGTTGGTAGTGACGATTGTCATCAACTGCTGGGCATACCGTTCACTGATGAGGTCTATGAGCGGCGTGTGGATCATGCCGTAAACCATCACCTCTTTTGGCTCCTCGCCCAAGTCGTCGATAATGAGCATCGGCATCGAGAACAACTGCTCGTAAGCGTCATGCTGTTCCTTGAACTTCTCGCTTGCAGCGCATAGTCGGCATATCTCCTTTGCTGTGAAAAGCCGCATATTCTTGCGGTTTGAATATCCAAGTTCCCTCTCGGTGACGAAGCCTATGAGCCATGAGATTGCATTGGCGAGGGTGGTCTTGCCGTTTCCGTAGAGTCCGCACAACATCAGCCCCGGAGTGCCATTCGGATTTATAAGCCATTTTGCAGCCTCTGAGATATGCCTGCGTGTGTCGGCATCCATCCTGAACACCCCTCCACGGTACTCCACCGATGCCTTCATTGCCGCATAGATGGCGTTTGCACAGTCTCGCTCCGGAATCTCCAGACTAAATCTTTCCCTTGAAACCTTTTCGCGTTTTAGCTCCAGACTCAGACCCTCGACGTTCTGAAAATCTATCCCTAACAGTTTCTCCAGTTTCATTGTTCTTGATTTGTTGGTATTCTCTCCCTTTTCGCAATATCCAGTCGTTGGCAAGGCTCTCCCAATTCGTTACCTTCTGGCCGTTGCTCTTTATCCAGCCCTGAGAGTCATAGTAACTGAAAAACGAATCTGCCTCGATTTTACAATCCGGCAGACGCACGTCTGCCTGCCGACGGAGGAAATAAGACCTGACTTCATCGAGAGCCGGAGGCATGAACTCAGCGAGCCGGGCGGCTTTTACTCCTCGCGGCCTCGCTTTCTCCAGCTCCTTTTCAGAAAAAAGACTTTCCTCTACCGGGGCTCTCGCACGCGCACTCTCGACGTCAGGAGAGAGTATATTTTCTGTTTCTGTTTTAGTTTTATTATATGTCCTGCTTTTTGCCCCTGGTTTTACCCTGCTTTTTGCCCCTGGTTTTACCCTGCTTTTTGCCCCTTGTTTTACCCCTTGTTTTGCCTCAATATTTGAGGCAAAATCTGCGGTAAAACTTTCCGGGAACACCCATTCCCCATCAACTTTCTCCGGGAAACAGTACATTGGAGCGTCTTTCCGCCTTGAACCTTTTCTGAAACCAATCAAGCCTTTCATCACGAGCTTGTCTCTACCAGCAGCCAACGTGTTTTCAGTGACCGCCATTAGCGCGACTGCCCGTGGATTGGGGAGGGTAAAGGGGTTCGTCCATCCTGACCTGTTGCAGAAATCGAGCAGCCGAAAGTAAATTTCCGTCTCGACCGGAGTCCAGCCTTTGATGTCCACCTCTTGCCAATATCGGTTAATCAGTTCTATATAATTCATTGGTAGGTTGGGTATCGGTTTAAAGCCTTCTCAATGTAAGGCTGTGGGTTGGTATGGAGATACAGACAGACGGCCCTGACAAACTCCACCAATCCATGGCACACAACATATGTGCTGCCATGTTCCTCAACAAGCCTCTGCCATTCTATTTGCTCATCGGACTGGTTACCGGCCCTGCTCCCCTTGCGTTTAGGCACCTTCATCTCGATACAGAGTGAAGATTTGCCACCTTTGGGAAACAAGAGGATGAGGTCGGCCACTCCTTTGACCTGCCCCTCATATACCATCTGTGCACCGGCACGTGCGCCGCGCCATCCTCCATTGGGAACGGAAAAGAGAAGATTCGCCACATGGGGAAACGTCCGCCTGAACCAGTTCACGCAAAAATGCTGTATCTTGGATTCCGAGTATGTCTGCTCTAATTTAAGAATTTCTTCCTCAGTCATGTCCGTAATAGTTTTCCGTATGCTGGGCGCATTGGTTAAGTTGTTTGATTATTTGTCTGCACCGGATCGCGTTGCCGTCCTTGTCATCGAAATTGCCGAAGCATTCCCATTGTTCTCCAAAGAGACCGACAGACCGACGAAGCAGAAAGACTCTCCCGTTCTTCACCAGCCACTTGAAATGCTTCTTCATAGCCGTGTATTGAATAGGTTCATAACATTGCTCACAATATCCTCGTCTATCTGCGTGGTCGTACCTGTCACCTCGTTCGCGATGTCTTTCTTGGTCTGAATAACCTTGTACATATAGCCGTCGATTGTCTTGTCTCCAAGGAAGTAATAGCAGTTAACAGCGTTTTTCTGCCCGTTGCGATGCGCGCGGTCCTCGGCCTGCTCACAATCCGAATAGGTCCAGGGGAACTCTATAAATCCGACACGGCTTGCGGCTGTAAGAGTGAGGCCGGTACCGCCGGACTTGTAGTTGAGGATTATCAGCTTGCAGTCGGGATCATTTTGGAAGCGGTCGACGGCGGTCTGCTTTTGGGAAATATTGTCGGAACCAGTCACGGTGACAGCTTCCGGGAACTCGGCTTTAAGCGCGGCCACCACCTCCTTCAGATATGCGAACATGATCAGTTTTTCGCCTCCGTCTATAACATCATGGATAAATTCGGCCACAGCTTTTACCTTGCCACGGGCTGCAATCTCCTTCAGGATACCCATCCGTACCATAACCTCGCCTCGCATTGCCCTCGCAATCTTATCATCATCGGCGTTTTTGTACTGGCGTAGGTATCTGAGGAAGTTGTCCTCTGCATCCTGATACTCCTTGCGGTTGGTAATCTCGCAGGTGATGTACTGGCGCATTTTATCAGGCAACTGGGTCAGCTCCTTTTGTTTCTCTCTACGGAAAAAGCAACAGCACCATAAGCGGTAGTGCAGCTCCTTCATGTTGGAGGACTGCTTTGGACCATCACAGAATCTGGCAACAAACTGCTTGTAGCCCCCGAAGTCATCAAGCCGACCGAGTATCTTCAACTGCTGGATAAGGTCGGTGTTGTTGTTGACCACGGGGGTGCCGGTCAGTGCGAATATCCATTTTTTCCCTCGACAGATTCCTTCAACGAACTTCGACTGCTGTGTCTTTGACGACTTGCATTTGTGGCTCTCATCAATGATGACCGATTTGAAAAGCCGTACACGCTCATCGAACTCTATCGAGGCGAGGGTGAACCGAGTTGTGTTCTTGACCTTTATGACAAAGAATTTTTTAAGGCTCTCATAATTGGTTATGAACACCGGGCATATCGCCTCGCCGTCCGGTCTTTTCAGTTCCCAGAACCTGTCCCAGCTCGCACGGTTGGAATCATCAAGGATTACAGCGTTTATTCCTGCAAACTTCTTGAACTCACGCTGCCAGTTCACCTTGAGGGCCGCCGGGCATATCACAAGTACCGGGAAGGTCTCGCCGTATGTCGCCGCCTCTTTGTGAGCCTTGACAACCGCGCAAATGGCCTGAAGCGTCTTGCCGAGTCCGGGCTGGTCTCCAAAAATACAGCGCTTGTTGTCGAGAGCGTAGCGAACGCCCTCCAACTGGTATGAGTAAGGATTGTAGGGAGGCAATATATAATGGTCTCTGACAAACTCCTTCATCGGGGGGATTTCATACGTCAGGTCATGGGTCTCGCTACGCCTTGCAACGTGGGTGCAGAACCGCTTTGCAACGGCCCATGCCGCGAACTGCTCTACATACCACCGAGAATCATATCCCGGCGGAAACAGTTGGCTCTCCTTTTTGATAACCCATTCCCGTTCCGAGCCGTCCCATTGTCTGGTCGGGATTCTCTTTACGAGGTCTATCAGTGCAGGATTGTATTCAAAGGAGAGCCTGAACGTGCCGGGTGTTTCGGTAACGTATATAGGTTTCATCAGTTATGCTACTTGTCCGGCAGGGTCTTTAGGAGTGTCGGTGATAGATTCAACTTCGGCTGCTATGCCCGCATTGGCAAACGGATCCTCCTCATTCTCGAAGTCCAGCTCAGCCTGCTTGACCGACCATTTGCGTTCGAGGATGTACTGCTCGACTTCATAAAAGAAAGCGTCGATTGCAAATCGGAAATCTTCGGCTCGGGGCCAGCCGCTGTCATCAGCATCGAGGTCTGTCGGAGGTGTGTTGAGGTTGAGAACCTTTGAGGTCATCAGGGTACGCCGCCCCGTCAAGGTAGCTATCGGACAGTTGTCATCACCGCCCAAAGATACGCCTGACACATCAAGACGGCGCATTAGGTCGATATTCTCCTGAGAGTTGGCATTTTCCCAGTCATAACGATCCGCCTCTTTCTGTTCCGGAAGTTCCGCGAAATAGGGGATAAGCTCGGCAAGCCGGGTCTTGAGGTCCACGTGGACGGTATTCTTCCCCTTGATGGTAATCTCATTTCCGTCCTCGTCAATATAGGAAGCCTCGATTGTACTGCCCTTTGTCAGCTTTGCCTTTTTGATTTTAATACTCATTGTTATAAATTTAGTGTGAAAAAACATCGGATGGCCCACTGGACCACCCGATGTTATCTTGATTTGTATGTTATCTTGATTTGTACTCGTCAACGAAAGACTGGTAATGCCTGTCAGCAGGAAGCGGAAGCGTTATTCCGAACTCCGTGGCGGCATCGGCCTTGACCTTTTCCAGATAGTTTGTCATTTGCAGGGTATTGAGGTCGGTGGTGCTTCCAAAGACTCTGACCCATTTGTTGCCTACCGCGACATCACGGCCTAAGAACTTAGCCTTATAATAGTCATGGAAATCTTCTTTCGGAGTGCCCGTTGCTTCCTCCATGCATTTGTACCACATCCACATCAGGGAATTTTGTGAAATGGTGCGAGGCTCTGTTTTCCTGACTATCCTTACCGTGTAAACTCCGTTCCGGAGCAGCGAGCATAGATACTCAAACGACTTGTCCATGCTCACCACTCCGTCTCGTTTGGTGAGTATCGCGTCGGCCATCAGCGAACGAACGGCAGACCTTCGGGACCGAGATTACCGCCTTGCGGCGGGCCGGGCATCGGCGCGGGGGCCGGTTGTGCGTAGCCTCCTTGATTGGGATAGGATGGCTGCTGTGGATATGATGGCTGCTGTGGATAACCGCTCGGAGGATATGCCCCTTGTGCATGATAGCCGGGCGCCTGAGGATATTGAGGCTGCTGAGGATAGTCGGGCGCAGGTGCCGGCGTGGGACGCTGACCTACCGAGTGTGAGGTTTGCAGTGGCTGATATGGAGCCACGGACATTCCTTTGATGGTGTTGAAGTATCGGCCCTGGTACTCCCTGCCGTTCACATAGGCTTCCACGGTCACACGCTGGCCGGGGGCGAAATTGTCAAGTATCGCCATCTTGTCGCCGGAGAACTCTATGAGTACAAAGTTGGGATAACTTTTGCCGTCTTTCTCCCACGAGTCATCGAGGATGAGTTCTCGTTTTTGGAAATTTTCCGTCACCTGCATCACCGGCGAAATGAAGTGAATGAGGGCGGTTGCTGTTAGTTTTATCATCAGATTTATTATTTGAGGGTGAACCCACCCTTTGTGGGCTTGTTGGTGACATATTGATCGTAGAGGTCAGGGTGATCCTTTTTGAACCTTGCAGAGTCAAATGTGGCTCTGATGCTGTCGGCGGCGATAGTGGCCTTGAACATTCCGCTGTCCCATGACTTTATGCCGTGTTGCTCCATCGCCATTCTGAGAGCCTTTTTCGCCTCGTCGAGTTTGGCCTTGGTTTCCTGCTCCAACTTTATGAGGTCTGCCACATAGGAGATGACATCTTCGGGGACAATAGGAATAGTTTCCTGATTTGTGGCCGGAAGATTGGGGGTGATGCCGAACACAGACTGGTCATGGTGGAAATATACCGGACCGTTGTCGGTGAACATATATTCAGTGGAAAGCAACTCTCTTACAAGTTCCGAGGATTTACGCTCAATCACCCAGAACGCCGCTCTGTCCTGACGGAGCCAGTTGCAGGCCAATCCCTCGACTTTAAGACCGGGATTTTCTGCCTCGAACAGTTCCGCATAGATTGAGAGCTGCCACGACAGATATTCTTTGAGGGCATCTTCGCGGTTGTTGAAATATGCCGGGTTAAAGTAGCCACACAGCGGATAGCGGTCAAGGTTGTTGCTCTTGGTATCGACAAGCCATATTCCGTTTGTGCTGACGCGCTGCCACACATTGTCTATCTGTGAGGCATACTTGTCATTATCGGAAACCGTCAACTCGTTGGCGAGTGGAACGAAACCGTTGAGATGCCGGATATAGTTGTCGAGCTCGCGGCTCACATCCCATTCCATCACCTCGTAGCGGTCTCCCTGCCGGGTGTTGACTGATTGGATTGTCTGCCTTATGCCTAATTCATCGTAGGTCTGAATGGCATGGTGAATTGCGGTGCCTCGGCTTCCGGCTTTCGGTATAAGGAAATCTCTCACATAGGGGTCGGCCTCGGGATATACACCCAATCCGAGGATTGAGTGTATAAGACCCGTGATGCCGAGCAGCCTTTTCTCTCCGAGCATGTAGCTGTGCGCCTCCTCATCGAAGATTACAGGGGATTGCTTGAACTGTATCATTTGCCGGCGTGTTTAATTTGTTGAATTTTAGTGCAGGCAGCCTTATAGAACTCGGTGCCATTCATGCAGAGGGCCGGAACCATTTTCGCCCATTTGCTCCACAACTCCTGAAAAGCCTGCTCTGAGGTGACTGCATTCAGTTCCGAGAGAGCCTGTTGGAGTTGAGCACCGGTGAATGCCATAGCGGAAGTTCCTTGTCCTTGTTGAGCCTGCTGGCTTTGGTTGGCAGACTCTCTTGTGGATTCCTCATACTTGCTCTCATTATGCCCCGTGGCTTTGGGACCATACCAGATGTTGCCGCCGATTCCAAGAGGCTTCATGGCGATTGAGAGTGCATCAGTGAGAGCCATTTTATAACCCTCATCGTTCACATAAGCACCCTTGCTCTCCATTGATACGATGGCAGAACCGCCATTGCCGGGAATGGGTTCGCTCCACTCTTTTGTTTCGGGATCGCGAACAAAGAGATGGACATTGCAGAAGCACTTGACCTCGTTTCCGTAAGCCTCGGTCCACTGCTTTACAATTTCGTATTTCCAGCCGAATCCGACAGGGCCGAAAATCTCGGTCATCCGTTTCATTCGCCACATCGGATTAACATCCGACATACCTTTGAGTCGGCCTGCCCTGATAGGCTTGAGCGCATCTGCCGGAACCTCGCACCCTTGCGAGTAGAATCTTAGGTTGTTTTCGAGGATAGTCTTTGCCTGTTCCTCGACAGTCTCCTGAACCTCGTTGACTTCCTGGGCCTGTTCAGTTTGTTTTTCCTTTGCCATATAGGTAGGGGTTTATTGGTTTGACTTATTTATATCTTTGTTTCTGATATACAGTAAAATTAGTCATAATTAGCGAGTTACACAAACAGATTGACCGCCATTTTTACGCCTTAACATTTACTGACATTTTAAGCTCTTTCAGTTCTCTGCGTGCCTCCATCAACAACATCTGAGAGGATGTATGTAGATTTTCAATGGTCTGGTCTACCTGTGCCGAATATTTGCCCCACAAGCCCAGGAACGAGAGCGTCTTGAGAGCGGCGCAATAAATCCACATCTGATTGAGGATTGATTTTTCTATCGGGTTCACTTGACAGATATTTGAGTATAATGTTTGACAACGCGATTACTTTCCGGCACATACCCTCGTCGAACATACCTATGTGGGTTTGCTCTTTCGGAAGCCCGAAAGCTACTGACAGGACTTCATAAGCAGATGTCCGGGGAAGATAGCCATCTTTCCATATAGGGTCGAAAGCCTCGTGAGCCAGATGCTTCAGTTCTCGCAGTTCTTTATTCGCAACCCTGCCGAGCGCCTTGTCAGTGCCTTTGTGACAGCCGACCCATGCACCGCACGGTTCGCAGATGTAACACTTGGAGCCGTAGGAGCGCCCGTAGATTTGGGAGTCCTCAACGAGTTTAGTTGGATTTCCACAATACGGGCAGCTCCAGCCGAGTAAAACCAGCGGGTCATCTTTCAGATTCATTTTTAACGTGGTTTGCCACCTCGGCAAATGCAGAGGCGAACTTGTCTATATCTTCAGTATGAATGAAGATGCGCTGTCGCTCCTTTTTACCGGGACTGCGGTCGACCGGAATCTCCGAGATAGAGATATAGGGCTGACCCTTTTTATCTTTGTGCGCGTCGATGTAATAGATACGAGTACCGGCACTGACACGCACAGTCTTTGTCGGTTTATCCATTTTGATGATGTGTTATGATGATGTGGTTGAGAGAGCAGGAGTCGAACCTGCTTGTAGGTTATTCCTCGCGTTCTATTACCCTACGCCCTTCCAAAAGGGGTGGCACTCGCCGATTGCCGGTCTCCCATGTAAGAAACCGGACTATCTTCACAGACCATCCGGCATTAATGATATTATTCTAAGTTGGGTGGTGGAGCAGGCAGGAATCGAACCTGCAAAATGCGTGGGTTTCCTCTATCTAACCGGTCGGCATGATGTTCGCGACCATCGTAGCCTTCTGATTGATAGCAAGGGATTGGTTTGCTTTTACATCAGACTAAAGTCCTATCTCGCCCTTTCCATTTGAGCAACCACGTCTGTAAAGAGAACTCAGCGTAAGCCAATTTCGCCTCTGCTCCATATAGCCGAGATTACCCGCTCGGCTGTCGGGGTTTGAATTAAAATGCTGCCGCGACCCTCACGGGCACTCAAAGGCATCTGTGTTTAACGAAATATCCGACCCTCGCGGGCTTGTACCTATGTGGTTATTTTCTTTTTCTCATGTTCCGGCAGTTTCGCAGAACCTGAGCGGCATTGCAGTGCCACTTGCCGTTCTGCACATTATTTGGTTTGTCGGCCTCGATAGCGCCGGAGGCTATCAAGTCCTCTAATTTCTTTACTCCCCCGACAATCTTTGCCGAGAGGTCTTTGCTGAATGTTTCGCCGGCCATCACCGCGAAGATGTTTTCAAGCATGATGGCCTCCGGATTCAACGCTGTTGTGTGAAACTTTCCCATAGGCTCATGCTGTTCTTATGACATCCACGCACTTGTCGGCGTAATTGATTTGTGTTTTCCAATTCCGGCCTTCCTCTATGCGCTCGTTTACAAGCGAGGTAGAGGGGGTAGCGCGGATGGTGCTGTACTTATATTTGGAAAGTGGAAAACGAATCGTCTCTCCGACTTCCATATTTCTGAACTCCTCAGTAATGCCGAGGGTTGCGATTCTAATTTCTTTAGTTTCCATATCGGTTAAATTTAGTTTGGAACGGCGGCAGGTGTCGATCCTGCATTGACCACTATCGCCCGGAGGCTACGCCGCTCGGAAAAAATCACTAATTTTGTATTGCCAAACCAAAAACTAATGATAAGAAGATGAATCAATTTGAGTCTTTCAAAACTCCAAAAGGAGAATTTGTTGTGGTAAATAAAGCCACAATCACATACATTAAAGAGGAGAATGGGAACTGCCGAATTTTCTTCAATTCGCTTTCCATCAACGGAACAGTTCAGTCAGTTCTCATCCAATGCTGTATTGAGGAGGTTGAGCGAATACTCAACGGTGAGTAAGCCACTTATATAGTGTCTCATCAGTGCAGCAGGTACCGTCTATCTCCCGGACGTTTTCAATAAGCCATAGCCTGCATTTCCATTCTCTCATTGGAGCATTGATGATGAACGAGGTTGCGTTTTCGTAATCTCCAAATGATTGTGTGCATTTAAGCACTCTTCTTTTTATGACTTTTATAATTGCCTTTTTGATTATTTGAGGTATCATGTGAAATGAGTTTTGAGTATAGGAACGATGGGCGGACTCGAACCGCCGCTCCTCTTGCGAGTGCTCTACCACTGAGTCATACACCGTTCTTTATTATATCGTAGGCCGTAGCCTTAGATGTCGGTTATTACGCGGTCCATTTGCCACGGGCGGACACGACTCAACCCGCTCCCGGTCATTTTCGGCATAAGCACCGGGAGATATTTCTTACCGCGAACACGGCCTGCCGTGTCGCTCATCACTGCATCGGCATCATCCATCGGGCTTGACCGCGTTATGCAGTGGAATTTCCAATACGTCAAGGTACTCTTTTTGACTTTACTCAAAGTTGTGGGAGTGGCAGGGCTCGAACCTGCAACCACTCGCTCTCGTTAGCGAGCCTCTATCCAGTTGAGATGATATACACTCCCGGGTGCAACCCCTTTCGGGGCCGGGCCTCTCTTGGCCCTCGGCATTGCTCTCTCCAGAGCGCCGTGAATTGGTTTGACTTGGGCGGAGGGTTACTGGCCTATTGCATCAATAAGTGTTGCAATAGCAGATACCTGCTTTTTGATGCGGGATTCCCGTGCATATGCCTCGGTATGCCATTTCACGTATCTGTCTCGGTCAGCTTTAAGAGCCTCATTCTGTTTGGTGAGGTCGGCAATCTCCTTAATGGGATCGGGGTCGGCAACTACAAGATTAGCAACGACGTTAAGTTCGTTGGCATGAATGATTTCGCGGAGGCTGTAAACCGGGTCATCACCCGTGCCGGCCATCTTATCCTCGGTAGTAGTCAGCAGAATGGTCTGCTTTTCCGGGTCGATGGTGACTGTTGCACCGCATTTAGCGGCATCCACGGCGAGGAAGTCGAAAGACTTCTTGTCATGAGCAGTGTAGAGGTATGAAATTTTGTCTGCCATATTGGTTGTTGGTTATTTGGTTTGACTTAGGAGGGGTTATTCAGGGAAATGGAGGGCTTTGATACCACGGAAGATTGCCAGCACCTCTTGTTCGGCATCATAGACCACCGGGCAGTCCTCGCAATTTTTTACGCCATTCAGTTCGAGGGTGTGGATTGTAAAGCGCACATAATCCTCTGCACGTTTGAGATTGTCGAACTCGACACAAAGGGCAATCATTTGCAGGTGCTTTTCAACGAACATTGTTACTGCGCGGTCATACCATGCCTTGGTCAGCTCTACGGTATTGGTGCGCATGAGCGTCATTCGCTTTTCACACTCCTCTTGTTTGACCGTGTTATCGGCCTGGAGAGGCCGGATTGTGGCTTTGAGGCTTTCAATCCGCTGTTCTTTGGTTAGGTTGGTTTCCATATAGATTTTTATTGATTAGTCTGATATTTCGTCAAGGGTCTCTGTAATCACATACCATTCAAAGCGGCAATTATTCAGTTGCTCATCGGAGAGGGAGCAGCAATGTTTGACGGCGTAGAAGTAGAGTGCCTGTGTCTTGGTGCCGTCCTCGTTCTCGATGACCCCGAAAGAGCGGTCACGCTTTTTGAATCCGAGCTTTTTCAACTCGCTCCAGGTGGTGAGCAGAGCGGGCTTATGGCCTCCCCAGATGGGAGCGCTGATTTCTTTTCCGATGATTGATGTAGCCATAGAGGTCATTTTTATTGATTACTGTTCGGTTATCTCAACCAAAATCGCTAACTTTGCGATGTTTGAATTAAGATGTTGCAAAGTTAACCCCAAATGAGGTAATATGCAAATTTAAAACTTCATTTGAGGTTATTTTTAAATTTTATTAACAATACACCTCCAAAATGGACATCGTTGACAGACTATCAGACCTCATATCTGCATCTAAGCTCTCAGTGAGAGCTTTTGCAGCTAAACACGGCATTAAACAACAAACACTCTCTAACCAACTAAATAGAGTTAGAGAACTAAGTCTATCTACAATTTCATCAATTCTAACCTCAAATGAAGATATTTCCGCAGAGTGGCTATTACGCGGTAAAGGGCAAATGATTCTTGGAGAAAACCAAGATGACACAAAAAATGCAGAGCGTATGAATAGGCTTATTGATACAATCACAACGCTCCAAGATACAATCAACGCAAAGACAGACCAAATCGCAACTCTAACCGAGCGCGTGAAACAACTGGAAAATCAACTTAATTCAAAATGATATGGCGTTCTTCAGCTTCGATTTAGACGAAATCTTAAACCAGAAAGGCTGGACTCCGGCCACAATAGATGGGCAACAATGCGTTCAAAAGAGGATTCAATTAAATCCAATTGAATTAGACATGTTTAGTACACTTGATATAACCCGGCTCCCCGATGGTTCAATATGGCTCGACTTCTTAAGCGAAAAATATGCTCCCACAAAACAAGCTATGGATTTTATGGCATATTGCACCCAACTTTGGGGTGTTGATTCAAAAGGTAGGGGAAATCCATCCGATAAAGATGTAATTGACCTGCGAAATGGAACATTTGGAAGAACTTGGCAAAATGTAAAGATGGTCCAAATTAAACTGCCCGAGTGTTTATCACTTTCAGTCGCACTTAGAATAATAATAGACAATCCCGATATGAATAGTTTCATCTCAAATCTTGCCAAAGGATTTGTCCGTTCAGCGGTAAATCAAGTTGGCAGAGATGGCGGTCGAGTCATCTCCAATAAAATCTACAATGGTCAAAATTATGTACCAGTCAACACATCCCAACAGGCATCTCAACCCATGAGTACCTACGCACAAATTCCAGATAATGCCACTTATGCCAATCCCTCTCTATCAAGTGGCAAGTACATACTTCTCGTGTTTCTGTCATTGCTATTCTTTCCCTTTGGAACTTTCGGAGTTCTTATATATGGACTCGTAAGATACAACAAAACGGATATGAAAGTCACTTGGGAAGAAATGCAACATCAATACACAGTGGATCGTCGATATAAATCTGGGCAACGTTATGCCGGGATTCAAACGACCACTCACTCAACCTCTATTCCGGCAAATGAATATGCTTTGAGTGAATATAAAAAAAGTGGGAAAATCTTAATGATGCTATCTGGAATCATAGGTGTTCTGATGACACTTTGTATCCTGATTGCCAAGTAGCAAATTTATTACCGTAAAATTGTCGGAAGAAAATTAAGACCTATTGAAATATCAAGATTTTCAGCCTACTATAAGGATATACGACAATTTTTGCCTATATTTGCGTATAAACACAATATTATGGCATTTGAAATCGAACACAAATATCTTGTAAAGGATGAATCTTACAAAGATATGGCTTATACGAAGGTGGAAATCAGGCAAGGCTATCTTAACCGTCTTCCACAACGCACGGTCAGAGTCCGGACAAAAGGAGATAAGGGCTATTTAACCGTGAAAGGCATAAACGAGGGTGACAAGAGACTCGAGTTTGAATACGAAGTACCATTTAAGGATGCTCTTGAGATGCTTGAGCTATGCGAACCCGGCATAATCCATAAGACACGTTGGCTTGTAGATTACGAAGGAAACATTTGGGAAGTGGACGAGTACCACGGATCACATGAAGGCATGACAGTTGCGGAAATTGAAATTCCGGATTCTTCATATAAATATACAATCCCCCCATTCATAGGAGAAAACGTCACAGGCAACCCGGCTTACTATAATTCAAACCTCTGAAAACAGAGGCAAAAAGAAGTTTTGCCTCTGTAGGCTGCAACGAAGTTTGAGAACCGCCGCATCATCGCCTTTTCTCCAGCCCTTTCAGCATCATTGTCAGCTCGTCGCGCACGTCAAGGAGCTTGTCGATTATGTCCATACGTTTGGTGATATTGGTGCGGTTGAGCCGCATCTGCTCTTTAGCGGCCTCGATCTTAAGCCCCCTGACCTTCACCAAATAGTAGATGATGCGCAAAGTCTCGATATCATCGGGGGTGTAGTATCTTAAATTTGTGGAGCTACGGAAAGGCTTGACATCAGGGAATTCACTCTCCCAATATCTCAGCGTCGGTTGCGAAACTCCAATGATTTCCGCCACGTCTTTAATCTTATAATATTTTTTAGTCAAATCTGAAGCCATAATCCAAATTTTTTCAGTCAAGCACCATACCGGCATTGTCGGCCACCCGAATCATCTCCGTATATTGCTCGGGAGTTAAATCCATAAAAAAATAATTCACCGGGTTCTGGCTTTTCTCCTTATGTATCACCTCATAATGAAGATGAGGTTCTTTGGAAGCCCCTGTCGAACCCACTCTCCCGATCTCCTGACCACGCTTCACGACATCGCCCTCCGCAACAAGAATGCGGTCGAGATGGGCATATCTGCTGCAATAGTCGAAACCATGGCTGATCTCTATGCAATTTCCCAACCCTGCAAGACGGTCGGCCTTTTCGATTATCCCGTCTCCCGTGGCGAAGACAGGCGTGCCGGAAGACGCCGAGAGGTCGATGCCTTCATGAAGAATCGTGGAGCCGTTAATTGGATTTCTTCGTAGCCCATAGCCTGAGGATATAATGAAATCACCCGCCTTGATGGGAATGACAGAGGGAATATGCGCAAGCTTCTCCTGCTCATTTCCTATTGCCTCACGAAGCTGATTGAAGCTTTGCACCTGGGCGAAAAGCTGACGCTCCAAAAGATCCATCCGTTGGGTGAGCCTGGTGACGAGTCCCGCATCATTCAGCTTCTCAAGCTCCCTATAACGATTCTCATTGTCAAGCCCGGCAAGACGCTGCCCTCTGCTCATAGGCTCCATCCCCATCATAACGCGATAGAAATTATCATCGCGTTCCTGAAGCCTCTCCATGACTTTCAGGGAATTGTCAAGACGTCGCTCAAGAATGGCATATTGAGTGCGTAGCTGGGTATTCTCTTTCCGGAGATTTTCCTCGGTCGGGGAATCGAAAAAATAAAAAACGAGCACGAACAGAGAGAAAGCAATCGCCAACGCAATCATCCACGTCTTCCCCCACGTGGCAAGACGCATTCTTAGCGACGGATATACTCTCTCGAAGTTATCTGTCTCCGGATTATATTGATAATAGACTTTTTTAGCCACTTTTCATTATGAATTGAGAAACTTCCATCTGTTTGATATTGCAAAATTATTGAAAATCCACTAATTTTGCAACTTAAATTAAGAACGACATAAAAAACCAGGCAAGTTGCAACAGTCAGACTGCCGGGAAGACTGAAGTAATGACATTAATCAAATGTGTGTTGAATCAAGACACACCCTTAACCAATATATAATGACAGCTAACGAAATCAGAGAATCGTTTAAGTCTTTCTTTCGCGAAAAAGGGCATCAAATCGTGCCTTCCGCACCGATGGTAATCAAAGACGATCCCACGCTGATGTTCACCAACGCGGGCATGAATCAATTTAAGGACATAATCTTAGGCAACCGACCCGCAACCCACAGGCGCGTGGCCGACAGCCAGAAATGTCTCCGCGTGTCGGGCAAACACAACGACCTTGAGGAAGTGGGACATGACACCTACCACCACACAATGTTTGAAATGCTCGGCAATTGGTCGTTTGGAGATTATTTCAAAGAGGAAGCGATCGAATGGGCATGGGAATATCTCGTAGATGTGCTGGGCCTGAACCCCGACCGACTTTATGCAACGGTCTTCGAAGGATATGAGCCGGAGGGTCTTGAAAGAGACAATGAAGCCGCATCCTATTGGGAAAAGCATCTACCGAAATCACATATCATCAACGGCAACCGCCACGACAATTTCTGGGAAATGGGCGACACCGGACCTTGCGGCCCATGCTCCGAAATCCATATCGACCTCCGTTCGGATGAGGAGAGAAAGGAAATCGACGGAGCGACCCTGGTCAACAAAGACAATCCCCAAGTGATTGAAATCTGGAATCTCGTCTTCATGCAATACAACCGCAAGGCCGATGGCTCCCTTGAGCCTCTGCCAGCAAAAGTGATCGACACGGGCATGGGATTTGAGCGACTCTGCATGGCATTGCAAGGGAAAAAATCCAATTATGACACAGACGTATTCACTCCCATAATTGATGTCATTTCAGGAATGACCGACCTTAAATATGGTGTTGACGCCAAGGTTGACGTAGCAATGCGTGTCGTAGCCGACCATTTGCGCACCATCGCATTCTCTATCGCCGACTCCCAGCTCCCGTCGAATGCCAAGGCCGGATACGTGATTCGCAGGATTCTTCGCAGGGCTGTCAGATATGCATATACATTCCTCGGCAGGAAAGAATCCTTCCTCTATCGACTCGTGGATTGTCTTGTAGACCAAATGGGCGAATCATATCCCGAACTCAAGGCACAACAAGACCTTATAAAGAAGGTGATCAAAGAGGAGGAGGAAGCCTTCCTCCGCACTCTCGACAACGGCATCAAGCTTCTCGACTCACTTATGGAGAATTCGAAAGCCGAAGGCTCACAAACATTGTCGGGCAAGGATGCCTTTGTCCTTTACGACACCTACGGATTCCCTCTCGACCTTACTGAGCTAATCCTGCGCGAAAACGGAATGGATCTGGACCAGAAGGGATTTGACACAGAGATGAAGAAACAAAAGGAAAGAGCCCGCAATGCGGCCGCCGTCGAGACAGGCGACTGGACTGTCGTGGCTCCCGGCGAGCAGGAATTCGTGGGCTACGACCTCACTTCCACTCCGACTTCCATACTTCGCTATAGGAAGGTGAAACAAAAAGGTAAAGAATATTTCCAGATTATTCTCTCGAAGACGCCATTTTATGCCGAGATGGGCGGACAGGTGGGCGACCGAGGCTTCCTGACTTCCGAGAACGGAGAGAAAATCGAAATATTCGACACTAAACGAGAGAACAATATAGGAGTGCACCTTACCCATAAACTCCCATCGGATCCGTCAGCGTCTTTCACGGCAGAAATCGACGAAGCCGCACGCATGGCAACGTCGGCCAACCACTCCGCCACCCATCTTCTCCATGAAGCCCTTCGCGAAGTGCTCGGCAATCACGTTGAGCAAAAGGGATCTTTCGTATCGCCGAGCGTGCTACGCTTCGACTTTTCACACTTCCAGAAAGTCTCTCCGGAGGAACTTCGCAAGGTGGAGCATATCGTCAATTCAAGGATACGCAAGGCAATGCCGCTTGAGGAGGCTCGCGAAATGCCTATAGAAAAGGCTCGCGAAATGGGAGCGATGGCCTTGTTTGGAGAAAAATACGGCGACAAGGTCAGGGTCGTGAGATACGGCACATCAGTGGAGCTCTGCGGCGGCACGCACGTCGCCAACACGGGCAACATAGGCATGGTCAGGATCCTTTCTGAAAGCTCGATAGCCGCAGGAATACGCAGAATCGAAGCCGTGACAGCCAATGGCGTTGAAGAGATGCTCGACAATTTCCAGGACACCATGAAGGATCTTTGCTCCTTCCTTGGAAATTCCTCCAACATAAAGGCAGCCGTGGAGAAATCCATTAAAGAGAACACGGAGCTGCATAAACAGGTGGAAGAGTTTATGGCAGAGCGCACCCGCAATCTGACGACCGAGGTCCTGAAGAATGCCACAGTCATCAATGGGGTGACCGTATGCAAGATCGCCGGGCCAAGAATGCCGGAAATCGTGAAGAACGTTGCCTTCAACATCCGCAAGAGCTCACCCGAACACACCGTCTTCATCGGCACCACCGTCACCGGCGACAAACCGCTACTCACTCTTATGGTGACAGATGACCTCGTGAAACAAGGCATCAATGCCTCCCAAATTATCCGCGAGGCTGCAAAGTCAATAAAAGGCGGCGGCGGCGGACAGCCATTCTTCGCTCAGGCAGGAGGCAAGGACATTGATGGACTTTCTCTTGCTTACGACAAAATCATTGAGCTTCTGAAGATATAAATTTTAGCATCGCCAATACGGCAGCCATCCAAAATCCCACAAAAATGCGGAATTTCGATAAAAATTCTACATTTTTGTGGGATTTTTTGTTCTTCAAGGCGTATTTCCACATTTGAGATGTAACATTTTCGCGCTATAGTTGTCATTTAATTGTATGGGGCGTGTCAGGTCCTTCTCCACTTACACTCTCCCAATCTCATATAACCCTTTTATCAATTATGGAAATCACTAAATACAAAATGAAGTCTCTTATGCTGGGCATATCATTGTCTTGCTCCGCATTTTTGTTTCCGGCCATGTCGCAGTCTTACGTGGTCTTAGCCAAGGACGCGAAAGTCTTTGACGAGCCCAATCCCACTTACGTCACGCTAAATCAAAAAAACAAGGAAGTCGCTCCTGTCGCCGGCATGGCATTCAAGAAAATCGAGGATAAGGCAGGATGGTCGATGGTGGAATATTCACCGGGGCTGAGGGGATATATTTCCGACCTTGTGAAGGCCGGGAAATGCTCCAAGCCCAAAGTCGGCACATATACCGTAAAAAATAAGGGCAACGAAAAACTTGCGGCAACCTTCGACGGCACATCATGGACAGCCACAGTCGGCGCAAAAAATTATAGTGGCAAGGATTTCAACAATATTGTGGTCTTCTTCGATGCGAAAAACAATCCGGCCTATTCCTTAGTGGATTTCGGATCCGGGCCAATAGTAATGTGCTACGACAACAGCGTCACAAATTTCTTCTGATTATTCATAGCGCTTTCCTCTTGATTTTTCCGGGGAAGAAATACTGCCCTTTACGTTTAGTGGCACCGCCGTATTCCACTGCATGTCTCGGGCATCTATGATAGCAGGCCAGACACGAACAGCAATCGCCGCCCCAGACAGGGCGGCCTTTTTTCATAGTGATGTTTCTCCGGCAACAGTTGGCCGCGCATATTCCGCAACCGATACACTCTATTGAACTTCTCCATTTTACTGGAAATATTCCCCATTTCCTGAAAAGAGGATAGATGAGCTTTGTCTTCAATCGGGGCATGGATCCTCTGACCACATCCACGACACGTTGCCGCGATATTATCCCCTCGGCAATTTCATTGATCCTTGTCCGAGCCTCGTCAAGTTTTTTCCTCTCCAAATCATGCGGATCGACATCGAAGCCGGGCAAAAGGACGTAGTTGTTGGGCATCGTCACGCTCCATATGGATTCCGCAATAAAACATCTGCTCATCAGACTCCTCTGAATCATCTCCGGAGCAAGTGCGACTTCATCGCCACAAGTCATGACAATCCATATTCTTCCGCCACCCTCATTGACCTCATGGATAAAACTATGCGGAAGGCTATCGACAAAGTCCAGCATATCCGGAGCAACGCCCCATGAATAAACAGGGAATACAAGTCCAAGAGTCTCCCCCTTGAACGTTATGTCGCGATCTTTGATATCCGAGATGCAGACAACGTCCTCATTTAGAATAGACCCTAACGTCTCTGCCACGTAAGCGGAATTTCCGGTGCCGCTAAAATAAAAAATCATATTCCTGCAAATATTCTAAACACCAATTCCTTCAGCAATTCATATTCATTCTGGGTGGAGCCAATACCCTTGCTATGAACGTCGTATTCCCTAATTGCATGGATAGCAGCAAGAGCCTGCCGGGCATTGTAGTAGCGCAAACCGTCGCGATAATCCCTCAGCGCATAGGGAGTCTTCAATTCAAGGGCAGCCATCAGCGAACTGTCGCTTTTGTCGCGGGTCACCGCAGCGATAAACAGCTTGGAGAAATAGCTGAATATCGTAGCCACTATCATTACTCCCGGGTTTTGACGAGGATTCCTTGAAAAATACTCCACTATCATCATCGACTTGGGATAATCTTTTTTCGACAATGCCTTTACCAGCTCAAAAGTGTTGAAATCCTTTGAAATGCCGATGTTCCTCTCAATCAACTCCGGGGAAATCCTTTTCACGTCGGCTCCGGCCGCCACTATCAGCTTGTCGATTTCTCCGAAAAGTTTGCTGAGGGGATTTCCGATATAGTCGCAAAGCAGGCTGACCGCCTTCTCGTCTATACCAATTCCTTTGGACGCACAATAATCCATAATCGGGCCGGAAAGCTGATAGTCTCTTAATTTATCGCTCCTGAAGACCACGCAATCGACATCTTTTGCCTTCTTAATCAACGACGATGTAGCAGGAATCACATCGCCCTTATAAACTACCACGAGCACAGTAGTAGGGTTCGGATGAGCCACGTATGAGGAAAGTTTATCGAGCTGCGATTTTGCCTGACTCATTGTCTGAGCCTCCTTCAGCATGACAAGCTGCCGCTCCGCCATTACGGGATACTGCTGCGCACAACCAATGACACGCCCTATGTCGGAGTCCTGACCATAGAAAGTCATGGAATTGAAATCCCTGTCGGCTTCATCTACGACTGAGTTCTCAAGCGCTTTTACTATTTGGTCGATATAATAGGTTTCCTCCCCCATCAATATATAGACAGGCGAGAATTTTCCCTTCTTTATCGAGCTCATCAATTCCCTGAAACCGGGACCCTTGTTCTTGTCAGTCAAAGCCATTTATCTCCATCTTTGGTTTTAGAAATTGTTTAAACTTTTTACGCTAATGAAGTTGATTAATGCCTTCATCCTTATTTTGAAGGCTCTTTTCCAATCTTTCATCATCTTTTCGGCTGTTTTTGAATCACTCATAGGTCGTTTAGCCCGCTAAACTCCCTCTTCGCTTTTCAAAACCATCTCGAAAATATGACGAAATCTTGAAAAAGAAAAAGATTAAACAACTTCTTCAAAAAAATATTTCCTGAAAATCGTGAATATCACTACCGTCCCAATAAAACTGGCAACCAGCAACACAGTGTTCTCCATTCCTCCCGTCAAACCGACTGCACTTAACATTCCATCGTTGTCACAGCCACGCCATTCCACAAGCACAACCACGCTGTTGTTTAATGCGTGGGCAAATATAGGGGGCCATATGCTTCCTGTCCAGACGAGAAGGTAGCCAAAATATACTCCCATCAACAATCTCGGGAAAAATCCGAAAAACTGGAAATGCATTGCGCTGAAGACCAACGCCGTCAGCCATACAGCGGCATGTTTGCCCACATTGGATTCTCTTAAAGTAGTCTGCAACCCACCCCGGAAAAACATCTCTTCCGAAAATCCGGTCAAAAGTCCCACCACAAGGACATTTATCAATAGCTCCCATAAATAATAGACTCCGAAAATCTTATCCGTCACGGCAGCACTTGAACTCTCCCAATCCCTCAATGTCTGCTCAAGACCGGATGCCCACTCAGGGAACTTAATCGAAGCGTTCCATTCAATGATTAAGTTCATTGCCGGCATTGACATTAAGAATACGGCTATTATTGCCGCATACACCTTCGGAGGAGCCGACTTCCTTAAGCCAAGGAAGAGGAAAGGATCCTCGCCCGAAAATTTCGCCGTGAGCCATGCAGGCAGACAGAAAGCAACGACACATTGGGCTACAGAAGTGATGATTATCTCTCCCCAATCTGTCAGCAACGTCAGACTTTTCAGCCAGACAGACAGACCAGACACGACGAGCATGCCAATAAAAAACGACCCGAAAAGCACACAAAGCCTAAGGACCGTGCTTCTCCTAAGCATCAAATTGTAATCCGCGCAATCAGACATCGAAAATTTTTCTTGTGAAAATGAAATCGCGGCCAAGATATTTCTCCCTCACAGTCGGATTGGCAGCAAGCTCTTCGCTCGTGCCCTGAAACAGAATCTTCCCTTCAAACAGGAGATAGGCCCTGTCAGTGATGCGGAGGGTCTCCTGGGCATTGTGGTCGGTGATTAGAATTCCTATATTCTTTGATTTCAACTTATAGACGATTTCCTGAATGTCGGAGACGGCAATAGGGTCGACTCCGGCGAATGGCTCATCGAGCATTATGAATTTAGGATTAATGGCGAGACATCGGGCGATTTCCGTGCGGCGACGCTCTCCTCCCGACAATTGGTCGCCAAGATTTTTGCGGACTTTCTGAAGCCGAAACTCGCTTATAAGGCTCTCCAGCTTCTCCTTTTGATATTCGGCCGAAGTCGGCGTCATTTCGAGCACAGCCCTGATATTGTTTTCAACGCTGAGCTTCCTGAAGACAGAAGGCTCCTGCGCAAGATAGCCTATACCCAATTGCGCGCGTTTATAAACGGGATATTCAGTTATGTCATGTTCGTCAAGGAATATTTTCCCCTCATTCGGAGTGATAAGTCCGGTCGTCATATAGAAAGTAGTGGTCTTTCCCGCACCGTTAGGACCGAGCAGACCTACAATCTCACCCTGCGAGACATCAATGGAGACATGGTTGGCCACAGTCCTTTTCCCATATCTCTTAACGAGATTTTCTGTTCGCAACACTCCTTTTTCAGGAATCACTATCTTCCTATCCTCCTCTATGGCAGCGCCATTCTCCTCCAACTTCAGGCTTTCTTCTATCGACACCCGTTGCATGTCGGCAACGGGGGAATCAACCTGCCCGGAATCACCGTCTGATACCGACGACGTTTTTTTCTTAAACAATGGAAATATTTTCATATCTTTCAAGAGTGGGTTTTCTCATGTGCCGCTGTGAGCAACGACCGAATATAATCCGTCAGCAACTTGATGGCCACCTTATTGCTACCACCCTGAGGGATAATCAAGTCGGCATATCGTTTCGATGGCTCAATATATAGCTCATGCATCGGCTTGAGAGTTTCCTGATAACGGTCGATCACAATTTGAGGAGTGCGGCCCCGCTCAATGCAATCTCTCGAAATGACCCTTATCAGGCGTTCGTCGGCATCAGCATCGACAAACACCTTGACGTCGAGCATATCGCGAAGCGGCTTATCTGTCAGGACAAGTATGCCCTCTACCACGACCACCTCTCTCGGCTTAACGACCACCGTCTCTTTCATTCTGGAGCACGTCAGGAAGTCGTAGGTCGGCATCTCAATTGCCTCTCCATTCTTAAGACGGTTGAGATGATCACACAGCAGACTCCATTCAATCGAAGCAGGCTCGTCGTAGTTCATCTTGAGCCTTTCTTCCAAAGGGATATGCGCATTGTCTTTATAATAGCAGTCCTGGGGCAAGACAGCGACCCGGTCGGCGGGCAACGATTCAATGATCTTGCGCACGACCGTGGTCTTTCCCGAACCGGTGCCTCCTGCAATTCCTATTATCAGCATGTTGTAAACTTTGTTGTTAAGTATATTTATGAAGAATTCTTATATCACCATCGTCCTGGCAAGCATCCCGAATCTTCCATTGGCAAAATTAATAAAATAATCCCAAGAGAACAAAACGATGGCATAAAAGTGTTTTTATTATTGAAGTCGTCCGGCCATTTCTTCTTTATTCTCTCATTTTCCCTATAAAGGAGGTCTTCAAATTTTTTTTTATGGGGAAGAAGTGGAATGTGCGAAAATTTCCGAAATACCGACCATTCCAAGAAAAGGATATCAGCCGTTTTGATTCCGGATTGCTTATTTTTTATTAATTTTGCAGATGTTTTACGAAAAGGGAGCTATTCCTTGGCCTCATATCCGGGACTGCCCGTTTTCTCACTTTTTAATAGAGACAAGACAATGATTGTTTCATCAATTGCTTCATTCGGCCGTTATTGCATGTTCCTGACGCAAGTGTTTCGCTTGCCCGACAAAGGGAAGGTGTTTTTCAACCGCCTGATTTTCGAAATCAACAAGCTGGGTGTGGATTCCATCCCGCTCGTGATAATCATCTCCCTGTTCATAGGGGCGGTCATAACAATTCAGATGACGATCAACATCGTCTCGCCGCTGATTCCGTCGTATTCCACGGGATTGGCCACGCGTGAGATTCTTCTTCTTGAATTTTCATCCACTATGATGAGCCTCATCCTTGCCGGAAAAGTAGGAAGCAACATAGCCTCTGAAATCGGCACGATGAGAGTGACCGAGCAAATAGACGCCCTTGACATTATGGGCATCAATTCCGCCAATTTCGTGGTTCTCCCCAAAATTATAGGTTTCGTATTCTTCGTCCCAGTCCTTTGTATTCTCTCGATGTTCATGGGCCTTGTGGGCGGATGGTTCATCGCCCAGTTCACGTCAATGCTGTCGCTGGAAGACTACGTTTTCGGCATCCAGTCTTTTTTCAACGAATGGTACGTATGGTACGGCATAATCAAGACCGTAGTCTTCGCCTTCATAATCACGACCATAGCAGCCTATTACGGCTACTACGTAAAGGGGGGTGCCCTCGAAGTCGGACAGGCAAGCACGAAGGCCGTGGTGTCAAGTTCGATTATAATCCTTTTGGCCGACGTAATCCTGACAAAACTTCTTCTCCAGTAAATCCAAGCAAAATATGATTGAAGCTAAGAATATATCAAAATGGTTCGACGGACAAAGGGTGCTTTACGATATCTCCGCCACATTTGAAACCGGGAAAACCAACCTTATCATCGGACAAAGCGGCTCGGGAAAAACCGTTTTCATGAAATGCCTGATAGGTCTGCTTTCGCCGGAAGAGGGGACTATCCTGTATGACGGGCGGAAATTCCGCTCCATGAACGAGCAACAGAAACGGGCATTGCGCACGGAAATAGGAATGCTCTTCCAAGGGTCTGCCCTATTTGACAATGAAACCGTGTTCGGCAACGTGCTCTTTCCCCTGAAGATGTTCAGCCCTCTTTCCCACGACGAGCAAGTTGAACGTGCCCACTTCTGCATCAAACGCGTAGGCTTGAACAATGCCGACGACAAATATCCATCTGAAATATCCGGGGGTATGCAGAAGCGTGTTGCCATCGCCCGTGCTATAGCCCTAAACCCCAAATATCTGTTCTGCGACGAACCAAACTCAGGTCTCGACCCACGAACATCAATCATGATTGACGAGCTTCTGAGCGACATCACTCATGAATATGGCATCACCACAATAATCAACACCCACGACATGAACTCCGTGCTCGGCATTGGAGAGAACATCGTCTTCATTAATAAAGGGCATTGCGACTGGAAGGGAAACGACCACAACATTTTCCGGTCGACCAACGAAGACCTCAACAATTTCGTTTTCGCCTCAAAGCTTTTTAAAGAGGTCAAGACTTTCCTTGAGAGGGAATATGAGGCTGAGGAAGACGTCTGAAAACCTTCGCTTCACTTCCTCAAAGTCAATCACCTTTCCAATCTCCCGGCTCATGGAAGTCACTCCCTTGTCGACGAAGCCACAGGGATTTATAACGTTGAATCCCCGAAGGTCGGTATTGACATTGAGAGCAAGACCATGCATCGTGCAGAATCGGCTGCATTTCACTCCTATAGCACATATTTTCCGTTCTGAAGGACTTCCTTTCCCGATCCAGACTCCGGAAGCTCCGTCTATGCGTTCCCCCTTTATCCCGTAGAGACCAATCATACGAATGACCGCCTCTTCAAGCAAAGCCACATAATCCTTGACTCCGAGGCGATGCGCCTCCAAGTCAAGAATGGGATATACTACAAGCTGGCCGGGGCCATGATATGTCACGTCGCCGCCACGCTCAATTCTATGCACTTCCACCCCCATTGCCTCCATGGCTTTTTCCGGCATCAGAAGGTTGGACGCATTCGCATGGCGTCCCAGCGTGACGACGGGATCATGCTCCACCATTATCAGATACTCCCTATCAGGTTTTTCGCCTCTCTTCTTGCTTGCCACCATGGCGTCGAACAATTCATGCTGCCTGCGCCAACCCTCCGCATATCCAAGCCTGCCCCAATCTTCTACCTCAATCATAACTTCATCTTCTCTTCTCAATCTACGTGTCGCTCGGCATGATAACTCGACCTGACCATCGGACTGCTTTCGATATGCCGGAACCCTTTCCTCTTCCCTATCTCTCCATATTCGGCAAACGTATCGGGGTGGATGTAATCCTGCAGGGGATAGTTGGTCTTCGCCGGCTGAAGATACTGCCCTATCGTCATGACCTCGCACCCTACGGCAAGAAGATCATCCATCGTCTGGAGAATCTCTTCGCGTGTCTCTCCAAGACCGAGCATTATCCCCGACTTCGACCTTATCCCTTTCGATGCAATGTAGCTTATCACTTTCAATGAATTGTCGTAGGTGGCCCAAGTTCTCACTTCGGGGGTCAGTCGTCTCACAGTCTCAAGATTATGGGAGATTACGTCAGGCTTTTCGGCAATCACCATGTCGAGAAGCTCCGTTCGTCCTTGGAAATCCGGAATCAATACCTCCATCGTCACTCCCGGACATTCCCTCTTCAAGCATCTTATCATATCCGCCCAATGCCCGGCTCCAAGATCCGGAAGGTCGTCTCTATCTACCGACGTGATGACTACGTGCTTCAATCCAAGCTGCTTTACGGACTCCACTATTTCTCCGATTTCCCGCTTGTCAAGCGGAAGAGGTTTCCCGGTCGCAACGTTGCAGAATCGGCAATTGCGTGTGCAAATATTGCCTCCAATCATGAATGTAGCCGTGCCGTGTCCCCAGCACTCCGCGCGGTTTGGGCACATTCCGCTGCTGCATATTGTATGGAGGTGCTTTTCATTAAGCAAGCCCACCACTTGACTTGTCTTAAATCCTCTCGGCAGTTTTATCTTAAGCCATTCCGGCTTACGGCGAAAATCGGCTTTCTCATTTTGCTTATACATTGTCATAATCTTAATTTATCAATTTTCCATGGCTGAATGATGCTTTTTTTCAAACCTAAGGAGGCGTGCCTTCATTATGAAACATCTCCTCCGAATAAAACCCGGTCTCGTCAGTTGCGAGCCAACTTTTTGGTTGATTTAAGGCATCTTCCCTGCAAAATTAATCATTTACGGTTAAAATTGTCGAATCAGTAATTAATTTTTCATTATTTTTTTCTTTGAGTCAAAACTAATTTTGTAACTTAGCGCAAGATTTTGCAACCCAATAATATTTTTTTGGACATTTTATCTGAATCTATATGAAAAAGTATTTCACACTGACCGCGTGCCTTATCCTCGCGTCTGTTGCCATGATGGCGCAACAAGCCGTCAATTGGAGTTTCAAGCTTACCGGCGACAAAACCGAGAATCCGGCCATCGTAATGACAGCCGACATTGGGACGGGCTATCATCTTTTCTCAACAGACAATCCCCCGGGCGGCTCCAACCCCATGGAGTTCTTCTTCGAGACCAAAGGCTGCACGCTCGATGGGAAACCCACAGCCGACAAGGCTTACACAAAGCAATTTGATGAAATCTTCGAAGTTGACCAACATTTCTATACAGGAAAGGTCACTTTTACACAAAAGCTCAAGCCTACTGCCAAGGATTTCTCCGTGAATGTGGAAATCAAAGGACAGGTATGCGATGACAAGGGGTGCATTCCCGTTTTCGCCTCTCACTTTTTTGCCGGCTCCGCCATTGTTCCTGCCTCAACCCCGGCTCCCGCCGAAAAGGAAGCAGACAAAGCAAAAAAAGAGGAAGAAAAGGCCGTGCAGGAGATTGTCGCAATGACAGATTCCCTTCAGGAAGCAGAGGCGCCTCTTACGCCAGCCGCCAATCTCAGTGGAGTGGACGCCGCCGACCACTCATGGTGGGACAACGTAGAAGCAGAGCTTCGCGTCTTTTCCGATGCCCCCGACCAGCAGAGCCGTTCGCTTTGGTATATTTTCCTGGCCGGCTTCATCGGAGGGCTCATTGCTCTCGTGACGCCCTGTGTCTGGCCAATGATTCCGATGACGGTCAGCTTCTTCCTGAAGCAGAACAAAACGAAAAGGAAGTCAGTCATAACCGCTTCCGTATATGGGCTTTCGATTATCGTCATCTACGTAGGGCTCGGTCTTGTCGTGACAGCCCTCTTCGGGGCATCCGCTCTCAACGAGCTTGCGACGAGCGCTCTCTTCAACATCATCTTCTTCCTTCTGCTCGTGGTCTTCGCCATCTCCTTTATGGGAGGATTCGAGCTTACGCTTCCGGCATCTTGGACCAACAAGATGGACTCAAAGGTGGATGCCACTACCGGCTATCTGAGCATTTTCTTCATGGCGTTTACCCTCGTGCTCGTCTCCTTCTCCTGCACCGGACCGATTATCGGCACTCTGCTCGTGGAGGCAGCCGCCACTTCCAACTTCATTTCCCCCGCAATCGGCATGTTGGGATTTGCCCTTGCTCTCGCTCTCCCCTTCTCGATTTTCGCAATGTTCCCGACAATGCTTAAGTCCATGCCCAAGAGCGGAGGATGGATGAACACCGTGAAAGTGGTGCTTGGCTTCCTGGAGCTTGCCCTGGCCTTGAAGTTCCTCTCCGTGGCAGACCTCGCCTACGGCTGGCGCATACTCGACCGCGAGGTGTTCCTCGCCCTTTGGATCGTAATCTTCGGACTTCTCGGCGTATATCTTCTCGGCAAACTCAGGTTTCCTCACGACGACGAGGTTGAGAAGGTTTCCGTTCCGAGATTTATGCTCGCATGCATCTCGCTCGCCTTTGCAGTCTATATGATTCCCGGCCTATGGGGCGCACCCTTGAAGAGCATAAGCGCTTTCTCCCCGCCGATTTCAACCCAGGATTTCTCCCTATATGAAGGCGACGTGCATGCACAGACGGATGATTTCGAAGAGGGTATGCGTCTGGCAAAACAGCTCGGCAAACCTGTACTTGTAGATTTCTCAGGATATGGCTGCGTAAACTGCAGGAAAATGGAGGCTGCCGTATGGACTGACCAAGGCGTAAAAGCATCCATCGACAACGATTTCGTGCTCATCACGCTTATGGTGGATGAGAAAAAGTCACTGCCGGAGCCTATAAAGGTGACGGAGAAAGACGGCACGCAACGCACGCTTCGCACGTATGGCGACAAATGGAGCTATCTTCAGCGTTCGAAATTCGGAGCCAATGCACAGCCATTCCATGTCATAATCGACAATGAAGGCAAGCCTCTCGCTCCCGCCTTCGTCTACAATGAAGACATTCCGGCCTACAAGAGATTTCTCAACCAAGGAATAGAGAACTATAAGAAGGAGAAATAATCTATCCCCTTCCAACCGGCAACAACGGCCCTCCAGACAATTATGGGGGGCCGTTTTTCGTTATATATCCATGAAGCTTTCCTAGAGCGCGTTCCTTAAAATTTCGGAGCCGTAGGGGCGGTGATTTTTGAGCAGATTTTGAAAGTGGAAGAGGGCGCGATGCGGGCATCGCAATCTGCCGTAAGAACCGACCTTATCCTGTCCTGAATCTTTGGAATGTTTATGAAGGCATTATTATATTTCTTTTTCAATCTGATGGACAACCCGTGAAAATATCAAAAAACATCGCTATGCATTACAAACGTATTTTTAGCATCCCTGATTATTCCTTATCATTCAAAATTACCTCTGTCTCACATCCTTGGGCGTATTTTGCCACTTGCTTTCAGTCACATACCTCGGTATGCTCCTTTCAGCAAGTGACAAAATCCACTCCAAGGCTGCGACCCCTAAGGCTCCGAAATTTTAAGGAATGCGCTCTTATAATATTTTTTAGTCTTCTTTGCTCCTCAATTGGAGCATCGGCATCTTCGCCTCGGTATATAGCCCTTGCAGATTCCGCCGATATGCTCATAAAAAGTGAGAAATGGGACGAAGCAGAAAAGACAATCCTCACTGCCCTTCGTCTTGAACCCGGCAATTTCACGAATGCCATGCTGCTTTCCAATCTGGGAATCGCACGCACGAATCTTGGCAAGACGGAGGAAGCAATCGAGGCTTTTAATCTTGGGCTTGACATCGCCCCCCGTTCTTCAATAATCAGAAACAACCGTGCCCGCACCTATATAATGGCAGGACGCTATGATGACGCACTTTCCGATCTCAACGAATCGCTTGAAATCGATTCCCTCCAACTCTGGACCCGCAGGATGCGAGGGTTACTGCTCCTAAACAGGAACGACATCGACGGAGCACGAAAAGATTTCAATGCAGCCATCAGCCTCTATCCCAGAGACGCCTCGTCGCTGTCGGGGCTTGCCAGGGCTTGTGAATTGGAGGGCGATATGAAAGGGGCTCTTGAAAAATACGACCGCTCAATCGAGATAGAAGACAATCCCGAGACCCGCTTCTCACGCATTCTTTTGAAAATCAATATGGGCGATTATAGCGCCGCCTCAGCCGACATCACGGATGCCATAAAATGCTTTCCGGAAGTGCCTGATTTTTTCATCGCCAGAGGCTATCTCCACCGCCTGAACTTCCGGAATGAGGAAGCAAAAATTGATAAAAAAATTGCCCTCGACAAAGGAGCTGACCCACAATTCGTTGACCAATTCATCCCTGAAAACGGTAAATAACTTCCCTCTTTTTTAATATTTTTTTTGAAATTTTATTCTTAACTTTGCGTCCGATTTCCGCCAACGGATTTCTAACCCTTGATTATGAACAATCTTTTCCGACATATCGAATATCTTTTGCTACGCCACGACTGTGTGATCGTGCCGGGTCTCGGCGCGTTTATATCCGCGTCGAGACCGGCGAAAATCGATATGCAGGAAGGGAAGATTCTACCTCCCTCCAAATCCCTGATGTTCAATCAGTCGGTAGCCACCGACGACGGTCTGCTCGCCAATTCTTTTGCACGCAAGACGGGGATGAAATTTGAGGAGGCAAGACAAGCGGTCGTACACGAAGTCAACGACATCAAGGTCTGCCTGCGCGACAATGGAATGGTGGAATGCGGAGGGCTCGGCAAGCTGGTGACCGGAGAAGAGGGCAACATCGTCTTCCTTCCCTCCAAGAGTCCGGAAATCAAATCAGAGCACATGGGCTTTTTAAAAACAGACATGTCTCTTTTCTCTCAAAAGGATGAAGCTCCGCAAATCCCGCAGGAGAAGCCGTCTCAGCCGGACAATTGCACACAGGCTACCCAAGACACGGAAAAAAACTACTACCAGCTTCGCATAAGCAAAGCATTCATACGCGTAGCCTCAGTCATGGCAGTTGTTGCCGCTGTGGCATTGACTGTCATCCTTAATCCTATTCCCCACGACAATCGCGAGCAACGGGCTTCCGTAGTGCCAGTCGAGGTTTTAATCGCCAAGCCAAAACCGGAACATAAAATAATTAACACCGTTCCTCAGGAGCAGTCAATCGTGCAACCCGTTGAGCAGAAACAGCCCGCCCATTATCTCATCGTGGCCACTTTCAGCTCTGAAAAAGAGGCTCATTCTTATGCTGACCGGTTTTCTACTCCTGAATTTCCTATGACTACCGTTGCTTCACGCAAAGTATGTCGCGTGGCCATAGCATCATCCGACGACCGCGACTCACTGCGTCGTCAACTCAACTCCAGCCCAGTGGCATCCCGCTATCCCGGAGCCTGGATTTGGTCGCGTTGATATCATTAGATCGCGTCCCCAATCAAACCATTCTACTACTTTTTTGTTTTCATTATAAGATCAGATGCCCACAATCTATAATTTTGGGGCATCCATCATTTCCCTATTATTCCTGACTTTGCAGGATATTTCTTTAAATCTTTTTATATTATGAACACAGCGCCTCTTCAAGGCATTAAGGTAGTTGATTTTACCGAAGTGCAATCCGGCCCCTCATGCACCCAGATGCTCGCATGGCTGGGAGCTGAAGTCATCAAAATCGAACGTCCAGGTGTCGGCGACGCCACCCGAAACGAACTTCAGTTTGATCCGGAAGAACCAAGTTATTATTTTCTTCAGCTTAATTCCGACAAGAAATCTCTTGCGCTCGACGCCAAAACTCCTGACGGGAAAGAGATCTTGACCAAACTCGTCCAACAAGCCGACATATTTGTTGAGAACCTTCATCCGGGAGCTATGGACAAGCTCGGATTCTCTTGGGAAGAAGTACATAAGCTTAACCCCAAATGCATATATGCCGCAATCAAAGGTTTCCCACTCTCATCACGCTACAAGGACCTCAAGGCCTATGAGCCTATCGCCCAGGTGACGGCCGGAGCCGCAACGACCACGGGATGGTATGAAGGAGAATACAACATTCCTACCCAAAGCGGCGCGGCTCTCGGAGACTCCAACACCGGCATGCACACCCTTATCGGTATCCTCGCTGCCCTGCAGCAGCGTCAGCATACGGGCGAAGGATGCTACGTCTATCAGTCGATGCACAACGCCTGCCTGAATCTTTGTAGAATCAAGACCCGCGACCAGCTGACCCTTGACCGGATCGGATACCTGACCCAATACCCGCAATATCCCAATCAGAAATTCCCGGATTATGTGCCCCGGTCAGGCAACACCGAAGGCAGCGGCGTGCTCGGTTGGACCTACAAATGCAAGGGCTGGGAAAACGATGCCAACGCCTATTGCTACATCATCTTCCAGCGTGGCGAGAAAGATTTCAAACTTGCATGCAAGGCTTTCGGATTTGAGGATTGGCTGACAAATCCGGATTTCAATACGGCCGATGCACGCGACCGCCACAAAGACGAGGTCATCAAACGTGTGGAGGCATGGACCATCGACAAAGACAAGAACAACATCATCAAGTTGCTTTCTCCCTATGGAGTGCCTTGCGCTCCGGTGTTATCCACCAAAGAGATGATGGGCCAGCAAGAACTTTATGACGGAAATACCCTCGTGAAAATAGATCAGGGGGGCAAAATAGGAGAGTTCGTGACGGTAGGCTGTCCGTTCACTCTGAGCAACTTCCAACCGACCTACGGTCCGTGTCCGTCTTTGGGCGGCGACACCGACGACATTCTCCGACAACTTGGTTATTCAGACGACGACCTCGCCAAGTTCAAAGCTAATGGCACAACGGCTCCAATGCCTAAGAGATAAAAAAAAATTTGCAGGGGAAGGCATGCCAGACTATAAACCCAAGGCAATGCCTTCCCCTTCTTAATTATTAAACCTTTTCTTAATTACCATACCTTATGGACAACACCAAGACAAATTCCAATACCCCTGCAAAACCTTCCTTCCCTGGACAAGTGACAGGCATGTATATTCTCGCCCAGACCTTAAAAAGACTCGGCCTCGACTGCGTTTATGGCCTTGTGGGCATTCCCGTGACGGAAGCTGCCTACGCCATGCAGAAGGTCGGGGTCAAATACGTTGGCTTCCGCTTTGAACAGCAGGCAGGAATGGCCGCCGCCACCCATGGCTACCTGACGAAGAAGCCCGGCGTGCTGCTGACAGTTTCCTCTCTCGGATTTCTCAACGGACTGACAGCTTCGGCCAACGCCAACGTCAATTGCTATCCAATGATACAGATTTCAGGCGCATCAGACCCACACATGGTGGACATGAAAATGGGAACGTATGAGGAACTCGACCAGCTTAACACTGCCCGTCCGCTCGTGAAGCTTGCTCTCCGTTGCAGCCATGCCAAAGACATCCCCTCTGCCGTGGCGCGTGCCTACCGAGCCGCCGTCAGCGGACGCCCCGGAAGCGTCTACATCGACATGACCACTCCCGCATTGAGTGAGATCATGGATGCAGAGGAAGCTGAAAAGCTCTACTACGAGCCGGTGGATGTCTATTCCACGGTCAGCCCCAACAAGGAATCCGTAGCCAAAGCCGCGCAGCTTCTACTTTCGGCAAAACGCCCGGCTATACTTCTTGGCAAAGGAGCTGCATATGCCCGGGTGGAGGACAAGATAAAAAAGCTTGTAGAAACCTATAAAATCCCATACCTTCCTATGTCGATGGCGAAGGGCATCCTTGTCGACAATGGTCCGATGAGTGCCCTGTCATGCCGCTCTGACATTATGGAAAAATCCGACGTCGTCCTCATTATTGGAGCCCGACTCAACTGGATGCTTTCCTTCGGGCGCGGCAAATGGAATCCGGAGATGAAATTTATCCAGATGGACGTGGAGCCGACGGAAATAGACGTAAATGTCCCTATAGCAGCCCCGGTAGTGGGCGATCTTTCCGAATCCCTCGATGCCCTTTTGACGGAAATGGAGGGCAAGCAGCCGGAGGCCGACGGGGAGTGGCTCGCATCCCTGCAAGCCGAGACCAGGGAGAAGAATGCTAAATTCGCGGCACGCCTGTCGGAATCCGCCACCAAAGAGCCCATGAATCATTGGAGCGCACTGAATGCCATCAAACCCATACTTGAGGCCAATCCCGACGTAATCCTTGTCAACGAAGGAGCCAACACTCTCGACGATACACGCGACACCATCGACATGCAGCTCCCACGCCACCGCATCGATTGCGCCACCTGGGCCATCATGGGGATGGGAATGGGGTCATGTGTCGGAGCGGCCGTTGCCACCAGCAAACAGGTCGTGGCAATAGAGGGGGATTCCGCTTTCGGATTCTCGGGAATGGATTTCGCCACGATATGCCGTTTCAAACTCCCCGTCACGGTCATTATCTTCAACAACGGCGGAATATACAACAACATCGGGGTCAACCCTTCGACCGACCCGGCCATAGAACACGACCCTGCACCAACGACACTCGACCTCGATGCCCGCTACGAGAAAATGTGCGACGTATTCGGCGTGAAAGGTTATTATGTATCCACGCCTACAGGCCTTGCCTCGGCTCTCAAAGAAGCATTGGCTCAAAAAAAGCCGACGATTATCAACGTGCAGCTTGCAGCCGACGCCGGCAAGGAGAGCGGGCACATAGGATATTTAAATCCAACGCCACTCATCAACTACACAGTCTGATCCCCCCTCCCTCGCAGGCATCTCTAAAGCCAGCGTCCCGGGGATAAAAAACTTAAAGCAGCCCGCTCAATACATCATATTTAATACCTCATACTTAATATCTTATACTTAATTATGAATATATCTCATGTCATTCTATATGCCATCGTGCCGATAATCGTCATTATGTTGACGGGATTCATCTCAGGCAAGAAAGGGATCTTTTCCGGAGAGGACGCCAAGAAATTCAATAAGGTTGTGCTCGATTATGCCTTGCCCGCAGCATTGTTTGTCTCTATCGTGCAGGCAAGCCGGGAGATGCTTATCCGCGACATAAAGCTGACCGTCATTTCAGTAGTCGGCATTATGGCTTGCTTTATGATTGTCTATTTCGTCTTCAAGTATTGCTTCAAGAAAAACACCGGAGCCGATGCCGCCGTATCCGCCCTTATCAGCGGATCCCCCACAATCGGATTCCTTGGTTTCGCGGTGCTTGAGCCTATATTCGGCACGTCTCCAAGCGTAGCTCTCGTTGTGGCAATCGTCGGCATCGTGGTCAATGCCATCGGCATCCCCGTAGGTCTTTCGCTTATGAACGCGTCCCTTGAAAAGCAGCAGCCGGGTTCCACGAAAAAGCAAAGCGCGTGGGCACCCGTGATTCATGCTCTTGAACAGCCCGTGGCCTGGGCTCCTATTCTTGCTGTCGTTTGGGTGGTGGCGGGAATTCCTTGGCCCGCGTGGGCGTCTCCCTCTTTCGACCTCATATCCAAGGCCAATGCTTCTCTTGCCGTCTTCTCTGCAGGCATAACCTTGTCGGCAATTAAATTCTCGATCAACTGGCAGGCAGTGCTCGGTTCGATTCTGAAAATGGTCATGATGCCGGCCGTGCTTCTTATCCTTGGAATCGTATTCAAAATGGATCCGGAAAACCTTAAGATGCTCGTCGTGGCCGGAGCTCTTCCCCCGGCTTTCTCCGGAATTATCATTGCTGATGAATATGACACCTACGTGGCTACAGGCACTAGCTCACTGACTCTCTCTATTATCCTTTTCGTAGGATTCTGTCCGCTATGGATATGGATCACCGACCTTGCCCTTAAGATGGCTTGACGCATAATCTTCTAAACCGCCCGCGGATTTCAATACAATCCGAAGACGGTTGCGCCGTTAATCATATAGGCGATGGCAAGAAGCCTACTTCGGGTTTCCCGCCATCGCCTTTTTGAATGAGTCAAATCAAAGCTCTCTATTAGATAGCTTATTCCGCTGTACTAACCAAAAAATCCATATGAACAGATTCAAACTCGCTTTTTTATGCGCCGCAATGTCGCTTTCAAGCCTGGCCCAGACAAAATCCTGGACCGCCGACAACGGCAATGGCACATTCACCAATCCCCTTCTCTACGATGAATTTTCCGACCCCGACATCTTGCGGATAGGTGATGATTATTATCTTGCAGGGACTACGATGCATACGGTGCCGGGACTCGTCATCCTTCATTCCCGCGACCTCGTCAATTGGGAAAACATCAGCTATTGTTTCGACCGTTTCGATTTCGACGACGATGCATTCAGCCTGAAGAACGGAAAGGAGATCTACGGCCAGGGGATATGGGCGCCTTGTATCCGCTACAACGACGGGAAGTTTTATCTCTATTCGAATGTCAACGGAAAAGGCCTGCAATGCTTTGTCAGCGATAAGATAGAAGGACCCTGGAAGCATATCAACATGAAAGGCAACATCTACGACCTTGGAGTGATTTTCGACGATGATGGCAAAGTATATGCGATCCACGGATACGGTGAGGTGAAATGCACGGAGCTGAAGCCAGACATGAGCGGACCGGTGGAAGGGACGGAAAGAGTGATTATTCCTAATGGATCCGCCATAGGGGAAGGCCACCATATGTATAAAATCGACGGGATGTATTATCTCATATCTACAGACTATCGTCCCAACGGACGTACTCTCTGCTCCCGCTCGAAAAGCATCTGGGGACCATATGAGACCCGCGTGATCACTGCCGATGAGACTTTTGGCTATCATGCCGCTCCAATGACCCGGATAAAGGGAAGGATAATGCCCGACGGCCATCCTGTCGGAATCGACCCGGCCGATCCCGACAAGACCGCTGCATCCAACATCCATCAGGGCGGAATCGTCAGTACCCCCGACGGGGAATGGTGGGCGTTGCTGATGATGGATTTTCATTCATTAGGGCGTACGGTCACTCTGGCCCCGATTACGTGGGACGACGGGTGGCCCATGATCGGACTGCCGGGAAATCTCGGACGTTCACCCAGGACATGGCTCAAGCCATCCACTCCCGGACGCGACTCCGTGACTCCTCATGCGGCATACGACAGAAATGACGACTTCAACGGAAAATCCCTCAAAAGAATCTGGCAGTGGAACCATAATCCTGACGACAAAATGTGGAGCCTCAAGAATGGGAAACTCCGCCTTAACACTATGCCGGCCGAGCAGCTGATGTGGGCAAGGAATACACTGACCCAACGTGCAATCGGGCCGGAATCCGTCACCACCGTAGAACTCGACACCAGGCACATGAAAAACGGAGACGTGTGTGGACTGGGAAATATCAACGTGCCATGTTCGTGGGCCGGAATCGTCAAAGAGGATGGGAAAACCGTGCTCCGTTGGTTTCAGCAGCTTGACAACGACACTATCGATACGCCTGTTGAGCTGAAAGAGGGGAAAATATGGCTGCGGTTTATCGGAGATTTCGACAACGATAAGGGAAGATACGCCTACAGCGTCAATGGCTCCGATTTCAAAGACCTCGGCCACGAAATGACACTCAGCTATCAGTTGATAACATTCCAAGGAGCGCGCCTGTCGCTTTTCGCTTTCAATAAAGATGGGAAAAACGGCGGCTACGCGGAATTCGACAATTTCACAGTAGAGGAGACCGCGGCCGACAGAAGCGGCAATATTCCTTACGGGAAAAGCTTTCGGATCATCAACCTTGCCACCGGTCGGCCCATGCATGCCACCCCCCACGGCCTGATGCACGACATAGCCAAGGACACCGACAATCAGCAGACCAGATTCAGCATCATCGACCGGGGCAACGGAAAAGTCGTGCTGAGATGCGACGACGGACGATACGTATTCGTCTCCGGAATCGGGCTGCCGGGAGATGTCAGACTTACGGAAGACATCAATCTTGCGGAGGAATTTATGTGGCAGGATTTTCTTAACCATGAATTCATGCTGATGTCGATGAAGAATCACAAATACGTAGGGAAATCCCCCACGACAGGGAGTCCGTATTCTATGGATTTTCCGGGGGCAGACCCGGCCAGAAGAAACGGAGCCGTGTTCCGTTGGGAGGAGTAATAACAGTGGAAGCGGTCGATTCACATCGACCGCTTCCTTTTTCCATAATACATTTTCAAACTAACCTAACATCATGAAACGATTTTCTGTATATAATACAAACCAATTGCCATTTCGGTTCACGTATATCCAAAATTTTTCCTATTTTTGCGAATGAATCGGGATTTTACATCCTCTTTTCAGAAGATGACCTTCCTAAAAGCGCGTTTTCTTGAAATTCCAAAGCCATTGAGAAATACACAGAAAGCAAGCTACAAGCAATCCTCGATATAATTCAATTATGAATGAAGATAATCCACAATAAAATATTGCCCTTCGGCAAAAGCTTCTCGGCAATAAACCTTTTCGGAATACTTTTCACCAAAGTCCGTCCTGATCAATTTCTGATTAACCATGAAAAGATCCACACCGCGCAAATGAGGGAATTGCTTTATATCCCGTTCTACATCGCATACGTGACGGAATGGCTAATCAGATTGACCTTCCGTCGCTCTTCGTTCGAAGCTTATCATGACATATCCTTCGAAAGGGAGGCATATTGCAACATGCACGATTTATCTTATCTATCCTCCCGTACTCGGTTCGCATTCCTTAAATACCTTAAAAGGAGGAAAGTCCAGAATTAAAGCGCAGGTCGTAAATACATATATATTTCTTTCAAATTCATTTAACAATAGTTCGTTAATTTTTGAATGAATCATGCGGAGTCTCTGACGCCGAAG
>ERZ778497.285-NODE-285-length-46411-cov-6.800500_pt1 | contig 46411 bp, 45 predicted proteins | sample MGYA00509938_ERZ778497 | MGnify/ENA primary metagenome ERZ778497 (study PRJEB29527, sample SAMN07138969) | mouse gut metagenome | material: feces | host: mouse | place: China:Nanjing | collected 2016-01-25 ... | reverse complement strand
ATTCCATAAAGTTAAAAATTTTTGAACAAAATGAAGACCAAACCTTCCTATTTCTAGCCAATTTAACGAGTGAGCACCATTAATAAGCGTTTCAGTATCTATTTGAATCGATAAACTATAAGCCTGAGGCAAATAAATAACGATTGTTATGAGTGAAGCAAATAAAACAAGATCCAATCGGCTTTTATAAAATTCAAAAATACTACTATTTTGATTTTTAGAGTAATTATGAGTTCTCATTCCTTCACCTCAACATTCGTTTCCTTCGCAATGTAGATCGGCCTCTTCTTCGTTTCCAGATAAGTCTTTGATAAATACTGTCCTAATATACCAATAGACAATAACTGCACACCGCCAATCAGCATGATGATGCAGACAAGAGAAGGCCAGCCACTTACCGGATCCCCAAATACCAAAGTCCGAATGATGATCACGATAATCATTACAAATGCCACAAGAGAAAATAGGATTCCAAAGATCGAAGCGATCTGAAGAGGGGCGATGCTAAACGCAGTAATGCCTTCCAGAGAATATTTGAACAATTTCCAGAATGACCATTTTGTTTCTCCTGCCACACGTTCCACATTTTCGAACTCGATCCATTTTGTGTCATATCCGATCCATCCGAAAATTCCTTTCGAAAAGCGGTTATATTCTTTCATATCAAGGATCGTGTTCACCATATCTCTTTTCATTAACCGGTAATCCCGGGCTCCGTCAACAATATCGGCATCCGAAATCTTGTTAATGATTCGATAAAACATCCGGGCAAAAAAGGAACGGATCGGAGGCTCCCCTTTTCGGGTGACCCGCCGCGTTGCTGCGCTGTCATATCCTTCTTTCTGAATGGCTTCCATCATTTCCGGAAGCAATGCAGGAGGATCCTGCAAATCAGCATCCATCAATACGCAATAGTCTCCGGTACTGTTTTCCAGACCGGCATAAATCGCAGCTTCTTTTCCAAAATTTCGTGAAAAAGATACATATTTTACTCTGTGATCTTTTTTTGCCAATTGCTTGGATAGTTCCAAGGTCCGATCTTTCGAACCATCATTCACAAAGATAAATTCAAAATCGAAATCATTCATTTGTTCTGCCGTATTGATGATCGCATCATAGAAATAGGGCAAAGCTTCCTCTTCGTTATAGCAAGGAACGATTACACTGATTTTTTCTTTCATTGTTTTCCTCCCTTTTTGAATACAAACAGTTTGCTTAATATATAATTTGCGATAACGACAAGCACATTCGCAAATACCTTGGCTACCAGATTATTGGCTGTCAATACATCAACCAGAAGCCACATAACGATCATATCCAGAGCAAGAGTGGACAAACGGGAAGAAAAGAATTTTGTCATTTCTTTTCCTATTTCTTCCGAATTGGACTCAAACACATATTTTCTATTTGTCACATAGGCAAACAGAACGCTTGCGACCCATGCCACAACATTCGAAATTAGGTATTGAATTTTTAGCCCGTCGGCGCAAACCGCAAATACCACAATATTCACGACCGTAGTCAGTACACCGAATATGAGATAATTGATGATTTCCTTGTTTTTTTCGTAAAGCTTAACAATTTTTTCCATACACAAACTGATTATCCGAATCCTCCAGCTTAGGGCCATGCTCATCTTTCTCGCTCAATACAGGCTCGAGCCCTTCCAGAAGCGTTCCCCAGTCCACATTGACGGTCGGATCATCATAGCGCATTCCACCTTCCGACTCCTTGTTGTACACATTATCGACCTTATAGCGGAACTCGACATCCGGAGTCAGGGTAAGGAATCCATGGGCAAACCCCTGCGGAATAAAGAACTGTCTGTGGTTGTCTTCTGACAGTTCGACACTCACCCACTGTCCGAAGGTCGGGCTTCCTTTGCGGATATCCACGGCCACATCGATTACGCGCCCTTTTGTACACGAAACGAGCTTGGACTGCGCATACGGCGGATTCTGCCAGTGCAGACCTCTCAAAGTGCCTTCCTGCGCACTGAAAGACATATTGTCCTGAACGAACTCGACACCAATTCCCATTTTTTTATATTTTGGTTTTGAATAGGTTTCTGTAAAGTATCCTCTGTGATCTCCGAATACATCCGTATCGACGATCAGCACGCCAGGAATTTTTGTTTCTGTTACTTTCATTGTGTCTCCTCCTATTTGATATATTTTCGGTCCATGATCTTTTTCAAATAAGCGCCATACTGGTTTTTCTTGTAGATCTCGTATGTCTTCTTGAGCTGATCGAGATCGATCCAGCCATTGTCATAGGCAATTTCCTCAAGACATGCGATCTTGCGGTGCTGGTGTTCTTCGAGCGTTTTTACAAAGTTGGTCGCATCGACCAGCGATTCATGCGTACCCGTATCGAGCCATGTGAACCCGTCGCCAAGCAAGGTCACATTCAGTTCTCCATTGTTCAGATAGATCTTGTTGAGGTCTGTGATCTCCAGCTCGCCACGCGCGCTTGGTTTCAGATTTTTCGCATACTCCACGACCTTGTTGTCGTAGAAGTACAGTCCCGTAACCGCATAGTTGGACTTCGGTTCGGCCGGCTTCTCTTCCAGAGAAATGGCCTTTCCGTTCTCGTCAAATTCAACCACACCAAACCGTTCCGGATCTTCTACATAGTAGCCGAAGACGGTTGCCCCATTTTCATTTTCTGCTGCCGAACGAAGACGTTTCGTCAAACCATGACCATTGAAAATATTATCGCCCAGGATCATTGCCACACTGTCGTTGCCAATAAACTCTTCGCCCAGGATAAATGCCTGTGCCAGACCGTCCGGAGAAGGCTGCACTTTATAAGAAAGATTGACACCAAACTGGTGGCCGTCTCCAAGCAGTTCTTCGAAACGAGGAAGATCTTCTGGCGTCGAAATGATCAGGATGTCCCGGATGCCTGCCTGCATCAGAATAGACATTGGATAATAGATCATTGGTTTATCGTAAATCGGAAGCAGCTGTTTGCTCGTCACTTTCGTTAAAGGATATAAGCGGGTGCCGGACCCTCCGGCCAAAATAATACCTTTCATAGTAAGTCTCCTTTTATTCTAAGCATAAATATAAACCCTTACGTAACGTAAGGGTCAACAGATTGATAAAATTAATTCAATTTCCCACATTTGTTTGTGGCAATAAATAAACAAGCCTCTTTTGTCACCGTGATCGATCCCTGATCATCAATTTTCTTTTTTATAAAAGAATAAAACTCTTCGATCCGTCCGCTCAGGATCTCGTTCTGATTTCCGTGACAGCTCACGATATAATCGACAATCGGCTTGGCCTGATCAATGACCAAGGTATCTGCATAATCCCTTCTCTCGACATTTTGAAAATAATGAGAAAGGATTTCCTCGCCGTTTTCTTTGCCGAACCTTTCCGGAAGATTCATATGAGACAAGGTAATCCGTGGATCAAACTCCTTGGCTAATTGAGTGATTTCTTTCATGTGGACATTGCTGTATGTACTTGCATAAAGGACTCCATTGCTTTTCAAAACTCTCTGAATCTCTTTCAACCCTTTATCCAAATCCTTAACATAAAACAGAACATGATTGGCAATAACGCAGTCAAAAAAATCTATTTTAAAAGGAATTTGTTCAATATCTATGCTCATATAGGAAAATTGTTCGCCTAGCCGCTGTTGAGCATCTTCCAGCATACCCTGAGAAATATCTGATAAAAAAAATTCTCTATTTCTCAAATCGATTTTACTTTCTACCCATAAATCTCCATTTCCACATCCTACTTCAAGCAACCGATTTACATGCGAAAAATTAATTTGCTGGCGAAGCCAGGAAAACCATTCAACCGGATTGGTAGAATATAGGTGATGCAAATGAATTCGGACTCTCAAATTTTTAGAATTTTTGTACTGGTTGATCAATTGATCATCTTTTGAAAGAACAGCTAAGAGTTCAAGAGTTTTTTCTGTTGAGATTCCCTGATTCTTCACTATTTCTATTGTTTTCGCTAAAGTGTCTTTAATATTTTGAAAATATTTAATTTTCTGCGTCACAAGTTCCATCTGGGTCTGAAGAGAGTCAACCCATGAACTTTGATCAAGCAGAATTGTCTCAATTTCTTCTAATGAAAAGCCAAGCTTTTTTAATATCAGAATATTCTGAAGACGGATAAAATCATTATCATTATATTTCCTATAACCATTATCTTGTATGATTGAGGGTTTCAAAAGGCCAATTTTATCGTAATACCGAATTGTTCTTTCACTTACATTAGCAAGCTTGGCAAATTTACCGGTCGTATACATCATTTTTGATAGTTTTTCAATAAATAATCACAATATTTTTGAAGACCTTCTTTAAATGACAAAACTTTTATTGGGTGAACGGACATTATTCTTTCGTTGTCTAATACAACTTGAGGTACGTCAACTGCCCGCGACTTTTTATAAACCACATTCGGATTCAATCCAATTTCGTGTACATATTCCAGAATCTGATTCAAAGAAACTCCCTCATTGCTGCTAATATTAAAAACATCTTCAGGTCCGGAGTAGTTGATCAGTGTATAAATCATTTCGCATACATCATCAATATAAATGTAATCACGAACTACACTACCATCTCCCCATATCTCTATGGTTTCTCCATCAATTGACTTTTTTAAAACTGCATCCACAAACCCGACGCCTTTTCGAAAATCCTGTCCAGGCCCAAAAGGATTGGAAATACGTGCAATGAGCATTTTTGTATGCTGTTGCGTGTTGAATGTACGGATTACGTTTTCAATACACAACTTAACCGTTCCGTAATGGTTAATAGGGGCAGTAAAGTCATTTTCTTCTATAGGCTGCTTATCATGAATTCCGTACACTGTTCCGCCAGAAGACAAGAAAACCATCTTAATCTCTTTTTCTATACACAATTCTATTAATCGAACTGTTTGAACAAAGTCTCGGGAATATCCCTGCATATATCTCACATTGGAATTACCTGGATTGATCGTGCTCAACGCATGGATGATCACATCCATCCCATCAATCACTTCTTCGAGTGTTGTGTCATCAAAAAAATCACCAGTTAAATAATGGACACCTTCAATGAGCTCCTCTGGTTTTTGAATATCAAACGAATACACTTCATCATTGTGACTGAGAAAATTTCTTGCCAGATTGCGGCCAATAAAACCATTACCCCCGATTATTAATATTTTTTTCATCTTCTTGAATACCTCTTTTTACGGCTTTTAACACCTTTTCTCCTTCAACTTCCCAAGAAGTTGATTTTGCAAATTCAATTCCTTTTTCACGAATATCATTTAGAAGAGATGTATCCTTTAAATACTTTTCTATTGTTTCTGCAATCTGTACCGGATCATAATCTACAAGAATGGAATTGGATTCATTTACCAGCCATTCACTGTTTGCTCCTTTTGAACAAACTGCAACTGATCCAGATCCCATTACCTCCAGTGGAAGAAGAGATAAATTCGTATTCGAAATTACCAGACATACATCACAAGAAGCGTACAAAGCAGATAGCTTATCCAGTTCAAGAATTCCAAGCGATTTGTATTTAAACGGAATAGCATATTCATCAATGTTCCAGCCAGCAAAAACAACTTCAATTTCCGGCATCCGTTTACACAGCTCATTCAAGGCAAGCATACCAAGTTCAAAATCTCGCCTTGGAGTTACTGGTCGAGCATAAAAGAATACTCTGTTTTTTCTTCCAGTATACGGCTGCACAGTATAAAGATCTTTATCATACGAAAAGCTAAAACTATCAGCCACCATATTATATTGATTTACACAAATATCACGCAGCCATTCACCGGCAGTCAGTCCGCGGAAGCCCATTTTATAAGTATTCTCCGCAAATTCATATTGCGAACTTTTTGCATAAAAATCTGGTTCAAAATCCTGAATAAAGTAAAATTTGGAAATTACATTGTCATATCGATTAACAAAATAAGCCGTTTCCCAGCTTGTAGCAACGATACCATGCGCATATTTCATATATCTTACATCCCAGTAAAGTTCCACATTTTCATCCAAAATCTGAAAGTTCTCTTTTATAAAATTGCGAAATACATCGTTTGACAACATCAATTGAGCGCGATACATATAAACACGATTATGAATCCCATGACGCTCTAAATAGGAAATAAACCGGAAAATATTAATATGCCCTCCGGACCCTTTACCCATTTCAGGAACTACCCAGTTCAATGTGATTCCCTTTTCTTTATTATTCTCATAATCGGTTTTATTAAACGGGATCTTTTCCTGATCGACTATAAATGACCAGAATCCAATCAAATCCACTTTCGAAACACCTTCGGCGGCTCTTTGAATGGAGCCTTTTATTCCGCGCATCTTTAAAGATCTTACCAAACGTTTTACATTTCTCATTTTACTACCTCTATTGATTTCTTTGTTCAAACTGCTGTGAGAGCTTTTGATCCATTTTCTTCTTTTTCTCCTCTGACCACGTATGATATTTACCTGCTAGATAGGACGAATAAAAACGATACCACCCTCGCTTAATTGCATATTTTTTCCATTCCTTTTTTTCTTTATCGTTTAAAGGAAGAGTATTTACATATGCTATATCATTGCGAATATATTTATAATATCCTCCGAAAAGATGAGGAATATTTTTTATCATAATATATTTATGAAGATCATATAACCCTTTATACTCATCATAATATCTTTTTTTATATGTCTTGAGAGGATAATTATGGGAATGATAAACAGCAGCTGTAGGACAATAAACTTTTTTATATCCCAGTTCTATCATTTTTCGAGCCCAGATCTGATCTTCGGCAAAATTTACATCTTCATATGGATATTTCTCCCAGATATCACGTCGTAAACACGAGTTATTATCGGAAAAAAAGGCAAGATAGTGCCGATACCCTTCATCGGTTTTATAACGGTCTTTATCTTCAAGCGAAAATATTGTATTTACTTCGCCAAATCCCTGAAAATGGCCAGTAATATCTCTACGATCGAAGATATTGCAATCTGGATAAGGATAATGAATTCCAAATCCTCCAACAATTTCTGGATCCATTTTCATGGCATCAATAAAGTTCTCAAGCCAGTATTCATTAGCTGGCAAAGCATCCTGGGTAATGAATACAATATAATCTCCTGTTCCAAGACTTGCACCTAGATTACGAGTCTTTCCATGACCAAATTCCTCTTTGGGAATTTGATGAAGCTTGAAGTTATGATTTTTTATATATTGTAATGTCTGATCTGAAGATCCAGAATCTACACAAATCACTTCATAACTGTATTTCGTTTTTTGATTCGCAATTGCATCTAGAACCTGATCAAACAGTTCTCCGCCATTTTTTGTTGGAATCACTATACTAACATCCATAAATACCTCATTTCTTCTTTCGATCCAAAAGCCTTACAATTCTATGCGAAAGCAGAGAATCCAAATGCTTCTGTAAAGCATGATTTTGTCCGGCAAGTTCGCCAATCAAATTCATGAGTTCAACAATACGATCAATATTTCCATCATTGAATAAATAGAAATATCCGTCAATATCAAGCTGGTTTCCAGCAGGGGCACAAATGCATATTTCCGGATCGTTTAAAAAGTAATAATTATTTCCATCAATCAAATCAGCATTTGTGGTAAAAGATACTGCTTTACCATCAACAGTTAGCTGATGAATTCCTAAAATACTTTTTCCGTGAATAAGCAATTTCACATCTATCCCCGGAACAATATCAAACGTTTCATTAAAACTCGGACCGTTATCAAAATAATAAGTATGCTTATCCTCTCCTTGAATCAATTCAATTTTCCGGATTCTTTGCTCCAGATCGTAAGGAAATAGTTTCAGTAAATGATATTCTTTTTGAATGTCTGATATTTTTAGATGGGATACATAATCCTGAAAAGAGTATTCCATTTCCATAAAAATATCTTTTAACTGCTCATTGATCCCGCATAATTCATATAATGCCTCCAGATCAGATGGTTCAAGTTTCGATAATGCATAGCTATGCAGCAAAGTGCGGAATAAAATATAAGATTTCGGGATCGTACAATCAAATACCCACTCATAGTCAATCGCATAATACTTATTATTGCAAATTACATTTCCAAATATCAGATCAATATTAGCAATATCGTAACATTCCTGATTTTCAAGAAGTGAATAATTCCTCTTACCAAATACATCATAGAACCTCTGATTTGGTTTAAACGGGCTTCTCTCTCCAACGGAAGCTAGTTCATCTATAATTTTCAAATACGATTCTATCTTCGACCGATCTCTTTTCATAACAGCCAGCTCAATTTTTTCTTCCAGATTCTCACCTGTAATGTATTTAAATTCAAGCGTATCCTGGCTTTTCCTTTTTAAAGGACAATATGCAATATTTAAATTTTGATTATATTTGTTAAAACGATGGTAGTATTCTTCAATTTTATCAAGATGTTTTATTCCTGCATTACATATACATTTTTTTTCAACAGATCTTTCAGTTCCATTTTTTAAGATAGAAGTCATCATTTGAAATTCAGGTTTTCTTTCAAGTGAAAACTTGATCATTTCAACATTGGAAGGAGATCCGATTTCGATAAGAAAACAGTTGCTAAAATCTTTAAAATAACCGCTTTTATTGATTTCATTAAGAGCCTGTACATCATTAAACATCATCAATCGATAATCTTTAAACAAAGTTTCCACACTTTGAATTTGCCCTAACTTCGGATCATTTGTATAGATCGTATTTGTGAAATCCAGATCAGGATAAGGAAAATAAAACTTAAATTCCTCACCTGTACTTTTAATAAGACGTTCCCATTCTCTAAAACTTAGCAAATGATTGGAAACTACCAGATTCCCGTATGGCAACGATGACTCTTCTTCTCTTGTCCCGCTGAAATAGCGTATAGCAAGTTTATTATTTGCAAATATATATATATGTCCGGATTCTTTTTTTAAAGTCAAGAGTTTAAGAAGAAAATCTATTTTTTGATTCCAGACAATTGAGTCAAAAAAGCGGTCTGCAATAATCGTATCGAAACTTTCTGTTATAGAGGTTAGCTGATCAATACCATTGCAAATACATAGATTTCCTAAATTTGATAAAAAACGTATATGAGCTTTATTATTTCCAAGATATAGGATGTTAGACCCTTTCTTGATTGATAAAGCAATGAGAATATTATTTCTACCTTCATAATTCTCATATACTTCATCAAATGTCCTATATTTTGTTTTCTTCACTTCATTCACCTGTTTCTACTTGTATATTGACTTTTGACTCACTATCAAAATATCCAATTGTTCCTTTGTCAGCTACTACCCCGAGCACACAGCAATTATAATTTCGACAAAATACATGCAGAGAATCTCCTTCATACCCTGTACAACCTAGGGAAAGTAGATACTGTCCTGGCTGAAGATATTCTTTCTGTGTAAAAGAAACAGTAACCACATCACCCTTTTTAAGATCAGAAGTATCGATGTTTTCAAGCATTGTATTGGTGCCTGTCAATTCCGCTCCTTTTATATCCCGAAGCTTCCATGCAAAAATAGGAGATAAATGATCCTCATTGATCTTCACTTTCATTCTGATCTCATAATGATCGCCTTTATAAACATTATTTCCAAGATCACCACCGGATGAAAAAATACCAAAATCAATAATTTCTGCTCGTCCATCTCCATAGACTTCGATAGATGGATTTATGATCAGTTCATCTTTCCATAATTTATGGGATTCCGGTTCTACATTTTTCGTTTCAATAAGAGCTTTATTCTTTTCTTTTTCTTTATCCCATTGACCAACCATTATTTTTTTATAAAGATCAACCATTTCACGAGGTGTACCTTCTGCCACTTTCTCCCCCTGATTTAATAACACGCATCGATTGCAATAGCGAACTACGCTTCCCATATCGTGAGTTACAAATAAAATAGTCTTTCCCTGATCACGAAACTCTTCAAATCTTCTATAACACTTATTTTGAAAAAAGATATCTCCAACTGAAAGAGCCTCATCTACAATAAGAATGTCCGGATCAACTGATATCGCAACTGAAAACGCCAAACGAGCAAACATACCGCTCGAATACGTTTTAACCGGCTGATAAATATGTTCTCCAATATCAGCAAATTCAATGATATCATTCAGTTTTTCATCCATTTCTTCTTTTGTAAAACCGATCATCTGACCATTCAAATAAATGTTCTCGATTCCTGTATACTCTTGATTGAAACCAGCACCAAGTTCAAGCAAAGCAGCAATTTTTCCATCAACTTCTACTCTTCCTTTTGTGGGCGTCAATACATTAGTTATGATCTTTAAAATAGTCGATTTTCCACTACCATTCTTCCCAATTATGCCCAGAATTTCACCTTTTTTTACATAAAAGTTTACATCATTCAAAGCAGCAAATTCTTTATGTCTGGAATGCTGGGAAAACAAAGCTTCTTTCACACGATCGATCGGTTTATCATACAAATTATATATTTTTGAAACGTGATCAACTTCAATCACATTATTCAAATCTTTCATATTTCTGCTCCTATAGTACATCCGCAAAATGAGGACGCATTCTTTTTGTAATAAAACGTGCCAGTAAAGTCATAATAAGTATAAACCCCCAGAAATATACCGTAAGAACTGGATGTTCAAAAAACCATTGGTGTTCAAGTAATGCACTTCTATATCCTTCGACAATATAAAACATTGGATTAAGTTTGAACAAAAAACTAAAAGAGAATCCCTGAATTGTCTCAAATGCCCAGAGAATCGGTGTAAGCCACATTCCGGCCTGGAGAAAAACCTGCACAAATTGGCCAAGGTCACGATAAAATACGGCAAGGCTTGAAGTAATATATCCAAGAGATAATATCAATGCAATTGAGCAGATTACATAATAAATAATTTGAATGAATGACCAAGTTGGAAAATATCCAAATAGCGCCATAACTGCAAGTAGCAAAAAAATAAAAAAGATATGTACAAACAAACAGGAAATTACTTTGATAACCGGAAGTACTTCCACATCAAATACTACCTTTTTCACTAGATAAGAATATTCAATAAATACATTAGTAACCGCATTTAAACCATCGCTAAAGAAAAACCAGGGGATCAGCCCACACATGATCCAGACTATGTAAGGCATATCACCATAATTGCCTGGCGCAGTAGAACGTAAACCTACCTGAAATACAAACCAGTAAATTAAAATCGTTACGCAAGGTTGAATAAATGCCCAGGCAATTCCTAAAGCCGATCCTGCATAACGCTTTCGAATATCGTCTTTGCTTAAAAATAATATTAATTTCCAGTTTTGCTTAATTTTCTTTAAAAAACTCATTTTTACACCATTTTCCTTTTATCATTTTGAAGATAAACTGATTTCCTGAACTCCGTCTTTTGCAATATAGTTCTTTTTTACATGCAGTTTACTGATCCACTCTTTCGTTTCATCGGTACGATATTCGTTATTCGCATTTTCCCATAACCACTCAGGAGTAGGCCATAAGCAGTATTTTGGATGAATTACTTCATACACTTCTTCTCCAACTCCGTTCTGTCCATGATGTGCCATCTGTACATAATCCATATTTTCAATTTCTTTTTTTGATTCAGAAAGCAGTTGTTCCCCGCCTTCAAGGCCAAGATCACCTAAAAACAGAATCTTATTCCCGTTTGTTTCTATTTTATATACAGTTGAAGAGTTATTTCCGGCATTCTCCGTAATAAGTGGATTAAAAACTCTGACAATATCGATTACGGTATCACCGAGTTCTATTTTCTCACCCGCTTCATTTTTATGCAAGGTATCCTGACTAACATGCTGTTCTAGACTTGACGTAATATTTGTCAGATCTTCCAGACGGTTCGGCTCATAAGTAGCAACGAAATTCTCATTCGGAAAATCATAATATATAGATTCAATATCCAGATCATCTGCTCCGGAATCCAGATAAGCTGCTAAGGCCCCAGTATGATCCTTATGATAATGAGTAAGAAGCCATGCATCTACCACATTATCGTCATCAATTTTTTTCAGCTCTTCTAATAAAGCATCCTTATCTTCCCGTGTACCACCATCTACAACTATGGTCTTACCATTGGATTGAATAATATACCCCATCATTTGAGAAGGAGAATGATCTGTCATTTGTACAAGCACATTTTCTGGCTTAACTGAACAAGCGCTCAAAGTTATTAAAAGTGCAAATAATAAAACTGTTTTGATCTTTTTCACTAGACTAATCCTCTTTCTTTTAATGCGTTAAGCAAATCAATTCGCCATCGTATCATTTGAGGAATTGAAGCGTGGTTCATATTGGATTCATTATTACCATGACGTCTATACAGAATTAGAGGCTTTGAAACGATTCGAACCCTTCCTTTTTTCAAAGCGACCAAACCAATCCATTGATCATGCATTGGGATCTTGGCAGGAAAAGGTAAAATATCTTTTTTTAAATTTTCTCGAAATGCCATGCAGCATCCCATAAAACAGTTCTTTATAACGTTTTTTTTGAAAGATAATGCAGGAGTTCGTTTTTTAAATACTGAATCTTCAATAACCTTTAAGTTTTTATCAGTAATCAGCGCATCATGAAGAATTAAATCATATCCATTAATCGCATTAAGAACAGTTTCTACTTTATCAGTTTCCCATACATCATCTTGATCACTTAAAAAGATCACATCATTCCTGGTATTTTTGATTGCATTTTCAAAGTTTTTTATCAATCCTTTTCCCGGACCGTCAATTACTCTTATTCTTTTATCGTTCATATTTTCAATGATCTCTTCTGTCCGATCTGTCGATGGATCGAGAGAAATCACGATCTCGTCCTCATCTTTTAATTGATCTAAAATGGAACGCAATTGCTTATAAATATATTTTTCGCCATTATATGCCGCTATAGCTATTGAAACTTTTTCTCTTTTCTTCATCGAAACCATATTCTCATATCTCGGGTATAGTAAAAAATACTCGCTTTTCGCCGTAATAAAACATATTCGCAAAAAAGTCTTCCTTTAAAAGTAGGCTTATAAAACTCTCTCATATCTTTTTTGAGAATCGTAAAGCGAGCAATCGCTTTGTTTCCATTCGTCTCAAACGCTGAAAAGTGCTGATGTAGTTCGGTATCAATTATTCTAATCTTCGCATTCCTTTTGCGCATGGAACGAATAAAATCATGATCTACATGATCCAAAAAAAGATCTTCGTTATATCGATAATCTGCAAATAACGACAAACGAATCACCATTCCGCTATTGATACCACATATTTCTTCTTTTGTCAGCGACCATGGATCCATCGTACGATGCATGTATACATCTTTTAGAATGGATGGCGATAAGTAACCTAGATCTGGCCTTTCATCTGTGATAAGCGGTAAATAGATGTCTGCATCATTTTCTTTAATTGCTTTTCGCACACAATCAAAATAGCTGTCCGGAATATCGGTATCGTCATCAAAAAGCATGACAAAACCTTCGAGTACCGGATCCTCTTCTTCAATGTGGTCCAGTGCCCGGTTATAGGCTTTGGAAAGGCCCCGGTTTCCATGCATTGATAAATAGACGTTGCCATCTTTCTGGACCAGGTTCTGATCCAGTTCCACTTGCGTACTATTGTCGCAGACGATCGTAACGATATCTTTCTGTCTTCGGAGTGCCTGGTAGGAAGGAGACTCCTCTAACGGTTTATTATAATCAACTAAAACAGCATATATGGGAACCATACGTTCTTATCACTCCTTTTATATTCCTGCGCTTTTGAGCGTTTCCTCAAAAGAACTGTCCCTGAATTTTGTCTTGTACAGCTTGCGGCAGTTCTCCCGCTGCGCAAACTGCTCTTCGAGCGGCATGGAACAGATCTTTTCTACGACCTCGTCCATCGTTTCGCGATCAATGTTGAACCCGATATTGTACTCGTCTACCAGTTCAGCCGTATCGGCAGGGATCGTATTGATCATCGGAACGCCTCCGCATAAATAGTCCAGCGACTTCATGGTCAGGCCGACCACCACACTTTCCTTCATGACATTGAGGGCGTAGTTGCACTGATCGAACACAGCCTGCTTCTTTTCCTGTTCAAAAATCTTGTTGTGATCGATCACTGCGACATGGCACTCTTTCAGTTTCGAAATGAGCAGGTCTTTGGATTCTCCGCCCCCGATGATATGGAGCGTGCACGCCTTATGTTCATTGCACTTTCTTAAAAACTCCGTAATAAAGTCGATATCGATGATATGATTGATCGATCCCAGATATACAAAATGCAGTTCCTCTTCGCTGATCAGGTCCGCAAACGAGCACGGAAGCTCCTTTCTGGCCCAGTACAGCGTTTCAAACTGATGATTGTCCTTCTGGTCAAGAACATCCTGATACAGGGCACATTCCGTAAACACACGATCGGCTGCGGGCAGATACTTGTCCCGCAGCTTTCTCCAGATCCGAAAAGGAGGCAGGGACAAATATTTATTGATCGGCATCGTTTCCGGCCACAGATCGATCACATCAAAATAAAGCCTGACTTCCGGATGTTCCTTCTTGTACAAGGCCATCATTTTTGTCAAAGAATTGGCCGGAACAAGACAGTATATGACATCGGGCTTTATTTCTTCGATTTTCGCTTTCATCTTTTTTGCCAGCATATAATGCGAATACAGCCGGTGCACCGACAGGTTTTTCGTATAAGGGTGTGCCGGGATCAGATGATCGGCACCCGGATAATACTGGATCTTCTGTTTTTCCCGATGCGAAAAATCAGAAGTCAGGACAATAACTTCATCCCCTTTGTGCTTAAAATACGTACGCAGCATCCTGACCCGGTCAAAATACGTGTCAAATGCGCATACGATCGCCACCTTACTCATTCGTGCTCCTCTCTGTATTTTCTATAGACAGTTCAAATGGCACGATCTGATATTCAAAATCAAATTTCGAAAGGACAGGGTCAATGACCAGTGAACCAAATACTTTATTAAACAGGCTCTTCTTCCGCAGCAGCGAAATGAACGGATTCAACCCTTTCAGCACAACAAGCGGATGATGATGAACTTTCGCGATCTCCTTCACCAGCTGCACGGTCGAAACGATTTCCTTGTTCTGCGGCAGAAAGATGCCTCCTGCGCCCGTATCGATCATTCCTTTCAGACATGCACAGAAATTATCGACATACAACATACTGCGTTCATTATATACATTCGGAAAGAACGGTGTCACGCAGGAAAATCTGGAAAGAAGCCGGTAGTTTCCTTTGGACCCGGGACCATAGATCATTGGCGGACGAACGATCGATACGCAGAAATTTTCATCCTGTAACACAAGAATGCCTTCTTCGGCCTGCTTTTTACTGTCACCATAGAAATTATCCGGACATAAAGGAGTATCTTTCGTTATAAGCGTATGATGACTTCCGTACACAATAACAGAAGACATGAACACAAACTGGGCGCACCCGTCCTGTTTCGCCTTCCTGGCCACCTCGATCGCCAGATCGCGGTTGATCGCATAGTATTTCTCTTTTTCGTCATCTTTTGGCGAGGAATGGGCCAGCCCTGCCATATGAACCACCACATCATAGGATGAAAAATCACTGTCTTTCCACCCTTCGCGGACACTGATCAGATCGATCTGATAGTTTTCATTTCCGGACAGAAAAGACCGAAACTGATTTGCCAAATAGGAACTTTTTCCTGTGATCAGGATCCGCTTCATTTCTGCTTTCCTTCCTGGATCCCGTCATGTCTGAGCACAGAAAAGATGGTGGCAAAAAAGATCCGGCAGTCTTCGCCAAACGTAATATGCTGCGCGTACTGTCCGTCAAAAGCGGCCTTGACAGAAATTTCCAGTTCATCGCGTCCGGAAATCTGTGCCAGCCCGGTCAGTCCGGGACGAACAGAAGAAGAACCGTTGCGATCGCGCAGTTCGATCAGATCAAACTGGTTCCACAGAGCAGGTCTTGGCCCCACAACCGCCATGTCTCCTTTAAAAATGTTAAACAGCTGCGGCAGCTCGTCCAGGCTTGTTTTACGCAGAAAATGCCCGATCGGCGTAATGAACCGGTCCGGATCTTCGAGAAGATGGGTCGGCATGTCTTTCGGGGTATCGGTACGCATGGTGCGGAATTTATAAATCATAAAGTAAGAGTCGTCTTTTCCGATCCGTTTCTGCTTAAAAAACACAGGCCCTCTGGAAGTGCATTTGATAATGACTGCCAGCACGATCAGTACCGGAGACAAAATAATGATTCCCAGCAGGCTCAGAACAAAATCGATGACCCGTTTCAAACAGTTTCGATACATAGCGTTCCTTTCTAAATTCCTGTTTATTCTATCATAGTTAGCACAAAAGAAAAAATTAACCTTTATGTTTCAGGAAAATTCCCACTATAATCCCAATTTTCGCAATTTAAACTTTATCTCCAAATAAAAGAAGGTGACATCTTATCACCTTCTCATAACTTTTATTGATCAACCTTATCTACAAACACCATTGGAATAGTGATTTCATTTCCTAATACTGCTTCATAGGAAATATCTCCTCCTGAATAGCCATAAATTGTTATAATATCGTCTTCCAACAATCTGGTCTTCAAAGAAGAATTGTCAATTGAACAAAGCAGCACCTGATCATAATCAGAATTAACCGCTAAACGAATCTGAACAGAGTCATCGTCGTCATCATACATTACCTGCAGAACTTTTCCGGAGAATTTTACTTTTTGTAAAAGATAATCGTCCGGAGATCGAGCCAACTGTTCATAAGTAATTCCGGTTTCATAACCTTTAGCCTCTTCCTCAGCCTTCTTTCTCTCCTCTTCTTCTTTACGTTTTTTCTCGGCTTCTTCCGCTTCTTTTATTTTAGCCTCTGCTTCCGCTTTTAATTTCTGTCCTTCTTTATCCTGATCAGTATCCAGATATTTTTCATGCAGTTCATTAGCAGATGATATTACACTATTCCAGTCCTTTTTTTCATATGCAAGTTTAATATTGCTCAAAATTTTGTCTTTACCATATTTTAATTCGTTTAGTTCTTCACTCACTTTATCTAGCTCTTTTTTTACTTCATCATATCTTTTGCTTCGATATTCAAATTTAGACTGGAGTTCATTCCTTTCCTCAATGGCAGCGTTTAATTGATTATTCAAATTTGCATAACAGATTGCCATGATTACAGCGAATATCGTTCCGCACAGCAGAATAATCACCACAATCTTTGATTTTGTTATCAAATCATATAACTTATCAATTAACGTCTTCTCATTTTGTTTTGAAACATCATCTTCTTTATCAATTAATTGAGACTTCTCAGATTCCAATTCAGTAGGATTTGCTTTTTCAGATTCTTGATTAATTTCCAAATTTGGGAGTTCAGGTAATGGTGAAGATGAACGATCAGAAGAAGTACTGTTTTCTTTTTCTGATTCAACTTTAAATTCTGATTCTTCTACTTGATGATTTGCGTAGTCATTTTCATCACTCTCTTCTACAGATGACACTTCTTCTTTAGAGTTCTCCTGAATTGACGGACTATTATTTCTAATTTCATTATCTTTAGCTTTTTCAGAGTCCGTCCCTTCGTTATTAAAATCCTTCTTTTCTTCATTCATAATACTAACAACCTTTCTAATGAGTATCAAAAGAATGAATATATTTATGGAAATTCATCCTTCTGAATTAATATAATTATTATAGTTAAGTTTCACTTTACTATGCAAGCGCTTTCTTTTTTCGTTTAATCATATTAATCAGAATTGAAAGTCGCTACAAGGTCACTTTCTGAATAAACATCTTTTAAAAGAATATCATTCAATATCTTATATATGATTTCTTTCATTTCATATAAAAAAGATCCTTCGTTTCAACACAAAGGATCAGGTTTGGTTAATTCTTATTGATCGGATCGTCTTTGATCAGTTCGAGCAGCTTCGCTTTGATCTCCGCATTGTCGTCGGTCATGGAAATTGTCTCATACAGTTCATCCAGCTTGCGGTCGATCTCTTCCTGCGTGATCTCGATCGGCTCATGAACAAAGATGAGCTTATTGGCCGTACGATGACATTTTTCGATTTCGAGCGCCAGCTCTTCGAACATCTTTTCGCCAGGACGAAGTCCGACCTCCTTGATCTCGATCTCGTCATACGGTTTATAACCGGCCAGGTGGATCATCTTTTCGGCCAGCTCCAGGATCTTGACCGGCTCTCCCATATCCAGGACAAAAATCTCATTTTTATTCGCATAATACCCAGCCTGCAGAACAAGCTGAGCCGCTTCCGGAATGGTCATAAAATACCGCTGGATATTATAGTCGGTTACTGTGACCGGTCCGCCCTGACGAATCTGTTCCTTGAAAATTGGAATGACCGAGCCGCTTGAACCAAGCACATTGCCAAACCGGACAGCCGCCATTCTGATCGGGGAGTTTTTCACATGGCGCGACTGCATGACAAGTTCTGTCATTCGCTTCGTGGCTCCCATGACATTGGTCGGATTGACCGCCTTGTCCGTAGAAATCATGATAAACCGTTTGACCCCATATTCGATACAGGCGTCGATCACGTTTTTTGTGCCAAACACATTGTTGCGCACAGCCTCCATCGGACGATCTTCCATAAGAGGAACATGCTTATGGGCTGCCGCATGATATACGACATCCGGCCGGTAATCCCGCATAAACTTGAACATTTCCTCCCGTTCTCGAATCGAAATAATGAGAGAAACGAGTTCTATGTTGGGAGAAATGTCGCCGGCACGCATTTTGCGCATAAATTCCTGCTTCAGCATGTACAGTGTATTCTCGTTGATATCGACCATAATCAGGCGTTTTGGATCAAAACGAACGATCTGCCGGCATAATTCGGAACCGATCGAACCCCCTGCTCCTGTCACGCACACGACCTGATCATTTAAATAGGCACCGATCTCATCGGTTTTCAGATCGACCGTATGCCGGTTCAAAAGGTCTTCGATCTGGATCTCGTCCACATGGATCCCTTCGTTGCCGTTTTCCAGAGAAAAGCGCATGATCTTCGTTATGCACGAAGTATTGGCACAAAGCTGAATGATCCGCTGCTTGTTTTCTTCATCGATCTTACTGATCGCAATAAACAGGCGCGTTACGCCATATTCTTTTGCGATCCGGTCCACCTCGTCAATGGTTCCAAGAACCTTTTTTCCACCCACCAGCGTTCCTTTCGGCTTGAAATCATCCAGATACCCTACCACATTGTATGGATATTTTGTTCCGCGGTAGATCTCGTTCACCATCATATAACCGCCATTTCCGGCACCAATGACCAGCGCCTTTTCCGAACGATCCACATTCATCATGTACTGGTGGAATTCCCGATACAGAAGACGGATCGCCAGCTGTACGATATACGCAATGATTTCCGAAATGATGATCAAAGACGGATGGAACAAATGCATCGTCTGGGTAAAGATCAGCATAACGATCATACATACCAGCGAACTCATTCCGATCCGGATCACATCCTGAGGTCCCGTATACGTCCACAAGGTCTTTGGCGTGGAAAACAGGATCCCAACGACCAGGTGAAGGACAAGCACAAAAATCATTCCATAAATGATCAGCCGTGTAATATGCAGCAGACGACCATCCAGGAAGAAGTTATTGTCCATAAAAAAAGTAAATACATAACTGGCGAACACGATGATCAGATCAAGAAGCATGATGATCGCATTGCGATATTTCTGATATAACTTAGTTTGGTAAATAGTATCCATACTTTTCATTATACACACGAAACCTTAGGAAAAGAACCATTAATTTTCATGGCAGCGCTTCACCAGCTCGATAAACTTGAGAGAAGCCTTCGAAAATGCCTGGTATTTCTTCCATCCCAGAAACAGCGGAAGCCTGAAAGAAGGTTCGAGCGGAACAAAAACAAGATTTTCATGGGCACCATAGATTCCCTCGATCGTCAGCGCGTAACCCATACCTCTCGAAACCATGAAGCCGGCATTGAAAAACAGATTATATGTCGCGCACACCTGCTCCTTGTTCTCGACCCACTCGCCAAGCTCCCCGTTTATGAGAGCCTGCTCGGAAACGATGAGCGGCTTTCCTTTCAGATCCTCTTTTGTAATGTACGGCCGACAAGCCAGCAAATCATCCTTGCGCATCACGACACCCCATTCGATCGATTCATGCAGCGGATACATTTCGAGCCTCGTCGATCTGGGCGCGCCAACAAACAGCCCCACATCATATAAGCCTTTTTCGATCCGCTCCTGAATATCTACCGCATTCCCCGAATGAATATGAAACATAACCTGCGGATATTCCTCTTTCATTTCCTTCATGATCGCTGCCAGACAGTCCATTTCTGTCGTTTCCGCACACCCGATATGGATATCGCCAGCCACATCCATATCTTCCATGTCCAGATCGACGAGCAGCTTGTCGGTCAGATCGACAATTTCCTGCGCCCGCTTGCGAAAGTACATCCCGTCATCTGTCAGCGTAATATTCCTGTTGCCACGCATGAAAAGCGTTCTGCCAAGCTCCTCTTCCAGCTCCTTCATCTGTTTCGACAAAGAAGGCTGGGAAATGTGCAGACGGTTGGCCGCCTTTGTTAAATTGCCTTCCTGCGCGATCGCAAGAAAGTAACGCATCAGTCGGATATCCATTTTATTTCCCCCTCTTATATGCCTTTTAACTATAAGAAAACATATTTTATATGTATTGGCAATTTTTTTTTTTTTCTAAACTGACCATGGAGGACAGATCATGGATAAAGACTATATCAAGGATTGTTTAAAAGATGCCGGATGCAGCAACGAAGAAATCGAACAATGCTTATGCGACAAGCATAAAATTCATACCCTGCGTGCCAGACAGCTTGAACTTGTTCACAAGGAACAGGACCGGCTGGCCTGCATCGATACATTATGCCATGAAATGAAAAAGGAGAAAAACAATGGAAATCATAAAGGATAAGACATTTGACGAAGAACGGGCCCTGTACCACACGATCGGAGCCGAAATTGAAAACTGCACCTTTGCCGGCCCGGCCGACGGAGAATCTGTATTAAAAGAAGCCAGGGAAATTCATGTCGATCACTGCCGCTTCTCCCTGCGCTACCCCCTGTGGCACGTAGACCACTTTACGCTCAGCCACTCCTCGCTCGACGAACTCACCAGAGCCCCGATCTGGTACGCGAAAAACGGAACCATTACCGACACAACGATCGAAAGCATCAAAGCCATCCGCGAATGCGAACACATTACCGTAAAAGACTGCCAGATCGTTTCGGATGAATTTGGCTGGAAAAGCCACCATATCGATCTGGAAGACAGCAGCATCACAAGCCAGTACATCTTTTTCGACAGCACCGACGTCACCCTCAGAAACGTGCAGATGAAAGGAAAATATTCCTTCCAGTACATGGAAAACCTGACCATCGAGAACTGTGACCTCGACACAAAAGACGCCTTCTGGCATTCAAAAAACGTGACCGTGCGCAACAGTACGGTCAAAGGAGAATATCTGGCCTGGTTCTCTGACGGCCTCACGCTCGACCACTGCACCATCATCGGCACCCAGCCATTATGCTACTGCAAAAACCTGACCCTCATCGACTGCAAAATGATCGATACCGACCTCGCCTTCGAATACTCTGATGTGCAGGCCACCGTACTTTCATCCATCGATTCAGTGAAAAACCCGCGCAGCGGAAAGATCACTGCACAGTCGATCGGCCAGATCATCCGCGAAGGATCGATCATGGAAGATACCTGCCAGATCATTACTCAACAATAAGCCCAGAACTTCCCAGCCCCGATACCGATCGGGGCTGTTTTTGTGAACCTCACCACCTAAGTTCTATCGAACTATAGATGGTGCTTCTTCTCTGCGCCCTTATCCTATAGATCGGAGCATTTCGTCCTTTAGGGACTGCAGATTGATATAATGAAGACTTGACATCCTCCTACGGTTGAAACCGTGGGATTCCCGAAGACGGGACACATGTCCTGGGACATGATATAGCCGTCTTCTCATTCTCTGCCTGATTTCCTCCTTGAGAGGGCCTCTTTCCGGCAGAAGGCTGATGTCTGAACCTTTTGTTTTCTGCTTGTATTCCTCTAAAATCCGAAACAGCCTTTTCGGCTCATTCCTCTTTCTTTCATCTCCTGGATCGTCTGATCATGCATGCCCATAAACGCTTCGAAGCCTTCCTGGCATCGTGTCCTGTCGGCATGCTTTTTCGTCCTGTCGCTGTTCTTCAATAAATACGCGCTATATAGATCCCGTTGAACCGGATAAGGGCCGATGGTTTTCCACCGTTCGCTTAAACGGCATTTGGTATACGAGCCGGTCACATGGTCATACTGGCTTGCCCTGAAAGAAGCTGTATCCACTTCATGCACTGTTCCTCCATATGCTTCCGCTTTTTCTTTCAGCAGGGAAACAAACAAGGCAGGACACCGGTTGTTCAATGAACGTCCGAATCTCTTTTTCTTTGTTCCTGTTTTCGCCCTTCTTTGAAGCGCATGAAAGCACATCTTCTCTACATAAAACTCGTTTCCGTTTTTGATCAGCTCATTGACCGTTTCTCTATGGCTCTGTTTGATATACGCCGCCTTTTTCCGGTACAGCGTCTTCAGACGGTTCCTTTTCTTTTTGTATTGATTGGAGAACACCCATTTCGACCGGTTCTTGCGGTCGATCGTTCCATCCTCGTTGTATTTGTCCGGATTCATCGCTCTTCTGGAAGCATCCATCGAACGAAGAAGCGCATCGATCTTCCTATTGTATGTTTTCATCTTTGGCGCCAGCTCCTGAAGAAGAACGCTGTTCTCGGAAACGACCGCTACGGTCGAGGTCCCGATATCGATCCCTGTTCTTCCTTTCGGACACGCTTTCTGTTTCTTGGGCGCTTCGCCTTTGAGAACGACGATTGCATAGTAATGCCATCCGTTGTTGAACATCTTCCGTTTGATCTCGCAGTAGGCGATCCCGTCCTTCAAAGCTTCATGCACATACCACGCTTCTTTTTCATTGCGCGGTTTGCAGCATACAAGATACAGTCCGTTCCATGTGACAGACAGATCCTCTTTATCAAACTTAGCGCCGTTCGTATTCGACTTTCCACCAATACAGTCGAAGTTCTCTTCCTTTTTGAAATGAAGATGTTCTCCATTGGAAAACAGGACCTTTTCCACGCCTTTCCATACACGAGTGGCTTCCTTCTGTACCTGATGGCTGGAAACTAGCGTCTTGTAGCGCTGTCTGCACACCTTGATATACGATTGAAGACCGTATTCGGACAGACCGATCGATTTGCGGAAGTTGTTCATCTGAACAGTCAGTTCTTTCTTTCGATCATTTTCTGCCTGCCTGTATTCCGCTTTGAGAGCCTGATACGTTTGATCATGATCCAGCCGGCTGAGCAGTTTGATGGCCCGTTTGACCAGCACATTATGAATATGGCACATGACACGGAACCGTTTGTCGAGCTCTTTCTTTTGTGAATGATTTGTTTTGAGTTTCAGGGTAAGAGCGTGCATAAGATACCTCTATGGGGAATGTGGAAATACGTTGTTTTTATTACAGCTATTATCCGACAAAAAGGGGATAAAATCAACGAATAATTATGATTATTTGGCAAAATAAAAAAGAATAAAACAAACATCCTGTATTTAAACCAACGATATTTGTTTTACCCTATAGGATCTTGAAATAAAGGCGTTTACCCACTATTGAAATGGTGGTAATCTCACCTCCATTTCGCGGAACATCCAGTTCCATCTATCGAAACGGAGTTTTTTCCGGTTCTCCGGCTAAAGCCCGACCGAACCAACCACGCTCAAATAACAGGCAACTATATTTTAACAAATTACACCTGATTTTCCTATTTATTTTGTTATTTTAAAATATTTATATCATTTATTTTTTTGCTTTTTAACAATAAATAATTGCGTGATCTATATAGAAGAGCTATAATATATACGCAAGCATTACCAGCGCAATGAATAGCGGAGTAATTCAGCGCAATGAACAGAGGAATAATGATCACCAGAAATTCCAACATAATGGAAAGAATTTCAAAGGAATCATATCCTCACCTCCATTTCCTTGAAATGGAGTTTTTTTATTTTAAAAAGATCGGAGCACAACGCTCCGATCAATGTCTGCCGTAGATCCTTTCATCCTCTTCGATATTGCCTTTGAACTGCAGCGAATCCGGCGTGTACTGCATGATCTCGAACTTGTTGCCATCCGGATCGTGGATCCACATCTGCCACGTTTGGGACTGTCCCTTGTTTGGCTCGATATCGATCTCGACACCCGCCTTGACAAGCTCGTCATGCGCTTCGAAAATGTCATCCACCATGAGCGCGAAATGCGAATAGCCCAAATGCGTATTCGGTTCGATATATTCCTTCTGTCCCTCGGCTTTCGGGAACAGCTCCAGAAACTGTCCCGGCGCGATCTCGATAAAAATATAGGCGATCCCTTCCGGATCTGTTTCGGCCCGGTCCGCCCACGCCTTGCGCTTCTCGTTTCCTTTGTACGCTCCGTAGCGCATGATGATCTTCGGCTTCAATCCCAGCTTGTTTTCATAAAAATCACGCATCGCATCCATCTGATCCGTATAAAAAGACAAATGCATTACTTCATTGAACTTCATCCTTATTTCCTCTCCTTATGATTTCCCGGATCCGATCCGCCAGTCTCTGGACCTCGATCGAATCCTGCAGGCTCATCCGATCGCTCTCGATCTTTCCTGCAAGCAGGCAGTCCTCCACCTCTTTGATCTGGCTGTAAAAATCATCGTGCTCATACGGGCATTCGATCGTATACGCTTCTTCGCCCTTCCTCTTTACGACGATCTTTTCCGGGCGGTAGAACGGAGCGCACTCGATCGACCCCTTCGTGCCCGTGATCGTCATGAGCGGCTCTTTCGCCTCATCCATCGCCATCTCAAGAAAACCGGTCTGTCCGTTTGCAAACGTAACCGTCACCCGATCATGCACATCGACTCCGTTCTTGTACACCACATCATTTTCGACCGAAACAATTTCATCCCCGATATAATCCAGCAAGCTGGCCATATTGTAGCTTCCCACATCATTCAGGATCCCGCCCTGCTCCGGCTCGAACAAATATCTCGTATCCTGTGCATCCCCGATATCATAACAGAAACGATTCTCCACCCGCGTGATCGTTCCGATCGTCCCTTCATCAAGCAGCGCCTTCAGCCTGATGATCATCGGCAGGAACCGCGTCTTCATCGCCTCCATGAAAAACGTATCGTTTTCTCTGGCGCACTGCGCGATCTGTTCCATCTGCTCCGTACTCAGCACCGCCGGCTTTTCGCAAAGCACCGCCTTCTTTTTCTTCAGCGCCTCCATCGCCCACTGGAAATGGTCCTTATGCCACATCGCAAGATACACCACATCCACATTTGGATCATCGAGCAGCTGCTCGTAGCTTGAATACGTCACATAATCCGCATACTGCTCCCGTTTTTTCCCGCTGCGACTAGCCACCGCATACAGTACGCTGCGATCTGAAAACGACAGCCCCTTCACGAACCGGCCGGCAATATGGCCAGCCCCTAAAATTCCCCACCGAATCATAAAACCTCCTAATATTCGATATCATCCTCCAAATCCGTGCCGTCGGACGCAATCACCTTTTTATACCAGTAATACGACTTTTTCGGGAACCGCTCCAGCGAACCCGTACCATCATCGTTCCGGTCGATATACACAAAACCATAGCGCTTGCGCATTTCCTTGTGGCTGCTCAAAAAATCGATCGGCGACCACGCCAGATAGCCCAGCACCTCGACCCCATCGTAATCGATGGCATCCGTCACATTCCGGATATGCCCCTGATAATACGCGATCCGCTCGTCGTCGTACACTTTGCCGTTCTCGAGCCTGTCATCGATACCGATCCCGTTCTCCACGATAAAGAGCGGCTTATGATAACGCTCGTACAGCGCTTTGAGCGCAACCCGCAGCCCCACCGGATCGATCTGCCATCCCCATGCGTTCGCCTTCACATACGGATTGGCATTCCGGTCGGCACACGCAAGCATTTTGTTCTCGAAATCGAGCCGATCCGCACAGCCAGCCGGCGCACACGCCGTATCCGACTGGTAGTAGCTGAACGCAAGATAATCCAGACGCTTTGAAGCCTCTTTGATCGTCTGCATATCCTCTGCATTCAGATCCAGCTCCACCCCGTTGTTGTGGAGAAATTTCGTATACCAGGACGGGAATTCCCCATTGACCATCACATCAAACGTCAGATTGTTGCGGAAATCATCCGCCATCTGCGCCGCCAGCACATCTTCTGGTCTGCACGTCAGCGGATAAATGCTCGCATACGCATCCATGCCCGCCACCATCGCGTCCGGATTCGTCTTTTTGATCTCGAGCACCGCTTTTGCATGCGCCAGCTGCGTATGCGCCGTCAGGAGCGCATGAAACGGCACATCGCCCATTCCTTCCGGCTTTTCTGCCCCTGCTACCAGACGAGGACCATAAAAAGCCGTATTCATCTCGTTGTATGTGATCCAGTATTTCACCTTGTCCCTGAAGCGGCCAGCCACTACCGCCACATGCCCGGCATACCAGTCCACGACCCGACGATCCATAAAACCATTGTACTCCGTTCTCAGGTGATCTGGCATATCAAAGTGGACAAGCGAAACGACCGGCTCGATTCCTGCCGCAAGAAGCTCGTCGATCATTTCCTCGTAGTAAGCCAGGCCAGCCTCGTTTACAAGACCGTCGTCGCCGTTGGGATGGATCCTGGACCACACGATCGAAAACCGGTAGGCCGTGAACCCCATTTCCTTCATATGCGCGATATCCTCTTTGAACCGGTGATAGTGATCGGCCGCCACGCTCGTATCCGACAAAGTATTCTGTCCCGTCTCGAAACGGATTTCCAGCGTATCGTATACATTCAGACCTTTTCCGTCTTCCAGATAAGCGCCTTCGGCCTGCACATTGCTCAGTGCCGCACCCCATAAAAATTCCTTGTTCATCGTGTTCTCCTCACTTTGTCGTCATCATAATCGTCATATGGCCCGAAAAGGAAACTGTCGTTCCTCTCGGGATCAGGAAGTTGTCTCCCGTCTTTACTTTCTTTCCGTCTGCCATTCCGCTTCCGCGGATCACGGTTGCCAGCTCGTAGTTGTCAAAAGACAGATGGCATTCTCCGCCGATTTCCAGCTTCGTTACAGTAAAGGAATCGTTGGAAATGTACACCGTCTTTTCCACGTTGTTCATCGAGATCGTTTCAGGTTTGATCTCGTTTTTCATCATTTCCGGATCGTAGGACAGACAGCCGATCGCCTGCTCGAGATGAAGCTCTCTTTGTTTTCCCTCGCCATCCGTGCGCTTATAGTCATAAAAACGGTACGTGATATCCGTTGCCTGCTGGATCTCGTAAGCCACGACCCCTTTTCGCATCGCGTGGAGCAGTCCGGCCGGAAGATACACAAAATCATCCTTGCGCACATCGAGGTGCCGGATCAGATCGTCCCAGCGATCCTCTGCGATATACTGTCTCATGTCCTGCTCATCTCTGGCATTGTGGCCGTAGACGATATTGGCCCCCTCTTCTGCCTCGATGAAATACCACGCCTCGTTCTTTCCGTCCGGAAAGCCAAGCTTTGCCGCATGCGCCTTGTCCGGATGCACCTGAATGCTCAGATCATCCTCCGGACCGACCAGCGAAATGATGACCGGAAACGGCTCGCCAGGATGGCCGAACAGCTCCTGATGGTCTTCCCACAGCTCACGAAGCGTTTTTCCCTGAAACGGCTCGCTTTCGCACACATTGGAAGCCTGCTTCTGCGTGCTGAACGACCAGGACTGACCAATTCCTTCTTCGAAATCGTCGTATCCGAAATACTCCTTTACTAATGTATGGCCCCAGATCGCTTTGCGCGCGATCGGTTTGAAAAATAAAATACTCATAATACCCTTTCTATGCCATGAACAAGGCAAACAGCCCGATCATAGAAATAACGACAGAAAGCCAGTAGATGACCGCGGTAGCTTTTTCGCGCTCCCGCACACCGTATTTTTTATAAAGCGCGTTGTTGGTCTGGCGGGCTTTGGTCGCATGGTAATCGGCCAAGGCCGCAAACGCCAGCACCGCGATCCGCATCGGCAGGCTCGTCCCGATCCCTTTGCCGATCACGTTCCACGGGAACAAAGCAAGAAACCAGGCGATGCATACGGCCACACCTGCCGCCGCGATATACGGATTTCCGGCATCCTTCAGCACGTTCGATCCTTTGTTCGATCGGACAGACGATTGGTCCTGCTTGACAGTGACGACTTTTGCTCCGCACGCATCGCAGAATTTCGCATGGCTTTTCAGTTTTGCGCCGCATTTTCTACAGTACATATCCGCTTTCTCCTACTTCATCAAAATCTGGGTCAGATTCGCCAGACCGACAAACAGGCTCGAGAAGATGGCAACATACGCAAAGTTTTTATTGCCTGCCGGCATAAAGCCTTTCTTTTCATCCCTTTTATCGGTTCGCAGCGAAAGGATCCCGCACCCGATCGCAATCATGTAGATCGCAAAGCTGATCGTATAGATCGTTTTTACGTGGTTTCCTGAAATGGCGCCCAGAACGAAATCAAATACGAACAAGCCGGTCACGAACAGGAGCACGCCGATCTTATCCCAGACGTTTTTATGCGGGTTGGGCTTCAGCTTTTCAGATCCTGTTTTTTTATTCTTATTGTTCTGCGATGTTTCGAGCTCGTATCCGCAGTACGAGCAGAATGCCGAGTCATCCGGCAGCATTTTATGGCAGTGTGGACATTGTTTCATGGTTATCCCTCTCTTTGAAAGAAGGAAGGCCCGAAATGAGCCTTCCTGGTTTGATGCTTTTACTTTTCTCTATAGGCTTTGTTTGATTCTATGGATCAGGCTCCCTGGTTGGCAAGCGCTTTTTCTTTTTCTTCTTCTGCTGCTTCGTCGTTCATCTTCTGCAGTTCGGATTTTTCAAACGCCTTCCAGAACGGATAGAAGATGACCAGACCGATCGCGAAGTTGATCGCCACGACGAGAATGCCTCCGACCGAACCGCCGGTTCCGAGGAATCCGAGGATCGGAGATGGTGTCGCCCACGACAGGTTCATATACATTTTGCCGATAAATCCGATATCGGTCAGGAAATAAGTGAGCGCGCCGCAGATCGTATGGGTCAGGATGAACGGGATCAGCAGGAAGCCGTTCAGCACGACCGGAAGACCGAACATGATCGGTTCGACGATACAGAAGATTGCCGGCGGCAGCGCGATCGTTGCCAGCGGTTTGAGATAAGGCAGCTTCTTGCTCGAACGGAACATGTAGAACAGCAGCGGCCAGCAGGTCGATACCCATTGGGACAGACGGCAGAGGTTCGGCGTCCATACGTGCGGAAGCGAAGCGACCCCGGTACCTGCCATGAAAGCCGCGTTGTTGTCGAGGATCCACTGGTTCGTGAATACGTTCGTTACAGCCCCGGTAATGTTGTCGCCGTGCAGACCGCACATCCACAGCAGAGCCGACAGGAACTGCTGCATGGTAAAGATGACGACATTGTCGGCAGCACTCAATACCGGAAGCAGCATGTTTCCGATCAGTTCCGGAATGTTGATCCCTGCCAGCGTACGGATGCCCCAGCATACGATCGTGATGAAGAAGTAAGGGATAATGGCCGAGAAGCTGTCCGAGATCGCTGGAGGCACAGATGACGGCATCTTGATCACGATATTCTTCTTATAGCATAAATTGATGATGTTGATCGCAACAGCACCGGCGATCATCGCTGTGATCAGCCCGGCTCCGCCCCAGTATGTGGTCGCGATCCCCGATTCTCCGGTCAGTTCGGCCGTACCGTCTTCCAGAGCGCGTGCCAGCGGTGTCATCTGGTTGTAGTTGAGCAGGATGAAAGCGAACAATGTGCCGACAGCACCTGTTGTCTTATTGATCCCTTTTTCATACGCATACTCGGCACCGAACGCCACCACGATATAGATGGCCATGATTCCCATGGACAGGCTGTTGACGAGCGCGAGGCTGTCCGCATACGGTGTCATGAAGGAAAGCAGCGCTTTTTCGGTCAGTCCGCCATCCGAGCAGAACAAATAAATAACAAGGAAGATCGACCCGACCATCGTGACCGGCAGGGCAGCGACCATACCATTGACCAATGCTTTGACGAACGGGATCTGGCCGAATGCAGCCATCGGGCCAGCGATCTTCTCGACAGAACCGGTGATTCTGTCCATCAGCGACATTTTTTCATTTGATTCAGACATGTAATACTCCCTCCTAAAACTGTTTTAACCTATAGATCAACGTTTTTATGTCTGATTAAATTCTATCAGCAAGTCATTTTTTTTCGATTTAATATAATGGCATAATAAATGCCTCTTTTTTCAACACAATATTCCCACATTGTATTTTTTCTTGCGGATTTATCGTATTTTTTTGAAATGTATCTTTATTTATCGTATTTTTCATCATTCAATTTCTTTTCCATATATACACGTTCAATGTGGCATTTATTTGACGACCTCTTTGCGAATGTGACAAATATCGAAATTTTTAACATTTTTTATCCGTATTTTTTACCATATTGTGCTATATTCGCGGAATTATGATCGAAATCGCCTGTACGGACCGACCGGGATTTGATAAAATAAAAAACATAGAAAGCAATCAATATATTGATATACGTATCAAGAAGGGACGATTTATATGAACTTAAACAGGAACGACATTCTCATTTTGTCTGAACTGATCCAGTCAAGCCGTTATATCTCGGCAAAAGAGCTCGGCGTGCGATGCAGTCTTTCGAGCCGGCAGATCCGCGAGCAGATCGCGCAGCTCAAAAAGATCATGAGCAGCAGCGGATATGAGCTTCTTTCGGAACGCAGCAAAGGCTATCTGCTCAAGCCTGTCTTTCCCAACACGTTCCAGGATCTGGAAGAGGAGCTGAACCGGCTGAAAAATGAAGAAAGCCGGAACCTGGACAAATCAAAAGACCGTCCTCACGAGATCCTGGTACGGCTCGTCGAAGAAAACGGCTATCTGAAAGTCAATACGATGGCAGAAGAAATGATGATCAGCCGTTCCACGTTCTTGAACTGCCTGAAAGAAGCGAAACAAAGTCTGGCCCGCTATGATCTGCTCTTGTCCTCCAAACCGAATTACGGTCTTTGCGTTTTGGGGACCGAGTATTCCAAACGAAAGCTGATCCTCGATCTGATATTTGGCAGCGGGCAGGCCAATGAAATGATCTATTATCTGCTCAACCAGCCCGAAACCTCGTCCCTTCCGGAACGGAAGATCATCGATATCATCAAAAAGCACCATCTGATCCTGAGCGATGAAGGCTGTTTTGACTTCCTGCTCTATTTATCCACGATGCTCAGCCGGATCAGTGCCGGCTGCCGGATGGAAAGCTCCCGCCAGCAGATGGTCCGGATCCCCGACCGTTACACGGATGCCGGAAACGAGATATACGATTATTTGAAAAACGCGTTCGGCATTCCGGAAAACCCGTACGAGCGCAACCAGATCCCGATGGAGCTCGTATCCAAATGCACGCTTCAGCCCGCGGACGGGACCGCTTTTGAATACAAGGAACAAATTATCATAAAGATCGCACAGGAATTTGAAAAAATATACGGCATTTCGTTTTTGTCGGATCTGGAATTTCAGAAAGATCTGAGCCTGCTGATCGAATCGATCCTTTATCATATCGTCTTTTTCACGAAACAGCGCTCTTCCTTGTATCATTCGCAGAAAGACCATTTTTATATGGAAAAACCGTTTGCCTCGATCGTGCAGGAAGTGCTTAGAAACCAGTTCGGTCATGGTCCGGGTGCTGGCGACATGCTTCGGCTCCAGACATTTTTCCACACCTTCCAGATGAAAAGGTCGCGGATCAAACGTCGTGTGCTCGTGGTGGGCGGGACCGATTCCGCCAACAATGAGCTGCTGCAGTTTTTCCTGAAAGCCAAGCATTCCTATTATGTCGACTCGGTCGATGTATCTCCCCTCTATCTTCTCGACAGCATTCCGGAAGAAAGCTACGATGTGATCGTTTCGGTCATACCCGTTCCTGAAGATCTGAAAAAACCGTATGTCTGCGTATCGCCGCTGCTTCTTAATACCGATCATGCCCGGATCGAGAATTTTCTGAAGATCCTTAACTATCAGCAGTCAGCCGTCTTTCTTTTCGATCCGCGCCTTTTCATCATCACCGATCAGTCAAAGATCGGTTACAGTCCGATCCTGCTGACCGAACGGCTGGAAAGAGAAAATTTCGCGATCGATCTTGAAGACCGGAACAACCTGATCCGTACCTATGAAGAAACGCTGATCGATTATGAAAACGGGCTGTATGCTTTCCGTTTCCATTTTGATGCCATGCCATGGGATGTGATCGTACCGATCGTGTTCGAAGGCGAAAAAGAGAGAAAGATCGTTTTTGCCGTCAGTCACCGCCATGCCGGCGCTTCCATCTTCAATTACGTGCAGTCTGTTCTCGAACATCTGCGCCAGAGCGAGGTGAAAGATCTGCTTAATGATCCCGCCCTTCCGAATATTGTCCGGCATTTTTACCGGTGAAATGAAAAAAGAGACCAGACGTGCGGTCTCTTTTTCATTTTACTGCTCTTCTTCGGGAACGGTCATCTCATCCTGCGAAGGAATACCAGGCTCTTCTGTCTCTATGCCCGGCTGTTCCTGAAAATACGGATCATAATACATGGATGGATCATCGTACTGCGAAGGGTCGTAATATTCCTGTTCCTGTCCGGCTGTGTTTTCGCCTGTCTGGCTTGAAAAACCGGATACCGGCGTTTCGATCGAATCGGCCGATTCTCCTTTCAATACAGCTTCGATCTTGTCATGCGCCAGCGTGATCGAGTACGGATCGACAACGGTCACGTACGCCGTCTGGCCAAGTTCGGGAGAAAGCAGCTGGGCTCCTTCTCCGGTAAGCTGATAGCTTTCAAATTTCCACTGCGGATTTTCCTGGATCTGGTATTTGATCAATGTCGTGATCTCATCCTGGGACAGTGTCGTGTCAAAAGCGCCCTGGAACGCGTCGAGAAGGCTTGAATAATTTACGATGATCTCGGGCGACGTGGCTTTGGCGAAGATCGCTTTCAGCACCGTCTGCTGGTTGCGTACGCGCTGGTTGTCCCCGTCAATGTAGGCATAGCGTTCCCGGGCAAACGCGAGCGCTCTTTCGCCCTGCAGATGGTTCATTCCTTCATGGACGCCTTCGAGCGTATTGTTGGCGTAAAACGTTTCCACAGCCATGCCTTCGGGGATTTCCACATCGATCCCGCCGATCGCGTCCACGATTTCCATGACGCTCGAGAAATTGGCCCGGAACGTGTAGTTGACCGTAATGCCTAAAAGATTTTCCACGGTCTTTTTTGTCGTATTGATCCCGTGCAGTCCGGTGTGCGTGATCTTGTCGCTGGCTCCGGCAAGACAGGCGTCCTGCTCGTCGCATACGAATTCCACGTAGCAGTCTCTCGGGATGCTGGTCAGGAGCACAGTCCTTGTCTGCGGATTGACCGTCACGACCATGTTCACGTCCGAACGGGACAGCTCGCCCACATCGCCGTATGTATCATTGCCGGAAATCAGGATATTGAAGGCGTTTTTCGTAATTTCCGGTACGGCCATCGCTTCGTTGTCCACTTTGGTGTAGTAGACCACCTCGTCTATGCTGCGCACTTCATTGTTGAAATTGGCATACGGTTCATATTCGAGAACGTTGGTCCGATAGCTTTCATTCAAGATGATGGCCTGGACCTCGTTGTTGTAGAGAGCTTCCACTTCCTTTTCCACGCTGTCGTAGGAATTGACCTGGAACGGAAGCAGGGACTCGGTATCTACGCCGAACTGTTCCTGCAGATGCGTGATCATTTTCGTCGTGCCCAGGGCATCGATGGAATTGAGCTTCCCGATCGCTTTCTCATTCAGATCATGGATGCTCTGGATCTCGCTGTCATTTTTCACGAGAAGCGAAACGGTGTTTTTCACTTCTTTTTTCTGGGCCGTCACGACCTGCAGCGTGTCATTGGTCTTGTACAGATAGAAATTTCCTACGCTGAAAACGCAGAGCATCGCGATATTCAGGATGGTCAGGACGACCCGCGACCATGTGACATGCTGATAGAAATTCCACAGTGCAAGCATGATCACGACGATCAGTCCGATCATGACACAGATTGGGATGAGCAGGTTGCCCGGAAGGACATGAAGCGCCTGGATCTGGTAAATGAAGAATCCGCTCAGGCCCAGGATCACGATGGACAGAACGGCCACGATCACTTTATAAACGGCAGGATGATTTGATTTCTTTTGATCCATAAATTTTCCTTTCTTCGTTTCATTGTTTACTGTATTCCATAATGATGATTATACTTCATTGTCCGCGCATTCCTCATAAATGTAATTTACATATCGCAGGATCGCGGCACAGAAGAGACATAAATGCGTGTTTATCCCTTCATTATGAGAAAAAGAGTGCCTCATGGACACTCCTTCGTATTATTGTTCATCGTCTAAAGTCCAGTTCGGATTATAGTATTGACTTTCTCCGGCATCGTTCGGGTCGTAAGGATCCGTATATCCGCTGTCCGATTCCTGCAGATCCGGACTATACGGATCTTCGTACTGCGCCGATGAATCATACGGATCATCCGGATCATATACGGTATCATCCTGCAGGCCGGTTTCCTCGTCCTGCTCAGGCTGTTCAATGGTGCCGGCAGGATCGGATGCGCCAGGATCCTGGATGCTTTCGGCACTCTTGCCGTTCAGCACCGCCTCGATCTTTTCTCTGGCAATGCGTACCGATTCCTCATCCGGTATGGCGACATAGGCGGCCGTTCCCAGCTCGGCACAGTATTCGGTCGAGCCCTCGCCCCGCAGCGAGCAGCTTTCGAATTTCCAGTGCGGATTGACAGTGAGCTGATAGCGGATCAGATCTTTCATCTGGCTCGACGGCATATCGGTCTCGAATGCGCCGCCGATCGCGTCCACAAAATTGCCGTAATTGAGCAGGATCGACGGGCTGGTGATCTTGTCGATAATGGCGCGCAGCACGATCTGCTGATTGCGCACCCGCTGATTGTCCCCGTCTACATAGGCATGTCTTTCTCTGGCAAAGGCGAGAGCACGCTCTCCTTCCAGATGATTCTTTCCTTCGCTGACGCCTTCGAGCGTTTCGTTGGCATAAAATGTCTTGACTGCCAGCCCTTTGTCTACGACCACATCGATGCCTCCTAGCGCATCGACGAGATTGACGAGCGAGGAAAAATTGACCCGGACCGTATAATTGATGTTAATGCCGAGCGCTTTTTCGATCGTCGCTTCGGTCGTTTCGATCCCGTGCAGGCCTGTATGGGTGAGCTTGTCCATCTCGCCCTGGGCACAGGCAACGCCTTCCGGACAATCCACTTCGACATAGTAATCGCGCGGGATACTGGTCATGAGCACCTCGCCGCTCTTCGGATTGACGGTCACGAGCATATTGACGTCGCTGCGCGAATTTTCGCCCAGCGATCCGTACGTGTCGTTTCCGGAAATAAGAACCGTGAACGGTTCTTTGGTCACGTTGACCTGATCCTGGGAATCCTGGATCACGTTCGGCCGCGGCGTATAGTACACTTCGGAATAAATGACCTTTGTGCTGGTCGTCACGAATGTGAAATCCTCTACATCGTGAATGATGCCCAAAAATCCGTCATTAATGATCATCGCATCGATTTCGCCGTTGTACAGGGCGGCTGTCAGATCGATGACAGAGGCAAAATCCTGTTTCGTATATTGTACGTTATCCTTTTCCAGCGCTTTTTCCATATACGGGATGCCTTCCGCATCCTGCGCCGTGCACAATCCGATCGTTTTTCCGTTCAGATCGCTCAGGCTGGAGACCGGTGATCCTTCCATGACCCGGATCGTTTCTGTATTCGCGATCTTGTCGGTCAGGTCGTCGATCTTGGCAAACATTTCATCCGTCTTATATATGTAGTAGTTTCCTGCACCATAGACGATCGTCAGGATCACGGTCAGGATGGTGACCAGGATCCGCACGCCTCTGCGTCCGGTTTTGAACATGGACAGCAGAAAAAGGATAAGTGCGAGCAGCACGACGACCAGGACGACCGGAATGAGATACTTCACTGGAAGAATGTTGAGTTTGTAGATTTGAAAGGCGAGCAGCAGCGAGAAGATCACTAATAAGGGTGAACAGAGCTTTGCGAGCAGGCCTTTTCGAAGTCTTCTTTTCTTTTTCATGATGTTTAACCCTTTCAGCAAAAAATTTTATCATAACTCCATAAAACTGTTACGCTTTTCCGGAAATTTCACATATTTTCTTACAAAGAGTACAGAAAAAGAACGAGAGGAATCTCCCGTTCTTCAGAATTTTGCTCACTTCGAATTCTCATATTCCAGTTACCGCTTCGTATATCGATCAATGGATCGATTGATATTTTCTGCCAGAACAGAAATCAGATCGGTTTCTTCTATGGAAAACAAGTTGAAATAATATCGTTTCCACTCACCAGTCCTCGTATCGAATACGATCAGGGTGTGATCGATCGGCCGGAAACTGTGTCCGTCGTATTCCGGTTTTTCCTGAAAGACAATGGATTCGCAGTCCAGATCAGCCGTACACGGCTGTTTTGCGGAAACGATGACCTTTGCGATGTTGTGCTCCTGCAGGAAGCTTTGCAGCATCCCGCTGGACAGAAGCTCTGCACCGAAAAGAGCCGTCTTCATTTTTAACGATTGAAGAAGAAATTAGGGATCTGATCGTCCTGGGATGTTTCTTCAACGGCCGTTGTCACGACTCCGGGGTTCACCGGGGTCTGGATGGTCGGCTGTGTGAACAGCGCCTGTGTCGACTGGGCGAGCTGAACCTGCGGATTGTCGCTTCTTTTCTTTCTTGGTTTCTGTGTCTGTTCTTCAAAACCGGTCGCAATGACAGTCACGATGACCGCATCGCCAAGCTGCTCGTTGATGGCGATACCGAAAATGCAGTCCACATCTCCGCCGGCCGCATCCTGAATGACAGCGACTGCGTTCTGCGCGTCATACAGAGATACTTTATCTCCGCCGGTGATATTGATGATCGCGCTCTTGGCTCCATTGATATTGGCTTCGAGCAGCGGCGACTGGATCGCTTTTTCTGCTGCGACGACTGCTTTGTCTTCTCCTTCAGCCATGCCGATTCCGATCAGCGCGCGGCCCTGGTTCTGCATGACGCTGCGCACATCCGCAAAGTCAAGGTTGATCAATGCCGGAACAGCGATCAGATCGGAGATGGTCTGCACACCCTGGCGGAGCACATTATCGGCTGCCTGGAATGCTTCCTCGATCGGTTTTCTTCCGATCACTTCGAGAAGGTTGTCGTTGGATACGATGATCAGCGAATCCACATATTTTTTCAGTTCATCGATTCCTTCGGTTGCGTTGTTGGCCCGGCGGCGTCCTTCGAATGTGAAAGGACGGGTTACGACACCAACGGTCAGGGCGCCTTCCTCTTTTGCGACCTTGGCTACGAGCGGTGCGGCTCCGGTTCCGGTTCCGCCGCCCATGCCGGCCGTGATAAAGACCATATCGGCGCCGTTCACTGCATCGCGCAGTTCGCTTTCGCTTTCCTCGGCTGCTTTGCGGCCGTATTCAGGATTTCCGCCGGCACCAAGGCCTTTTGTCGTTTCTTTTCCAAGGATAATCTTGTTATCGCATGGAGAGTTTTTCATGACCTGCACATCTGTATTGCAGATATAAAATTCCACACCTTTGACGCCGTCTGCGACCATGCGGTTCACTGCATTGCTTCCGCCGCCGCCGACACCAAATACTTTAATATTCGCTACTTGATTAAATTCTGGCATAATTTCTTTCGGTCCTCCTGTTATTAATCTTTATCCGCTAAAATAACGCTTTTCATCTTTTTTGTAAAGCCGCCGTCCCCGTCTTTCGTCCTGCGGTTGATGGCGTCGATGCTTTCTTCCAGTTCGTTGTTGTTGACAGAGATCCGGTCGTCGTTGCGGATCCTGTTCGTTTCCTGCCACACATAGGCTGCTCCAAGGCCGGCTACGAACGCCCCGTCCCTGGCTCCGATCGTCGTAATATCGTATACGATCGTTTCCGCGCAGAACGAGTCCTCGAACTCCTTCAGTACAGGAATATTGCTTCCCTTTCCTGTAATGATGAAGCGGGTCTTTCCATTGCGGACGATCGGCTCGCAGGCCGCATTGATCTCGGCAATGTATTCCTTGAACCGCGGCAGCGTGGCTTTGGCAAGTTCTGCCGCGCTGATCTCAATGCGCTCTTCTTCCTTTTGTTCGATATATACGATCACATCGCTGTTTTCTTCTTCCCTGCTCGAGAAAATATTCTGCAGCAGGCGGTAACAGATCTCATTGCTCAGCCCGTACTTTTCCTTCAGAGGCTCAACGATCCATCCGTACCCTTTGTCGATCCTTGCGACCGACATCAGTTTTTCATTCATGAACAATCCAAGCGACGTGTGGCCGGCTTCGATCGACAGCAGTACGACAGAGCGGTCAAAGCTCTGCTGAAGCGCCGCCGTCTCCTGTCCGGCTGCGTACACATCGAGGCATACATCAAGAATTTCCAGATTTGCCTGTTCGATGCATTTCGCATATTCATAGATCGTCTGCTTGTCTGCATACAGCAGATCCACGTTCATATAAAAATCGGTGCACTCCTCCCCTTTGGGAAGTTTTTTCGATTCACTGTCATTCACGATATATGTGATCCGGTTCGGGTTTACGTATTCAACATCCTCGCCCATCCTTTTCTGGATCGCTTTCTGGTATCCCTGCTGAATATGAAACTGACGAACCGTTTTTGTTCCATCCTCAATTTGCACATGGACTCTTTGAGAATTCCTTTTCACATTGACCGACGGGATAATGAGAATGACCCGCTCGATCCGATAGCCGAGCGCTGCCTGCGCGCTTTTCGTGGCTTCGCGAACGGCGGTCACGACCGCGGCCTCGTCAAGGACCTTTCCATTTTGAATGCCCGAACAAGCTGCCTGTTCGACTCTCAAAATATTGGATCTTCCTTCAAAGATTTCCATGACGATAAGTCGGACTTCCTGATCTGCCAGCTCGATCGCTGCATATACTTTTTTACTCATTCGACATCTCCTTCATGCACTTCGCGTCTATTATAACCTATTCAGGCTTGTTTTTTAAGGCGATTTTTCCAATTCCCCTTTTATCGTAACAAATTCTTCCGGAAATTTACTTCCGTTTGCTTATTCTAATGTGACCTGAATATCGGTATTGGTATCGATCGGCGTGCCCGGCTCGATATTCTGCGCGCTCACCTTGCCGTAGCCCGATGTCTGGATCCCGATCCCGGTCAGCTGCCAGAAAGCCGTGATATCTTTTCGTGTCCAGCCGGTCATGTCGGGCATGGTGATCGTATTGCCGTTGGTCAGCAGGAAGACACGGTCATACGAGTAAATGGTCTGTCCTTTTCTGGCAAACTGGTCGATGACCGTATTGCCGTCCCCGATCGTGATGATCTTCACATTTTTATCGCTCATCTTGTTCATCGCGTAATCCAGCGAATGGTTGACAAGCGAAGGCATTTCATAGGTTGCCCACGTATCGCCTTCTTCAGGCTGGGATGGCTGGCTCGTTCCGTTGACGGCGTTGGCGATGAGCGCAGCCTGCATGATCGTTTTGAACGGTTCTTCCGAATACCCGATAATGTTGGCGGACTGCATGCCCCAGTATACCATGATCTTCGGATCATCGGCTGGCGCTGCAGCCATAACAGAAGAGGTGTAGACCGTTGAATCGTACTTATGGGTTTCCTCATTGTAGATTTCGCCTGTTCCGGTCTTTGCGATCATATCGACTCCGTCTATGCTGAAGCGGGCCCCGGTCGCACCGTCTGCCATGACGCCTTTCATAAGCTCGCGTACCTTGGCTGCTGTTTCTGCCGAGATCGGCTCTCCTGCCACTTCCGGCTCGTATTTTTCAACGACCTGGTTCGTATGCGGATTCACGATTTCGTCGACGACGTACGGTTTCATCATCTTCCCGTCATTGAATATGGCGGTGTAGGCCTGCACGAGCTGCAGGATCGTCAAAGAGGATGCCTGCCCGAAGCCGGTAGATAAATAGTCGGAGGCAGACTGGATGTTCTTGACGCCCTGCTGTTCGGGAACAAAAGGAATGTCTACATACTGGTAAAAGCCGAATTTATCAAGGTAACTGCTGAACTGATCGTAGTTGACATAATTGGCGAGCAGTTCGCAGATGGCGATATTGCTTGAGAAGGCGAGTCCCTGCTCAAAGGTGATGACGCCGAAGTTTTCGCCCAGGGCATCATTGATGACCGGATAGCCGGTATCGGTCCCGTTGGCTACGCGGATGATCTTTCCCGCACCGTTCTGGGTATAGGTGAAGGAGCCGGCCGTATAGGACTGGCCTGCCGGATAAACGCCGGTGTCGATGGCTGTCGCGTAAACAAACGGCTTCATGACCGATCCTGGTTCGAGGTTCATCTGCGAGAGCGCATTCTGATACGTCGGGATCTCGGTCGGATGGTTCTGATCGAAGGTCGGATAGCTTCCCCATGCCAGGATCTTTCCGGTTTCGCATTCGACCACGATGGCCCACGCGCTCTGGGCATTATTCTGGGCAATGGTTGCCTGAAGCTGGGTTTCCACGATCGACTGCAGGTTGGAGTCGATGGTCAAAATGACATCGTCGCCGTCGACAGCTTCCTTATAGACGTTCAGGGTTCCTGGAAGCAGGCTTCCGTCGACCATCTGCTGATACTGGATGCGTCCGTCTTCTCCGGAAAGATAATCGTCCAGGCTTTCCTCGAGCCCGAGCTTGCCGGCAATTTTCTGTTCATCTTCATCATAGGCGGCGAATCCGATCAGATTGGAGGCGAATGGCGAAGATGGATATTCGCGTTTTGTCGCTTCCACGAATCCGATCCCTGGAATATTGGCTTTACGGATCGTTTCCATGACCGATTTATCGAGTCGTTTTGTCCCGGTTCCCAGCTCTGTCTGCATCTGCTCGTTGCGGATGGCTTTTTTCAGGATCGCGGCAACTTGTTTTTCGTCGATATCGGGAAGCAGCTTTTTTAATTCGCGGGCTGTTTTTTCCGGATCGGATACGTAATCGGGATCGCCGTTTTCATCGACGAGCGAGTCGTCGAGATAGGCGACGATCGTATAGGCCGGTATTTCCTGAGCAATGATGTTGCCGTTGCGGTCATATATATTTCCGCGGCTTGCTTCGACGCTCGTATTGACGATCGAGCTGCGGATCTGCGAATTGAGTACATCCTGCCCGGACCAGAGATGATGGTGAGTGGTCATCGTATAGACGATATTGGCGCTTACCAGGATGGCTGAAACGATCATGACCATCAGCATGGCTCGTATTTTTCGGTTTGTTTCTTTTACGCTCATACGGCTCCTCTCTAAGATTTAAGTGAAAACAACATAATTATACTGGTCTGCGGAAATATTCAAAACAAAAACCGCACTAGGCGGTCTGCTTATTCATTGTCCCCAATGATATAAATGTTGTTCTGATTATCCTGAATCTGATTTTCAAGCATGCCGAGCATCTGCTTTTTGTCCTGCATCGTACGAACGGTCGCCTGCAGTTCTTCCACTTCGCTCTGCTTTGCCGAATTTTCAGCCGCAATCTGCTGCTCTTTGTTCGAAAGCGTTATATTATAGGCGCTGATGTACACTTTCGATATAAAATAAAATCCTAAAGCAGCAATAAAACAAAGCAGAGAAAACATTTCGAAAGTCAACCGTCCCCGTTTTCTTTTCTTTATCTTTCTCTTTCTACTCGTTTTCATTGCGTTCAATTCCCCTTAACTTGGCGCTGCGCGCGCGCGGATTGTTTTTAAGTTCTTCGTCAGAAGCCGTTACCGGCTTGCGAGTCAATAAATGATATTCTAATTTTTCTACCCCTAATTGTGGAATGCGTTTATCTACTTTTTTCGCCACGGCCACCGACCGGAAAGCATTTTTCACGATCCTGTCCTCCAGGGAATGGAACGTGATCACGACCATTCGTCCTTGCGGCTTCAGTCGTTTTAACCCCTCAATTAAAACGGTCTGGAGCTGGGACAGTTCATGGTTGACTTCGATCCGTACGGCTTGAAATACCCGTTTTGCCGGATGCCCCTTTTTCTTGAGCACTGCATTGGGAAGAGCGGCTTTTACGGCATCGACAAGCTGGAACGTCGTTTCGATCGGAGCGTTCTCGCGCCTTTTCACGATTTCCTTTGCGATCCTGTACGCAAAAGGCTCTTCGCCATATGTTTTAAATACTTCTGTTAATTCTTCAAGAGAATATGTGTTGATGACCTCATAGGCTGAAAGAGGAGACTGCTGATCCATGCGCATGTCCAGCCTTGAATCCTCCCTGTAGCTGAATCCTCTTTGTCCGTCATCGAACTGCGGAGAAGACACGCCCAGATCCATCAAAATTCCATCTACTTGATCTACATGATATTCGTCGAGAACTGGTCCGAGTTTTTCGAACGGCGCGTGAATACACGTAAAGTTCGTTCCCTCTTTTTCCAGACGCGGAATACTTTCGTCAATTGCATCCTGATCCATATCGAAACAGTACAAATGACCTTTTCTGCAGCGTTTCAGTATCTCGCTGCTGTGACCGCCGCGGCCAAGCGTGCAGTCGACATATATCCCGTCGTTTTTAACATTGAGCATTTCGACGGCTTCATTTAATAATACGCTGATATGTTCCATAAACTATAACTCCATAAAATCCGAAAGGCTTTCAGCAATTTCCTCGAAGCTTCCTTCCTCCTCTTCTTCCATGAGTTCCCATTTGTGTTTCGCCCAGATCTCAATGTGGTTCGCAACACCAATGATCATGCACTCTTTTTCCAGCTCAGCCAGCTCGACCAGATTGGAAGGAATAAGGATCCGTCCCTGTCCGTCCAGTTCGCATTCCGATGCTTTCGAGAGCATCAGCCGCTGATACTTGCGAGCGTCTTTTTTTGTTGTGGGCAATTTTGATAATTTTTCGTATACAACCTGCCATTGATCCAGAGTGTATACGTACAAGCAGCCATCCAGTCCACGGTTTACGACAACCCGCTCGCCGAGTTCCTCGCGAAACTTTGCCGGCATGATCAATCGCCCCTTACGATCGATGTTGTGTGCGAATTCTCCCATGAACACGTGCCGTCACCCCACTCTCTGACACTTTCTGCCACTTTGTACCACTATAATACAACAACAACAATCTTTCATCAAACTATTTTGAAAGAAATTTACATACTGAATGTAAATGTAATTTTCGTTCGTCACAGCACAAATAAAGGCAATTTTTCAAGTGTTTTGCTCAAGTCCTTCTTTTCCGTAACGGCATGCAGAGCAAAATAATGAGTAGGAAGATTTCCCATCATTCAATTCGGTGTATAATGTTTCCATAAAAGAAAGGAAATATTCAAATCTATGAATGTACTCATGTTTTTACTGGCGCTCTGTCCGATCCTGTGGCTTATTTTTGCGCTCACCGTGCTCAAATGGCCGACCTGGAAAGCGGCATGCGGATCGATGATCGTCTCCTTCCTGCTGGCCATGCTCGTATGGAAGCTGCCGTTCATGCACGCTTTGACAGCCGGGCTCGAAGGGATCCTGATGGCCTTGTGGCCGATCGTTGTCGTCATCATCGCTGCGGTCTTCACTTATAATCTGACCGTTCGTACCGGAGCGATGGATGTCATCAAGCAGATGATGACGTCTGTCACCAACGACAAGCGTCTGCTTGTCCTGCTTGTGGCATGGTGTTTTGGCGGGTTCATGGAAGGAATGGCTGGTTTTGGCACGGCAATCGCGATCCCGGCCAGCATGCTGGTCGGCCTTGGCTTTCCGGCTCTGTTTTCCTGTCTTGTATGTCTGCTTGCCAATGGCGTGCCGACTCCTTTTGGCAGCATCGGCATCCCGACCGTTACCCTGGCCAATCTGGTCGGACTGGAAAACACGCATCTTTCCTTCACGACCACGCTGCAGCTTGCTCCGTTCATGATCCTTGTTCCGTTCCTGATCGTCGTGGTGACGGGAAAAGGGATCAAGGCTCTCAAAGGGATCTGGCCGATCGTTCTGCTTTCGGGAATTTCCTTTGTTGTTCCGCAGATCGTCGTGGCATGGTTTGTCGGAGCGGAACTGGCTGTTGTGGTCGGTTCGGTCTGTTCCCTGCTTGTCACGGTGCTGCTGTCAATCAGAAAACAGCCCGATCCTGCCTATGAGATCCAGATCGAAAAGGGGGCGCCTTTAACGCTGAAGAAGGCTCTTCAGGCCTGGTCGCCGTTCATCTGTATTTTTGTCCTGCTTCTTTCGACCAGCAAGCTGCTGCCGCCGATCAACAACTATCTGGAACAGTTCTCTTCCAATGTGGTAGTCTACAGCGGTCCGGATCCGAATACTTTGAAATTTACCTGGGTCAATACGGCCGGAGTCTGGATCTTCCTTTCGGGAATTATCGGCGGGCTGATCCAGAAAGCGGATCCTGCGATGTTCCGGTCGGTCTTTGCGGCGACGATCAAACAGATGATGCCGACCATATTGACCATGTGTTTCGTGCTGGCCTGCGCCAAGATCATGGGATATGCGGGAATGATCGCTTCGATCTCCGCGTTTGCGATCATGGTCACCGGTTCGTTCTATCCGTTCGTGGCGCCGTGGCTTGGTGCCCTGGGAACATTTGTTACCGGTTCGGGAACAAGTTCGGGCGTATTGTTCGGCGAAGTGCAGATGAATGCGGCGGGCGAGCTGAGTCTTGATCCGTACTGGATCGTTGCGCTCAACTCGCTTGGTGTGGCGGCCGGAAAGATGCTCTCTCCGCAAAGCATCGCGATCGCGCTGGGTGCTGTGGATGGAAACGGAAAGGATTCGAAGCTGCTTTCCATGATCCTGCCGTACGGAGCCGTGTTCATTGTGCTCATGTCGCTTTTAGCCTACTTCGGCACGATGCTTTTAGGCTGATCTGAAAAGCTTTGAATATTCATACCGGACAGTCAAATCCTGTCCGGTTTTCTTCTGGTTCCATGTTTTGATTTTTTGCTGTATTTTTGAATATAATAAAAAAGATGAAAGGATCTGTTTGAGGAAAATGAATATTTATCTGGATATGTTTATTACTTTTGCCAAGGTTGGCGCATTTACCTTCGGCGGCGGCTACGCGATGCTTCCTATGCTTCAAAGCGAAGTGGTGGACAAGAAGAAATGGGCGGATGATGACGAGCTGCTCGACTTCTTTGCGGTCGGACAATGTACGCCTGGCGTCATTGCGGTCAATACGGCAAGCTTTATCGGGTATTACCAGAAAGGGATACCGGGAGCGATCGTGGCAACGACGGGCGTGATCATGCCAAGCGTCATCATTATTCTGATCATTGCTTCCCTGCTCACGAATTTTGCGAGCCTGCCGATCGTTCAGCATGCGCTTTCGGGGATCCGGATCGCGGTATGCGTGCTCATCCTGCAGGCTGTGATCAAAATGTTTAAATCCGGTGTCAAAGATACGATGGGTGTGGCAATCTTTGTGGTGGCTCTGATCTGCTCGTATTTTTCGCTTGTTCCTACGCTCGTGATCGTTATTGCGGCTGGTATGCTTGGTGTCCTGATCCAGCTGCTCAAAACCAAAAGAAAGGCGGATCGCTCATGAACTGGATGCTGCTGGTCACATTGTTTATCGAATTTTTCAAGACGGGGCTGTTTGCGCTGGGGGGAGGTCTGGCAACGATCCCTTTCCTGTATGAAATGATGGAAAAATACAACTGGTTCACGACCAATGATCTGATGAATATGATCGCGGTTTCCGAATCGACGCCTGGAGCGATGGGTGTCAATATGGCCACATATGTGGGTTATGAAGCAATGGGGCATTCGTTCATCGGCGGGATCGTCACTACGATCGGTCTTGTCATGCCAAGTGTCATCGTGATCTGCATCGTGGCGAAGTTCCTGAAAAAGTTTAAGGAAAGCCACTGGGTGCAGGATGTTTTCTACGGCTTGCGTCCGGCGGTCACTGCCATGATCGGCACGGCTGGTCTTGGCGTGTTCGTTTCCACGGTATTTCCGGAAGGAACATTTGCCCTGGCATCTGTATCATGGATCCACCTCGCGTTCTTCGTGATCCTGTTCCTTGTTTCCATGTTTTATAAAAAAATGCATCCGATCCTGATGATCGTGCTTTGCGCATGTATCGGTATTTTATTTCAGCTTTGATCCGTAAAAAAAATCTCCTCGGCAGCAATGTCATTAAGTTAGGCGATTTTCGCCTCAGGAAGACTCTCTTATGAGAA
>ERZ778497.280-NODE-280-length-46512-cov-7.759821_pt1 | contig 46512 bp, 62 predicted proteins | sample MGYA00509938_ERZ778497 | MGnify/ENA primary metagenome ERZ778497 (study PRJEB29527, sample SAMN07138969) | mouse gut metagenome | material: feces | host: mouse | place: China:Nanjing | collected 2016-01-25 ... | reverse complement strand
GGCGGATGACCCGGCATTTGTCACAGATTGGTTTTACAGATGGTCTTACTTTCATCTTATTTCCTCCTGTCACTTTATGCCACGTATTGACCTGCTAAAATGCGTATGAAATCATGCGGATTTTAACAGAAACGTGGGCTTCTGTTATACGCAAATAAATGCGCTTATATATTATAAGCGCAATTTATTAGTTTTTCAAGGCTTCCTCGATGGAAGGCCAAATTTCATCCATGCTGCGATCAGCATCAATGTGTTTTACAATACCTTTATTCTCGTAGTATGCAATAACTGGCTCGGTATTTTTTGCATACTCATCAAGACGTACTTTTAGACTTTCCTCGTTGTCGTCTTTACGCTGAGACAACGGTTCACCATCCACATCGCAGATGCCTTCATGTTTTGGTGGAGTCGTATATATATTATATATAGCTCCGCACTTTTTGCATGTACGACGCCCGGTAATTCGTTTTGTCAAAACATCAAACGGAACATCCATCGCCAATACAAAATCAACCGCTTCGTCCGTTCCTTTTGTCATTTCTTCAAACGCTTTCGCCTGATCGAGCGTGCGTGGATAGCCGTCCAGCAAATACCCGTTTTTCTTATCGGTGAGATTTGCCAGATAATCCGCTACCATTTTATTCGTAATTTCATCCGGAACAAGAAGTCCTTTTTCCGTATACGCTTTGGCCTGCTGTCCAAGCGGAGTACCGTTTGCGATGTTTGCGCGGAAGATATCTCCAGTCGAGATGTGGTTTAAGTTAAACTCATCTTTAATTCGGCTTGAGAACGTACCTTTGCCAGATCCAGGTGCACCCATAATAAAGATGTTCATATTAATCTCCCTTTAGTCTTCGAAATACTTCTTATACGATTTTTGTGTAATTAATCCTTGAACCTGTCGTACCGTTTCGATCGCAACACCAACAACGATGATCATTCCCGTTCCGCCCAAAGCCATTGAACTAGGAAGTTCCGGCCAGATCAGCGGCATCACATGAGGCATTACTGCGATGAAAGCCAGAGCAACAGCCCCCAGGACCGTGATACGGGACAATACGCGATTGATATAATCTTCTGTTTCTTTTCCAGGACGGACACTTGGGATGTATGCCCCGGATTTACCCAGATTTTCCGCAATTTTTTCCGGATTGATCTGCATCTTCGTATAGAAGAAAGTAAACAGAAGGATCAGTACTACATACACTGCAAGAGAATACCATGTCTGCAGTCCCAGCCAATTCTGCATCGGTCTGATCCAGTCGTTTTCCGGGAAGAAACTTGCGATCTGCAGTGGTGCCATCATCAATGACGAAGCAAAGATTACCGGAATTACGCTCGCCGAGTTGACCTTGAGCGGCAGATAATTCATTTTGCTGTTGTTCGCCAATGTGACGGAGCTTGATGTATACTGGATCGGTATTTTTCTTTCGGCGGTATTGATCAAAGTCACAAAAATAATAATCAACAAGTAAATAACGATATATGCTGCAAAAAGCAATGCGCCATTTGCGATATTCCCTTCAATAAGAGATGACCATGCAGAGGAGAACTGCTGCGGCATCCGCCCAACAATTCCAGCCATGATGACCATCGAAATTCCGTTTCCTATTCCTTTTAATGATATTTGATCTCCGATCCAGACAAGGAACATCGTTCCGGCCGTGAAGATCGTTGAGATAAACAGTAATTTTGCAACAGTAACTCCGCCTACGATCAATCCTGTATATGTATGCGAAAATCCGTATACTAATGAAAAGGATTGAACGAAAGCGAAAACCACTGCAAGATATCTCGTGTATTTATCTAATTTTTTTCGACCATTAGCTCCTGATTTGGATAGCTCAGTCAAACTAGGGATTACATCCATGCTCAGCAACTGAATGATGATCGAAGATGTAATATAGGGTGTAACTCCAAGAGCAAATACTGAAAACTGCTCCAGACCTCCACCGCCCAGCAGGTTCAACATGGCAAACAGAGAATTTTCTCCGATTCCTGCTACCAGATCAGATGTATTTACGTCCGGGATCGTGATGGCACAACCGAGACGGTATACAAGAAAGGCAAAGAGAGTAAAGAATATCCGGTTCCGGATATCTTTATTTGTCCACATTGCCTTAATGCTTGATGCCATTAATTAGCAGACCTCTACTTTTCCGCCTGCGTTTTCAATAGCTTCCTGCGCTGATTTAGAGAATTTTGCTGCCGTAACAGTCAGTTTCTTAGTCAGCTCGCCATTTCCAAGAATTTTTACACCATTTAATTCTTTTTTTACCAGACCGCTTTCGATCAAAAGTGCAGGAGTAACGTTCGTACCGTCCTCAAAACGATTCAGGTCTTTCACGTTAACAATTGCATATTCTTTGCGGTTGAAGTTTGTAAATCCACGTTTAGGAAGACGACGTGCGATCGGTGTCTGACCACCTTCGAAACCGATCCGGGTTCCGCCGCCGCTACGTGCGTTCTGTCCTTTCTGGCCTCGGGTGGAAGTTTTTCCCATTCCGCTTCCAGGACCACGTCCAACACGTTTCTTTGCTGTACGTGGGCTCAGGGATGACATTTCATGTAATTTCATTTCATCTACCTCCGATTAATAACCACGGATTTCTTCCGGAGTTTTTCCACGAAGTTCGGCAACCTGCTCAACAGTTCTCAGGCTCTTCAGACCTTCGACAGTCGCACGCACCACATTGATCTTAGTACGTGAACCGAGGCATTTTGTCAGGATATCGCTGATACCTGCCAGTTCGATCACTGCACGGGCAGCACCGCCGGCGATAACACCGGTACCTTCGCTTGCCGGGCGCATGAATACTGAACCTGCACCATAATTTCCTGTTACTTCATGAGGAATCGTCGTTCCGATAATAGGAACTGTAAATACATTTTTCTTCGCATTGTCTACGGCTTTACGGATCGCATCAGGTACTTCTTTTGCTTTTCCGGTTCCGATTCCAACGCGTCCTTTACGGTCACCAACAACAACTAATGCCGCAAAGCGGAAGTTACGACCACCTTTGACAACTTTCGTAACACGGTTGATGGCTACGACTTGTTCTTCAAATTCTTTCTGGTCTCTTCTAGGTTTTCTTTCATTTGCCATTGTCAGGACCTCCTAAAATTCTAAGCCAGCTTCACGAGCTGCGTCAGCAAGAGCTGCAACACGACCAGTGTAGATATAACCGCCACGGTCGAATACAACCTTCTTGATTCCTTTTTCTTGAGCACGTTTAGCAAGTTCGGCTCCAACTTTTTTTGCAGCCTCGATGTTTCCACCGTTTTCAAGCTTCATGTCGACGCTTGAAGCCGCTGCCAGCGTGTTTCCATTCACATCGTCAATGATCTGTGCATGGATATGAGCATTACTTCTGAATACATTCAAACGTGGGCATTCAGGAGTCCCGCTTAAATTTTTACGTACACGCACATGACGACGTAGTCTTTGTGAATTACGTGATTCTTTTTTCAACATATTAGATCTCCTCTCCCACTATTATTTCTTACCGGCTGTCTTGCCTTCCTTGCGGCGTACGACTTCACCTTTGTAGCGAATACCTTTGCCTTTGTATGGTTCAGGTTTGCGGACAGCACGGATATTTGCAGAATATTCACCAACGAGCTGTTTATCGATTCCGGCAACCTTGATCGTTGTTGCGCTTGGGCATGTAACTTCAAGACCTTCTACGATATCCATCTCTACCGGATGAGAGTAACCAACGTTCATAGTCAGTTTATTGCCTTTAACAGCTGTACGGAATCCGATTCCGACTAATTCGAGTTCTTTAGCGAATCCTTCCGAAACTCCGACAACCATGTTGTGCAGAAGCGCACGAGTTGTTCCGTGAAGCTGTTTTGTGTGTTTTTCGTCATTTGGACGTTTAACAGTGACTTCGCTGCCTTCCACATTGATCATCATCAATGGTGAAAATTTACGAGTTAAAGTTCCTTTAGGTCCTTTAACAGTCACCTCATTCCCTGCAGCAACTTCAACAGTTACGCCTGCAGGAATGGTAATCAGTTTATTCCCGATACGTGACATTTTTTATTTTCCTCCTATTACCAGATGTATGCGATTACTTCGCCGCCAACGTGGTTTTTCTTCGCATCACGGTCTGTCATCATTCCATTCGATGTGGAAATGATCGCTGTTCCAAGTCCGTTCAGTACGCGCGGCAGATTTTCAACCTGGGCGTAAACACGGAGTCCCGGTTTTGAGATACGGCGAAGTCCGCTGATAACACGTTCTCCGTTCTTTCCGTATTTCAGGTCGATCGTCAGGACTTTCTTGACGTCGCCTTCAATTTTATAATCGTTGATGTATCCTTCACTCTTCAAGATCTCAGCAATAGCTTTTTTCTCTTTGCTGGAAGGCATGCTCACTGTTTCGTGTTTCTGCTGCAATGCATTACGAATACGAGTAAGCATATCTGCGATTGGATCTGTCATATTCATAAATCGTATGCCTCCTTATTACCAGCTTGCCTTCTTAACTCCCGGGATCTGACCTTTGTAAGCCAGTTCGCGGAAGCAGATACGGCAAAGTTTATATTTTCTTAAAACAGAGTGTGGACGTCCGCAGCGCTCGCAGCGTGTATATTCACGCACTTTATATTTTTGAGGACGCTGCTGTTTATTGATCATTGCTTTTTTAGCCATAATTTCCTCCTCTTATTTTTTGAAAGGCATTCCCATTGCAGTTAACAATGCTTTTGCCTCGTCATTAGTTTTTGCTGTTGTCACGATAACAACATCCATACCACGAGTACGGTTAACCTTATCGAAATCAATTTCTGGGAAAATGATCTGTTCTTTCACGCCCAGTGTGTAGTTGCCGCGTCCGTCGAAGCTTGTATCGCTTACGCCACGGAAGTCACGTACACGAGGCAGTGAAATGTTGAACAATTTATCAAGGAAATCATACATTTTGTCGGAGCGCAGTGTCACCTTGCATCCGATCGGCATTCCTTCACGCAATTTGAAGTTCGCAATTGATTTTTTTGCTTTTGTGATTACAGGTGCCTGTCCTGTAATGGCAGCTAATTCCTCTACTGCCTCATCAAGCAGCTTGGAGTTCTGGATCGCATCACCAACACCAATGTTTACTACGACTTTGTCGATTTTCGGAACTTCCATAATTGATGAGTAGTTGAATTCCTTCATCAATTGAGGGACAACGTCGTTTTTATATTTTTCCAATAAACGGTTCATGATACCCTCCTACTTCACTTCTGTGCCCGATTTTACGAACACGCGTACTTTTTCTTTCTTTCCGTCCTTGTTTGTCCGGAACTCATAGCGAACACGGCTAGGCGCTTTCGCTTTTTCATCATACAGCATGACATTCGACACGTGGATCTTTGCTTCTTTTTCAATGATCCCACCATCCGGATTTTGCTGTGTTGGTTTCTGGTGCTTCTTTACAATGTTCACGCCTTCGACAATGACTTTGTCTTCCCGCGGGAACGCTTGTTTTACTTCACCGATCGTGCCTTTGTAAGCACCTGTAATAACTTGAACTTTATCACCTTTTTTAATTCTCACAAGACACTCCTCCTACAATACTTCTGGCGCAAGAGAAACGATTTTCATGAAATCCTTGTCACGCAGCTCACGGGCAACAGGTCCGAAAATACGAGTTCCTCTTGGTGTTTTGTCATCTTTGATCAATACTACTGCATTATCATCGAACTTGATGTACGTTCCGTTGTCGCGGCGGACACCACGTTTTGTACGAACGATAACGCCTTTTACTACATCGCCTTTTTTTACGGTTCCACCAGGAGCAGCCTGTTTAACAGCGCATACAACAATGTCACCGATGTTAGCGAATTTTCTTACCGAGCCGCCTAAACAACGGATGACAAGGACTTCCTTGGCTCCGGTGTTGTCGGCAACACGCAAACGGCTTTCATTTTGAATCATTGTGTTAACCTCCTAGTTTATCCTTCAGCTTTTTCTACAATTTCAAGCAGACGGAAACGTTTTGTAGCCGAAAGAGGACGAGTTTCCATAATTGTAACTACATCACCTTCGCGAGCTGTGTTGTTTTCATCATGTGCTTTGTATTTTTTTGTATATTTAACACGTTTTCCGTAGATCGGATGTGTTTTCTTCGTTTCAACGGCAACAGTGATCGTTTTATCCATTTTATCGGATACAACTTTTCCTCTATAAACCTTACGAGCATTTCTTTCCATTGATCAGCCCTCCTACTTCGCTGCGGCGTTTTCACGCTCAGTCATAATCGTTTTAATACGAGCAATCGTTTTCTTTACTGTTTTCAAACGTGCCGTATTTTCCAACTGTCCTGTCGCCTGCTGAAAACGGAGGTTAAATAATTCGTCTTTCAATGCATCGATTTCCTTTAAAAGTTCTTCGTTGGTTTTTTCACGGATTTCTTTTGCGTTCATTATTCAACTTCTCCTTTTCTAACAAAGCGAGTTTTCACAGGAAGCTTATGAGAAGCCAGACGCAATGCTTCACGAGCTACTTCCTCGCTTACTCCACCGATCTCGAACATAACACGGCCCGGTTTTACAACCGCAACCCATCCTTCTGGAGCACCTTTACCGGAACCCATACGAACTTCGAGAGGTTTTTTCGTTCTAGCCAAATGAGGGAAGATACGAATCCATACTTTACCACCACGTTTCATATAACGTGTCATCGCGATACGGGCAGCCTCGATCTGACGGTTGCTTACATAGTTTCCCGATTCAGCTACCAGACCATATTCACCAAAGTCTACTGAACGTCCTGCCTTGCTGCGGCCTTCATAGCTCAGACGATGAGGACGACGGTACTTTGTACGTTTAGGCATTAACATCTTCGTTACCTCCTTTATTTACAGGAGCAGCAGCCTTGTCGGCATTGCCGCGGCCGTTTGCCCCTCTAGGAGCGCGGTTGTTGTTGCGTCCATCTCCGCGGCGGTTGTTGTTGCGGCGGCGATTGCGCATAGGACGCTGTTTCGGAGCTTCAGGTTCCTTGACCATTTCGCCAGGAAGAACTTCTCCGCGGCAGATCCATACTTTTACGCCAAGACGTCCGTATGTCGTGCTTGCTTCTTCCCATGCGTAGTCGATATCGCTGCGCAGCGTATGAAGAGGAACGACACCTTCGGAATAGCCTTCCGTACGAGCCATATCGGCTCCGCCAAGACGTCCGGAAACAGAAGTTTTGATTCCTTTTGCTCCTGCGCGCATTGTATTCTGGATCGCTTTTTTCTGTGTTGCACGGAAAGATTTACGGTTTTCCAGTTCGTTGGCGATCCAACGGGCAACCAGGCGTGCATCCAGGTTCGGATTGGCAATTTCAACAACGTTGATCTGAACGTTCTTGACTTTTGTCATCTTGATGATCTGTTTTTTCAATCCTTCGATCGATTTTCCATCCTGACCGATCACGACACCAGGATGCGCTGTACGAATGATGATCGTTAAGCGATTGTTCGTACGCTCGATTTCGATTCTTGAGATCTGAGGATCTGCTTTGCGCTTGTCGGCAGCAGCCGCTGACAATTTTGCATAGTAATCTTCGATAAATTCGCGAATACGAACATCTTCCATCAGCAATGTTCCGAATTCTTTATCGTCAGAATACCATCTTGACTGCCAGTCGCGGATGATTCCGACACGCATTCCGATCGGACTTACTTTTTGACCCATATCGATCCTCCTACTCTTTCTCAGCCACGATTACTGTGATGTGGCTTGTACGTTTATGAATTGGGCTTGCGCTTCCTTTTGCACGAGGCATGTAGCGTTTCATCGTTACGCCTTCATCTGCATAGCAAGCTTTTACATAAAGTTTTGTTTCATCTAAATCATTGTTGTGAACCGCATTGGCAACTGCAGACTTCAGAACTTTACCAACAAGTTCTCCACCCTTGTTCGGGAGAAATTTGCAGATTGCAGCGGCTTCTTCTACGTCTTTACCACGGATCAAGTCTAAAACAAGTCTAGCCTTACGAGGTTGAATGCGTAGAGTTTTTGCTGTTGCTTTTACTTCCATCATCTGTTCCTCCTATTTTCTGCCTTTCTTGTCATCTTTAGCATGATCGGCATATTTGCGTGTTGGAACAAACTCACCGAGCTTGTGGCCAACCATATCTTCTGTTACATAAACAGGTAAATGTTCTTTTCCGTTGTATACCGCAAAAGTATGCTCAACAAATTGAGGGAAGATCGTTGAACGGCGGCTCCACGTTTTGATTACTTCTTTTTTTCCGGCAGCATTCAATGCCATGACTTTTTTCATCAAATGCTCGTCACAGAAAGGACCTTTTTTCAAACTACGACTCATGTCTTATCCTCCTTCTACTTACCGTTGCGGCGACGTACGATCAGTTTCGTACTAGCTTTTTTATGCTTGCGCGTCTTCACACCAAGAGCTTTCTTGCCCCAAGGTGTCATTGGTGATTTACGTCCGATCGGAGTACGTCCTTCACCACCACCATGAGGGTGATCGTTAGGGTTCATAACCGAACCGCGAACTGTCGGGCGCACGCCTTTCCAGCGATTACGGCCGGCTTTACCAAGATTTACCAGGTTGTGGTCTTCGTTGCCTACAGTACCAACTGTTGCGCGGCAGTTTGCCAGCACACGACGTACTTCACCGGAAGTCAGACGAAGTGTTACATATTTGTCTTCGATACCGAGGATCTGAGCAGAAGCACCGGCACTGCGTGCCATCTGTCCGCCTTTGCCCGGCTTCAGTTCGATGTTGTGAACAACAGTACCTTCTGGCATGTTGCGCAGTTCCATCGCGTTTCCTACACGGATATCGGCTTCGGCGCTGGAAATGATCTTGTCCCCGACCTTCAATCCTTTTGGAGCGATGATATAGCGCTTTTCACCATCTACATAGTGAAGCAGCGCGATATTTGATGTACGGTTCGGATCATATTCGATTGCAGCAACTGTTGCAGGAATATCATCTTTGTTCCGCTTAAAGTCAATGATTCGGTACGCACGCTTGTGCCCTCCGCCTTGATGACGTGTCGTGATACGACCTAAATTGTTACGGCCACCTTTGCTCTTCAACGGAGCCAGCAGACTTTTTTCCGGAGTATTCTTTGTGATCTCCTCATTTGTCAGCGTGGACATTCCACGGCGGCCAGGTGTAGTAGGTTTATACTTTTTGATTGGCATAAACTAAATTTCCTCCTATTCGCAATATTTATTCAGGAAATAGCGACTTCTCCCTGATTATTCTTCGCCAAACAGATCGATCGTCTGGCCTTCCTTGATTTTCACGATTGCTTTGCGCACGCGATTTGTTTTTCCTTCAAAACGTCCGACACGGCGTTTCTTAGGTTTTACATTAATTGTGTTGACCTGTTCCACATCTACATTGAACAGTGCCTCCACAGCTTTCTTTACTTCGAACTTGTTAACACCTTTCGCGATCTCGAAAGTTACTTTGTTGTCTTCAGCCATCAGCTTCATTGATTTTTCAGTGATGATCGGGCGAAGAATTACATCTCTGTAGTCAGTCATTACGCCAATGCCTCCTCAATTTCTTTTACAGCCGCACTGGTTACGACGATTTTGTTTGCATTTACCAGATCGTAAACATTGATCGCTTTTGAAGTCATCATGCTGACACCCGGAATGTTTCTTGCGGACAAGTAAGCATTCGTATTGTCATCTGCTTCCGCAAGGATGAACAATGTTTTGCAAGGTGCCTGGATCGCATCGATGACAGCCACAAAATCTTTCGTTTTAGGCGCTGCCATTTCCAATTTATCCATAACGCTCATTGCCTGCTCGAGCACTTTTTCAGAAAGAGCCGATTTCAATGCCAGGCGACGAACTTTCTTATTGATCTTATATCCGTAGCTGCGTGGCGTGGCACCGAATACCGTTCCGCCGCCTCTGTACTGCGGAGCACGGATCGATCCCTGACGGGCGCGGCCTGTACCTTTCTGACGATAAGGTTTGCGTCCGCCGCCGCGTACTTCCGAACGGCCTTTTGTGCTTGCCGTACCCTGACGACGGCTTGCCTGCTGCATGATCAACGCATCATAGAGAGCTTGTTGGTTCGGTTCGATACCGAATACTTCATCATTCAGTTCGATTGTTCCTACCACTTCGCCAGCTTGGTTAATTACATCTAAAGCTGCCATTATTCACTGACCTCCTCATTTACTGTGTAGTCGATCAAAGTAACAGGTGCCTTGTTTCCTTTTGAAGTTTTAGCTGTACGGATCATAACCAAACCTTTTTTAGGTCCAGGTACACAACCTTTGATCAGAATGTAGTTGTTTTCTTTATCTACTTTAATAACAGTCAGGTTAGGATTTGTTGTACGGTACCCGCCTTCCTGACCAGCCATCATCGTACCTTTCATGATACGTCCCTGGCGTGAAGTGATACCGTTGGTTGCCAGTGAACCGATATGACGGATGTTCTTCGAACCACCGTGTGTCTTTGGTCCCTGGTGTGCATTGTTGCGCACGATCGTACCCTGGTATCCTTTACCTTTGCTTGTTCCGATTACATCGACCTGCTCGCCGGCCTCGAACATATCAACACCGACTGTGTCTCCGACATTCACATCGAGCTCGCAGTCGCGAACTTCACGAACGAAACGTTTCGGAGCTGTATCCGCTTTTTTGCAGTGTCCGATGTTTGCTTTTGTGGCACGACGCTCTTTTACATCCTCGAACCCGAGCTGTACTGCTTCGTATCCATCAGTTTCGACAGTTTTTTTCTGAAGAACAACGTTAGGCGTTGCTTCGATCACTGTTACAGGAATCAACTCGCCGTCTGTAGTGAAGACCTGAGTCATCCCTAATTTTCTTCCTAATAGTCCTTTCATCTTTGACACCTCCATTAAAGTTTAATCTCGATGTCAACACCGCTAGGAAGTTCAAGTCTCTGTAAAGAATCGATTGTTTCCTTAGTTGGTGCAACGATCTCAATCAAACGCTTGTGCGTACGCATTTCGAACTGCTCACGTGAGTCTTTGTACTTGTGAACTGCACGAAGAATTGTTACCACTTGCTTTTCTGTTGGCAACGGTACCGGGCCAATCACTTTTTTTGCCCCGTGTTTTGTCGCAGCATCGACGATTTTTTTGGCACTCTCATCCAGGATGCGGTGCTCATACGCTTTTAAGCGAATTCTCATTGTATTGTTTGCCATGGTTTTCTCCTTTCGTTTATTCTAGATAAACATACTCCATGCGAATTACCTGACCTCACCCATGACAACGCTTTTCAGTGGGTCAGCAACCTCGCACTTCTTCGCAATGCTCAAAAATAATAGCACACATGACCAGCCCGCGCAATAGGAAAACTCATATTTTAAAAGAAAAAAGTCCGGAATTCTCCGAACCATTTTCCCTTTACTCATCGTATTGTCTGCGTTCGACGCTTTGGGCATCGAAATCAATGAACAGCTGAAATGCTTTCCTGTTCTCGTCCTCGTCCCACACCTCGACAAACTTCGGTTCCACTTCGATCAGGATCTCCGTGTCGACATGGGAATACGCATTGTAGGACTGCCACAGGTATTTCTTGTACAGCGTCTCGAAAGTTCTTCCTTCTTCATCGACAACGAGCCCTTTGACCGTTGCCACACCTTCCACCTGAACGCCGTTCCAGCACATAGCGACCCGCGGATTGACATACAGCTGCTGTGTCTTGCGGAAATTCTTATCTGTCTTGAAATAGATGCGGTCATTATAAAACAGACAGCTTACATTGCGCACCATCGGATAGTTGTCTGCACAGCTTGCCAGGGCCATGATCTTCCATTCCCCGAGCTTTTCATCCATAATTTTTTTTGCTTCATTAAATTTCATCTTGTTTCTCCTTAAAATAATCCATTCATCGTGCAGATGATCAGCACGACAGATACAGCCATGAACCCGCCTATGACAGCCATCGAACGGCCCGTAGATACGCCTGTGCTTTCTTTTACGAGGCCGGAGCGGCGAAGCGCGGTAACGACCGGTTTATATATAAACAAAGTAACGCCTGAATTGATCCCGCATTTTAACAAGTTGAACGGAATAATTCCTGGAACGAGCATTGCCGCTACCGCTTCACGCGGCATGCCATAGTAGATCGGGGTAATGATATAGTTCCACAGCGTCATGCTGGCTGTGCAGAACAGCGTTCCCAGAAAAAGTCCGAGGATCGCGCCGTTTTTCGTATGCATCTTCTTGTATACAAAAGCGGCGGTGCACGCAAACGTACACGTTGAAATGACGTTCATCAGGATATCGAGGATCGTTCCGCCCCGGAAAAGCAGTTCAAGCACCGAGCAGATCGCGCTGATCACAAATGAAGTGAGCGGTCCGTAAATGAAGCCGCCGATCACGATCACGATATCTTTCGGATCGAATTTCAGAAAGGAAACGGCAGGAACGATCGGAAAAGAGATCAGCAGATTGAGCACCATGGCCATCGCACACAACAAACCGACAGTTGTCATTTTTTTCGTTTTCGAATTATTCATATTGACACCTCCTGATAATAGAAAACGCGCCTAAAATAAACTTCTAGGTGCGTTTTTCGACTATTAAAAAATGTCAAAAGAACTCTTCTTTCATCCAGACTATAACTGTTGCTGCCGGAGTTTCGCCGGCTCGGCCCGAAGGTTCGCGGAGTATACCGCCAGTAGAGAATTTCACTCTGCCCTGAAGATTTATCTTATGCGCCTTCATTATAATCCAGGGCATTTTCCATGTAAATAGATCAGCCGCCTGTTTTTAAAAATTCATTCAGTATTTTTTTGAATTTTTTCTTTTCGACATAATAGGCGACGATCAATACCACGAGCGTAAAGTCCAGATTAGGCGGAAGTGCCATCTTGAGCAGAATGCTGAGCAGGAAAGAGGACCCGTCAAGATAAATGAAGTCTCTGGTTCCTGTGCAGTTTTTAAGCATCCTGTATTTTACTCTCAGGTTGGCGAACAGGATCACAGCGCCGATCGCGCCTACGATCGAGTCCACAGAAAAATTGATAAAATATACACCTGCCATAACGGCCCTTAGAAAGAACAGTACCATCGTTCCGGTCATGATGATCATCAGCCCGGTCATCGTAAACTTTTCTTCATAGTTCTTTTCGACTTCATAGATCGTTTTTTTGAAGGCTGAGGATTTCCGCCACGTCTGCAGGTTGGCCGGGGTCAGCTTCATTGCTTTTCCCCGCTCCTGGGCATGGGCATATTTTTTTAAATAAAATGTGGCATACACTTCTTTTTTCAGACCGGACCAGTTCTTCTTTTTATCGATCGCGTCAACTACATCCAGAAAAGAACGATCTTCATCTTTGGCGAGCGCATCTTTTATATCGATACCTGCCCACGAATACGGTGAAGACTTCTTTTTCATTCGAAGATTACCTGTTCGGATTCACTGATCTTGATATTCGTTCCAAAGTATTTCTCGAGCACTTCGATCGCATACATCGTATCTTTTGATCCGGCTGTTTCATAACTGGAATGCATGGCCAGCTGAGGCAGTCCGATATCTACCGCGTTGACAGATACCTGGGTATTGGAAAGATTTCCAAGGGTCGATCCGCCGATCTTGTCGGAACGGTTCGCAAACGTCTGTACCGGCACACCAGCCTGCTGGCACAGATGGGTAAATACGGATCGCGAAAAAGCATCTGTCGTATATTTCTGATTGGCCGACTCTTTGATCACGATCCCTTTGTTCATATAGGATCCGTTACTTGTATCGGTCTCTTCCGGATGATTTGGATGGACGGCATGTGCATTGTCGCAGGATACGAGGAAGGATCCGGCAACAGCCTGATAATATTCATCCTCTGTTTTTCCCAAATTGATATTGATCCGTTTCAAGGTGTCTTTCAGGAATGTAGACATGGCTCCCTGTTTCGTATTGGAACCGACTTCCTCGTTATCGAAGCAGCAGTATACGTTGACTGCCTTGTCGTTCTCTGCATTCAGGAATGCTTTCAGCGATACGAAGGCGCACTGCAGATCATCAAGCTTTGGCGAAGAGACGAATTCGTTTTCATAGCCCCATACGATGCCTTTCTGGCGATTGACAAGGAACAGGTCCTTTCCGAAAATATCCTTGGCGTCGACGCCGATCTCCTTGGCGATCATGGCATCGAATTCGCCTTTTTTCACGGCGCCTGCCGAGAAGAGCGGACAGAGATCGACTGCGCGGTTGTATTTGTATCCGTCGTTCACGGTACGGTTGAAATGGATCGCGACATTCGGGATCAAAAGAATGTCCTTATCGATATACAGCAGCTTGTTCACTAATGAATTTCCTTCTTTCACAAGAACTCGTCCGGCAACGCTCAAAGGACGATCAAACCATGTATTGTCGATCATTCCGCCATAGGCTTCTACATTGAGCTTTACATATTCCCCGGCGCCATCCAGTTCGGCAACGGATTTGATCTTGTATGTTGGCGAGTCGGAGTGAGCAGCGGTCATCTGGAAATGATAATCGCTCAATTCCTTTCCGACCTTGAATGCGATCACGCTTGTATTATTTCTTGTGGTATAGTATTTTCCGCCTTTTGCAAGCGTCCATTTTTTTCCTTCCGGCAAATACTCGAAACCGGCAGTTTTCAGATATTTTTTAATTGTCTCGATCGAATGAAACATGCTTGGACTGTTTTCAATAAATTCCAGCAGTTCATTTGAAGTATCTAAATAATTCATGATAATTCCTCCTTTTTGTAGTGTAGCACAAAAGAAAAAGGAAATCAGTGAATGACTTCCTTTTCATTGTTTATTGGTTGATGGTTCCGTCACGAAGATCCTGACGTTTTCTGATTTCAGGCATGATCAGACCTAAAAGCAGGAACACGAATGGCGATAAGGCATTGAATACTGTACGAACAGGATCGCCCGCTGCATACATACCGAGGATGCAGCAGATCAATGTGACAGCAAAGCACCATACTCCGAAGAATTTTGCGATTCCGTTGTTTTTGACAAACATGTACTCGCGCGGGAACTTGTCAGTCAGCTTGCGCAGCATGATGTAGGCAAAGAATACCCACAAATAGCGCAGAGGCATACATACGGAATTCAATCGTGTCAGCCACGTGATAATGTCGGATGCGTCTTTTCCTAAAAGCTGGATCAGGATAATTGCTCCGGACAATACAACGATCAGTTTAATTCCGTTGATATAGGCTCCTTTATCATTTTGCACAAGCAGCTGTTTCGGAACGAACTGACGGGCATTGCCATCGTCAAGCAGCATTCGCAGCGGCGCATCGATGCTCAATACGAGTGTGGAGAACTGTCCGATCGTGTTGCATGCACCATAGAAAATTACGAAAAGGTTGCCTACATGATAATATTCCCCAAGTCTCTGGAACGCTTCATAAGCGCCGTTTGCGATAAACGATGCCTGCGCTTCTCCGGTAATTTCGGCTCCAGAGAACATCATGCCCAAGGCTACAGTTCCCAGGACCGCACAGATCATGACCATGATCGCAAGAGAGATCATGCCTTTCGGAAAGTTCTTTGCCGGATTGTCCACTTTATTTACGTATGGCGAAATTTTTTCGCATCCGCCTACCGCGAAAATAAGGATGGACAAGGAAGTGAAGTACTCGACATTAAATTTCGGGATCAGCGATTCCCAGCTCCAGTCCAGCGGAACATAGGATGCGCCCGGATTGATGGCAGGGGCCGCGATCATCATGATGATAAACAGGATCGACATGACGAACATGCTTGATCCTGCGGCTGTTGTCAATGCCTTTAAAGGCGAGAGTCCTTTGGAAGCTACCCAGCAGAAGAACAGGAATACGACGCCTGTGGCGATCTGTACCTGCCATGCAGGAAGCGAATCATACCAGTCATTGCTCAATGTCATCCATGCGATGGCTTTGAGCCCTCCGGAACCTTTGGATGCGATATAAGGAATATGTACTACCCAGTACGTATACCCCGCATAATACGCAAGTTTCGGATTCGTTGTTTCGAGCACCCACGAGGTGACACCTCCGCCTGCTGTTTTAAATGCTGAGCCAAGTTCGCCGACCATCAGTGCGTATGGAACAAAATACAGAACGAATACCATGATCCATGAGAAGATTACTTGTGTTCCATGAAAGTATCCAAATCCGTTTGTTACATTTCCGAATCCCCAGACGGTGGAAAATGCCATAAACGCAAGAGTATACCACTTGATCTTGGAATTGGCGCCGGCAGCTTGGCTGCCTGAATTGTCTTTAGACATCTAATTTCTCCTTTCGAACAAAACAATTACTTTAAATATCCCATACTTTTATGGGGCTGTCAATGCAACATTAAAGCGCTTTGACCAAAAAAAACAAGGACACCTGCATTCTGTCCTTGTTTTTTGATAAAAAATAGATAGAAAAAAAGACAGCCGAAGCTGTCTGATTTTTGAAAAATTAACCGATGATCTCAGTAACGTTTCCGGCACCTACAGTGTGGCCACCTTCACGAATAGAGAATTTCGTTCCGTTTTCAAGAGCGATCGGAGCGATCAGTTCAACGTTCATTTCTACGTTGTCGCCAGGCATAACCATGTCAGTTCCTTCTGGAAGAGTGATGACACCCGTTACGTCCGTTGTACGGAAGTAGAACTGAGGACGGTAGTTAGAAACGAATGGAGTATGACGTCCACCTTCATCTTTGCTCAGTACGTAAACCTGTGCTTTGAATGTAGTGTGAGGGTTAACGCTTCCTGGTTTAGCAAGAACCTGTCCACGCTGGATCTCGTCACGTGCAACACCACGGAGCAGAGCACCGATGTTGTCGCCGGCCTGTGCTTCGTCCAGCTGTTTGTGGAACATTTCAAGACCAGTCAATACGGATTTGCGAGTTGGTTTGATACCAACGATCTCAACTTCGTCGCCGAGGTGAGCTGTACCACGTTCAACACGTCCTGTAGCAACTGTACCACGTCCGGAAATTGTCATAACATCTTCGACAGCCATCAGGAATGGTTTATCGATGTCACGAACTGGATCAGGGATCCAAGTGTCAACTGCATCCATCAGTTCATCGATCGATGCTTCATATTTAGCGTCTCCTTCAAGAGCCTTCAGTGCAGAACCGCGGATGATCGGAGTTTCGTCACCGTCGAATCCGTACTCGTTAAGAAGTTCACGAACTTCCATTTCTACGAGGTCAACGAGTTCTTCGTCATCAACCATATCACACTTGTTCAGGTAAACTACGATGTAAGGAACACCTACCTGACGAGCAAGAAGGATGTGTTCACGAGTCTGAGGCATAGGTCCGTCAGAAGCGGCAACGACAAGGATCGCACCGTCCATCTGCGCTGCACCAGTGATCATGTTCTTAACGTAGTCAGCATGACCCGGGCAGTCTACGTGAGCGTAGTGACGTTTTTCAGTCTGATATTCAACGTGTGCAGTATTGATCGTGATACCACGTTCTTTTTCTTCTGGAGCACCGTCGATTTCATCGTAAGCTTCTGCTTTGGCCATACCTTTTTTAGCCAAAACACTAGTAATAGCTGCAGTTAAAGTCGTTTTTCCGTGGTCAACGTGACCAATGGTACCGATATTAACATGAGTTTTACTTCTGTCAAATTTTTCCTTAGCCATTTAAATTTTCCTCCTAAATGCTAATATTCATAATAATTCGGTTTAATTTTAATGCAATGCGCATTGAAAATCAACCTCATATTGTGAACTAATCCTGCGCAGATGCGCTTTCTTTGATGATCTTCTCAGAAATACTCTTCGGTACTTCTGCATAATGATCAAATTTCATGGAATAGTTACCGCGACCCTGTGTGAATCCACGCAGATCCGTAACATATCCGAACATTTCCGACAGCGGGATCATAGCACGAACGATGATCGCATTTCCGCGCTCTTCCTGATCCGTGATCTGTCCACGACGGCTTGAAACGTCACCCATAACAGAACCAAGGTATTCCGATGGTGCTGTAACTTCTACGAGCATGATCGGCTCAAGAAGAACAGGTTTGCACTTCTTGCCTGCTTCGCGCAGAGCCATGCTGGCAGCAATTTTGTATGCCATTTCAGAAGAGTCGACGTCATGGTAGGATCCGTCGAATAATGTTGCTTTCACATCAATGACCGGATATCCGGCGATCATACCGTTTTCAAGAGCGGCCTCAAGACCTTCCTGTGTCGGTTTGATATATTCGCGAGGCACGCTTCCGCCGACGATCGCGTCAACAAATTCAAATCCTTTGCCTTCGTTCGGTTCGAAACGGATCCATACGTGACCGTACTGACCACGTCCACCGGACTGACGTACGTATTTTCCTTCGCATTCAGCAGACTGACGGATCGTTTCACGGTAAGCTACCTGCGGCTGTCCAACAACAGCTTCTACTTTAAATTCACGGCGCAGACGGTCTACGATGATGTCCAGGTGAAGTTCACCGACACCGGCAATGATCGTCTGTCCTGTTTCTTCGTTTGTATACGTTTTGAACGTAGGATCTTCTTCAGCGAGCTTGGAAAGAGCCAGACCCATTTTATCCTGATCCGCTTTTGTTTTCGGTTCCAGCGACAATTCGATCACTGGTTCCGGGAATTCCATGGATTCAAGAATGATCGGGTTCTTTTCGTCGCAGAGGGTATCTCCTGTTGTCGTATTTTTCAATCCGACAGCTGCGGCGATATCGCCTGCGTATACTTCAGAGATTTCTTTACGGGCATTTGCATGCATCTGCACGATACGTCCGAAACGTTCTCTCTTATCTTTGTTCGAGTTCAGTACATAGCTTCCTGAAGTTGCTGTTCCCGAGTAAACGCGGAAGAAGGACAGCTTGCCTACGAACGGGTCTGTCGCGATCTTGAATGCAAGAGCAGCGAATGGTTCTTCGTCGCTTGCATGACGTTCATCCGGTTCGCCATCAAGAGTCGTACCTTTGATTGCCGGGATATCCAGCGGTGAAGGCAGATAATCAACAACTGCATCCAGAACCATCTGAACACCTTTGTTCTTATAAGCGGAACCGCACAGTACAGGGAAGAAGTCTCCGGCGCATACTGCAATACGCAGAACACGTTTGATTTCTTCGATGCTTGGTTCTTCGCCTTCAAGGACCTGCATCATCAGATCTTCATCGTAGTCGGCAAGATATTCGATCAGCTTCATACGATATTCCTCTGCAAGATCAACAAGATCTTCAGGAATTTCTGCGATCTCGATGTCTGTACCGAGGTCATTTTTATAAATTTCAGCTTTGCGTTCGATCAGATCGACGATTCCTCTGAAATCGCCTTCTGCACCGATTGGAAGCTGGATCGGGCATGATTTTGCACCCAGACGATCAATGATCGTATTGCATGACATAATGAAGTCAGCACCGGTCGCATCCATTTTATTTACGAATACGATGCGCGGAACTCCATATTCTGTTGCCTGGCGCCAAACAGTTTCTGTCTGTGGCTCAACACCGGCTTTCGCATCCAATACAGTTACCGCACCATCCAACACACGAAGGGAACGTTCAACTTCGACAGTGAAGTCAACGTGGCCCGGAGTATCGATAATGTTGATACGGCAGCCTTTCCAATGGCATGTCGTTGCAGCGGAAGTGATCGTGATACCACGTTCCTGTTCCTGCTCCATCCAGTCCATTGTACTCGCACCGTCATGTGTTTCACCAATCTTGTGGTTTACACCTGTATAGTAAAGGATACGTTCAGTCGTTGTCGTTTTTCCGGCGTCAATATGCGCCATGATACCAATATTGCGAGTATCTTTTAATGAAAATTCTCTTGGCATTTAACCGACATCCTTTCTTTCGATTACCAGCGGTAATGTGCAAATGCTTTGTTAGCTTCTGCCATTTTATGAACAGATTCGCGTTTTTTCACACTGGCACCCGTGTTGTTTGCCGCATCGATGATCTCCGCAGCAAGGCGCTGTTCCATTGTTTTTTCGTTGCGCAGACGGGCATAGTTAACAAGCCAGCGCAGACCGAGAGTCAGACGACGTTCGTCGCTTACTTCTACCGGCACCTGGTAGTTCGCGCCACCTACACGGCGAGCTTTAAGCTCAAGCTGAGGCATAACATTTTCCAATGCTTCCTCGAAAACTTCCATAGGCTGTTTTCCAGTTTTCACTTCGACGATGTCGAAAGCGTTATATAAAATTTTCTGAGCTGTTCCTCTTTTTCCATCGATCATGATTTTATTGATCAGTCGAGTAACCAGCTTAGAGTTGTAAATCGGGTCTACTAATACATCACGTTTAGCAATATGTCCTTTTCTAGGCATAGTTTATTTCTCCTTTCACGATCGACTTATTTTTTAGGTTTCTTTGTTCCGTATAATGAACGGGACTGTTTGCGGTCGTTTACACCAGCGCAGTCAAGAGTACCGCGGATGATGTGGTAACGAACACCTGGCAAGTCTTTGACACGTCCTCCACGGATCAGCACGACACTGTGCTCCTGCAGGTTATGTCCGATTCCTGGAATGTACGCAGTAACTTCCATTCCGTTCGAAAGACGAACACGGGCATATTTACGAAGCGCAGAGTTTGGCTTCTTCGGAGTCATCGTACCAACACGAGTACATACTCCACGTTTCTGAGGAGATGAGAGATTGGTTGGTTTTGATTTCAACGAGTTGTAACCACGGTTCAAAGCCGGCGACTTTGATACGTTTTGACTAGCCTTACGACCTTTACGAATCAACTGATTGATTGTAGGCATAAGATCCTCCTTCCAAATTTCTAACAATTTCTAATGTAACTTAAGTACACGAATCCGGGCGGTTCATCTTATGCCCATTTTTTAAGGCCCATCTTTTGGACCTCACGCGTACATTTAACAGAATACTCTGAAGCCTCTTCTTTGTCAAGACCTATTTTTACTTTTTCTTTAAATCAAATTGCTTCTTTGAACTTGAACAAAGGCTTATAATAATGTAAAAAACAAGAAAAGAGGAATACACATGAAACATAAAATCGTATTTATCGACATGGATGGCACGCTCTATCAGACAGAAAACGATGTGATACAGGAATCAAGTATCGCGGCCATTCAATCTTTGAAAAATGCCGGTTATATCGTTGCGGCAGCTACCGGGCGTCCTCTCAACCAAATGAAACTTATTCTCGAACGTGTAAAATTCGACTATTACGTCCTGATCAACGGAGGATATGTCCTCGATTCCGAATTCAATATGATCGGAAGCGATCCGATCAGTGCCGAAACGACCAAAGATCTTGTAGAGCTGGCCAACTGCAACGAATTCGGCCTGATGTTTCATTTCGGAGACGCAACGTACATATATAATGACTTTTATCCGATGTATTATTTCTGTAAATACTGCAACGTGCTGGATTCCCTGTTCTATGATCCGAACCAGGCCTTCCATAAACGTCACGATGCCTTCAACGCGGTCGTGCTCACAAAGGATGCCGGGAAGCTGCAGGAATTCATGGAGGAACACCCTGATCTGCGCGCAGACCTGATCAATGTGAAGACAGACGGATTCTGCTATGATATTTTCAACGCGGACAACGACAAGGCGCACGGCATCGAAATGATCCTGGAGCGGGAAGGATTAGACTGGAATGATGTGATCGCGTTCGGCGACAGCACAAACGATACGAAAATGCTGGAAAAGGCGGATATCGGTGTGGCGATGGGCAGCGCGAGCGATTACGTAAAAAGCTATGCCGACTTCTCTACGACCGACGTCTTCCATCATGGTCTGTTCAACGCCCTTAAAAAGATCCTTGCCGAAGAAGCAGACAGCTGAATTTCTTTAACAAACACCAGGTACCGGCTCATAAGCCGATACCTGTTTTTATTTCTTATTTCCAGCTATGTATACACGTTCCTCATCACCAGCTTTTTCTTTCGAAAAAACGCAGAACATTTTTCCGTCCACAATTCCAGTATACAAGTAGCCGTCCTTATAAGGAATACATAGCTTCTTCTGCCACCCTTTTACCTGGACGCTTCCTTGTTCTTTATGAAAGCTGCAGGCGCTCACCGGGACGAAAGTTCCGTTCCATTCGTTCATACCTAAAAGAGAGAGCGCGGACGCGATTTCGTAAGTGGCTGGATGCAAAGAGATCTCATATGGTGTTCCCTGCTGCACTATTTTTCCATGCTCGATCACGATCATATGTTCAGCCAGCAGCAGAGCTTCCTGAAAATCATGGGAAACCCAGACAAGCGTGATGCCTAGCTGCTCGACCCACTCGATCAGTTCAAGTATCATTGTCTTTTTGAGGCCCTGGTCAAGATGGCTGAACGCCTCATCCATGAGCAGAATATCGGGATGCGAAACAAGCGCCCGGGCGATGGCTGCTCTTTGTTTCTGCCCGCCCGATAAAGTCGATGCTTTTTGATATAAATACTCTGCTGTATGAGTAAGAGTGGCGATCCTCTCCACTTTGTCTTTTATTTGTTCGCGGGAATAACGGCTATGATCGAGACCGAAGGCAATATTATCAAATACGTTCAAATGCCGAAAAAGCCGGTCTTCCTGAAAAACAAATGATATTTTATCGGACTTGTCGATCACGACCTTGCCGGATGTCGGAGAAATCAGTCCGGCCATGATCGAGAGGATCGTCGTTTTTCCGGAACCTGAAGGCCCGTACAAGACGGTCCGTCTATCGTTTTCTATCTCGAAACTGATGTCGTTCAGGGCAGCCACATCGGATGAATATATTTTGGAAACATGGTCAAAACAGATCATATATTCCTCCTCCTTTCTTCCTATACGAAAAAAGAGCTCGCAATGAGCTCTGATTTTTAAGAATGTGTAAATTATTCTTACTTAATTTCAACAGTTGCACCGGCAGCCATCAATTTTTCTTTGATCTGGTCTGCTTCTTCCGGAGCGATGTTTTCTTTGATCGTTGCTGGAGCAGAGTCTACTAATTTCTTAGCATCTACAAGTCCAAGACCTGTGATCTCACGTACTGCTTTGATAACAGCAACTTTTGTTCCACCAACAGAAGACAAAGTTACAGTGACTTCAGTAGGTCCTGATGCAGCTTCTTCGGCAGCAGCTGGTGCAGCTACAGCAGCGGCAGCAACAACACCAAATTTGTCTTCGATCGCTTTTACTAAATCGTTAAGTTCTAAAATTGTAGCTTCTTCTAAGTAAGCAAGAATATCTTCCTGAGTTAATTTAGCCATGTTCTTTTCCTCCTAATATTGTAATTATGCGGCAGCTTCTTCAGCAGGTGCTGGATTGCTTCCGTTTTCTTTTGCTTCTGCCAACGCTTTAACAGTCATAGCGAACTTGATGACTGGCGCATTCAGTACAGACGCAAATTTAGCAAGCATGCCTTCCTTGTTAGGCAATGCAGACAGTGTCTTGATCGTTTCCTCTGTTACGACCTCACCGTCAACGATACCAGTTTTTAAAATCAGTTTTTCGTGTCCTTTCGCAAATTTTGCCAGTACACGAGCTGGAGCAACTGGATCTTTACCGAATGCTAATGCATTTGGTCCTTTTAAAGTTTCTGCGAACTTGTCATATCCCAGATTTTCTGCGGCACGACGTGCAGTCGTGTTTTTGTAAACCTTGAAATCAACGTCTTCAGCACGAAGAGCGCGACGGAGTTCAGTAAGTTCCTTTACTGTCAGGCCACGGTATTCGACCATAACGACAGAACTTGCGTTTTCCATCTTCTCTGTAAGAGCTTTGACATCGGCTTCCTTTTGAGCAAGGATATCTTTGTTCATCCGATCCACCTCTTCTTTCTGTATATCGTTACAATATTCAAAAGAAAAGTCTGCGCGAGGGCAGACTTCAACATCATTGGTAAGTATGACCCCTCGGTAACATGATTAAGCAGATTGCCGTTACTGTCTTTGGAATATTGATAACAATTTTATATTACTTATAATTTCTGATTTGTCAAATTATTTTTGACGTTCTACGTGGATGCCAGGACCCATTGTCGTAGAGAGCACAAGGTTTTTGATATAAGTACCTTTAACTTTTGTAGGACGCGCTTTCGCGATCACGTTGTAAATAGCGCGGAAGTTTTCAACCAGTTTGTCATCATCAAAGCTGATCTTTCCGATCAATACGTTGATGTTTCCTTCTTTGTCGACACGGTAAGTTACTTTACCTTTTTTTACTTCATTGACAGCGTTGGCAACATCCATCGTTACTGTTCCTGTCTTAGGGTTAGGCATCAGGCCTTTTGGTCCGAGCACACGTCCTAAACGTCCTAATTTGCCCATCATGTTTGGAGTGGCGATCAATACATCAAATCCGAACCATCCGCCCTGGATCTTCTGGATCAATTCGTCAGCTCCTACGAAGTCTGCTCCTGCAGCTTCCGCTTCTTTTGCTTTGTCGCCTTCAGCAACTACGGCAACAGTCTGTGTTTTTCCTGTTCCGTTAGGAAGAACCATTGCGCCGCGGATCTGCTGATCTGCATGACGAGGATCTACATTCAAGTTGAAGCTTACTTCAACTGTTTCATCAAATTTTGCTGTTGCCGCTTTTTTTGCCAGCGCAACAGCTTCTTCTACTGAATAAAGACGATTACGATCGACTAATTTTTCAGCTTCTGCAAATCTTTTACTTACTTTTGCCATGAATCGTACCTCCTTATTCCATTCCTTCTACTTTGATTCCCATATTGCGGGCTGTTCCAGCAACGATCTTCATTGCTGCTTCAACATCGTTAGCGTTCAGGTCCGGCATTTTGTATTCAGCGATCTCTCTCAACTGATCGACCGTGATCGTACCTGCTGTCTGCTTCTGATCGCCGCTGGCTTTTGAAATTCCTGCCGCTTTCTTCAGCATATTGGCTGCTGGTGTTGTTTTCAATTCGAAATCAAATGATTTGTCTTCGTAAGCTGTGATGATTACAGGGACAACATCGCCTTTGCGATCTTTTGTTGCATCATTGAATGCATTGCAGAACTGAGGCATGTTGATTCCGGCACTTGCAAGTGCAGGTCCCGGTTTCGCTCCGCCTGCCATGAACTGAAGCTTACAAACTTTTGTTACTTTTTTCTTGCTCATAAGACGCTCCTCCTATTTCTGGTCTTATGCAGTGGTTTGTGAAGGGCATTCCTTCTCCCACGCATGCTTAATTACTATAATCAAAAAAGAGAGAAAGCGCAAGGGAATTTCTCTCTTTTTCTTTTAAATTATGCTTTTTCTAAAGCTTTTTTGATCATTCGGGCATGTTTGTCGATTTCCGGAGTATGTCCTAACTGTTCCAGGGCTTTCAAATTCCAGAACCCTGCCTGTTCGATATCCTTTTGACATCCCTGCCCCATCAGATACATTACTGCCAGTTCGTCATAGGCGAAAGGATATCGGGCTGTGGCTGCCTTGTTCATAAAATAGAAGGCCTGTTCCATATTCTTCGCACATCCGATGCCTTCTTTATTAAGGCGGGCAAACTCGTACATGGCCTGGGCATCTCCATTCATAGCTGCGAGCCGGGCATACGCAAATCCGTTTTTCGGATCAAATACGATCCCGTACTTTCCATGCAGGAAAATGTCGATCAGCTGCTTCTGACTTTCAAGATCGCCCCAGTTTGTTGCCTGTTTCATCATCGGGAGCGCATCATGGATCTCTTCCTTTTCAAGCAGCTGCGCAATGGCTTCCTTCAGTTCATCCATTACTTCCTGATCCATACGAATCACCTAGTCCCAGTAGTCGTCGAACTCATCGGGCCCGATTCCATGCCATTCATCCGTTTCATGGTTCCAGCTGCTGCCAAACGTATCGTAATAATACATAGCGGAGCGCGCGCTTGTATATGCGCTTGCGCCAAATGTATAAGCGCTCAGCACGACAGCGCAGATCGAGAGCACCAGAATAGAGATCAGCTTCTTTGTAAGCTGAAAATCTTTCCAGATCAGCACAAACGCGACCACGGCGCATGCCAGCCCGATAAAAGCAAGAACAAATCCATGCCATGAAGCCAGAGCACTGAATACAACAGAAATAATTGACAGGATCAAAGCGCCAAGCCAGAGCTTGCTTTGCGGTTCAGGCTGAGCCTGAGGAATATCAGGTATATTTGGTTGTTTCATATTTTTCACCTCGTTATCAAAATTATATCACTCATCTGCTTTACTATTCTAACATCTTGCATGATATGATTAAATCATGAAAGAAACACAATTAAGACAATGGCTCGATCATAAAATCAGCACTCCTTACACGCTCGTACCGGATCTTCACGGTATCAGCAATGATTCCTATATTTTAACTGTCGAAGAGAAAAGGTACATGGTCCGGACACCGAAACAGAGCCACAACCTGCTGGACGTTTCTTTCCGGCAGGAAAACGAGATATTGGATCTTGTCCATGATCTGGATGTTCCGCTCGTTTATTTCGATATAGAACGAGGAATAAAGATCACCCGGTATATTCCTCATACGCACACTTACAAAGAAACGAAAAAAAAGACAAAAGCTTTTGATACGGGCACGATTTTAAGATCCCTGCATGATAAAGAGCCTGTCGGTTTTTATTTCGATCCATTCAAAAAGCTGGATCACTACAAAAAAAATGCAAGAAATCCTTTTATCTCTTTCGATCAGGAAGAACAGATTGTCGAGGCAGCAAAAAAGATCTATGACCCGGACACCTTGTGCCATAACGATCTGGTAGACGGAAATCTGCTTTTCTCGAAAAACCGGCTTTATCTGATCGATTACGAATACGCAAGCATGAATGACGCACGGTTTGACCTGGCCAGCTTTTTAAGCGAGAACTGTATTGAAGAAGAGGAAGAACGTGAGCAGTTCTTCGAGGGATATGGGATCACGGATGATCAGACAAAAAAAGAAGTCATACTTTTTGAATTGTTCGAAGATATCTTGTGGGGATACTGGGCCAACATGCTTTATGAAACGGCTCATGAAGAACTTTATAAAGCCATTGCCCGTGACAAAGAAGCCCATTACAGACGGGCCATGAAAAAAATAAGTTTATCATCCCGCAAAGCATGCTGTTGAACGAAGCAGACGTTTAAATCAACAGCTCTTTTTATTTTCTCTATTCATCCGTCTCGTGTCCAGGGCTTAACTCTCCTGCAGCCGTCTTCTTTCCTTCACGCGTAGTCGAGTATACGATGGCACGAAAAAAGCGCCCTGATCTCTCAAGACGCTAACAGCGTTCCAGATTTCAACCGGACCTTTCCTCGTATGATACAAAGTATCAAAAAGCTAAGGGTTCACCTACTACGGTAGTATCTAGGTCATAGCTGATCAGGATGTACTCACTCGTATACAAATCACTGTTTATTTATATTTTTCTATGCTCATTTTACTTTGTCAGGTCTGCGTAAGAAGGACGATACGTTCCATTCTCCTCGTTCCAGTATTCAACACATCCATGCTTGATCATATGCATGGTGATGGCGATATCTTGAAAGTATCGAAGCGTCTGGGCCATTCCAGTGTCACAACAACACTGGATATCTATGCTCATCTCATCAACGATTCAGAGAAGGATACTCTTAGTGTTTTGGATTCGTTATTTTAAGTTTTCGGAATTTGATTACATTAAGCAATAAAAAAGCCCTTAGGTGCTTTACCTAAAGGCGTTATTTACAAATGGTGACGCGTACGGGATTCGAACCCGTGAATGCATGCGTGAAAGGCATGTGAGTTAACCGTTTCTCCAACGCGCCATATTCTGTTGACTTGTTTTCCCAAGTGCTCATTTATATTAGCATAAGTATTTGAGCCATGCAACACTTTTTTTAATTTTTTCAACAGCTTTTTTAGAATCTGTTTTCTTTTCTGTTGCTTCGTTATTGTAGTATGGATCTTTCAAAAAGAAAAGCAAAAAACCCATTTTCTTTTCTTTCACAAAATTTTGTTCTTATTGAACGGCAATTCATCGTTCCTGATCGATTAACACAAATTCATTCAAGAGATAAAGAAGACCGGCAAATCTGCCGGTCGGGGATTTTTTTCATATCTTTGAATCTATTTCTCTACTGCTGATAAATAATACGTCCGGTCGAATTCATATACGTATATAAATCGCTCCGATAATAGCTGATCGAATATTCAATAATATTATCTTCGGCATCAAAAGAAATTCTCTTACGAGCCAGGACCGGCAAAGACTTCGGAATGTTCAAAGAGGTACGAACTTCGTCCGAAGGAATTTCCGCACTGAATTCCTCTTCGACCCGTTTAGGCTTTGCGGCACCGATCACATCAAACTTCTCATAAGCCGGAGAAGCAGGATCGTCGTCATTGATCGGAAGATCCGTATCCAGGGGGAAATAGGATACCATATAAACAAGTTTCACATCATCTGCGGTCCGGACCCGGCGGAAGCAGTACATCTCTTCCTGGGGATCGAGCCCGAATATCTTAGCTGCCTTTTCTGCGATCTGTTCCCGGTCGATCGTATAGCTGCTCGTTCCCGGAACCCGTCCATGAAGTTCCATCTCATGAGAAAAGCTCCGGATCTCCGACAGTTTTTCTTTGATTGCCGGTTTCCAGATCACAAACGTCCCGCGTCCGCGTCCGCGGTTGACCATTCCTTCTTTTTCAAGATCGAGAATTGCCTGTCTGGCAGTAATTCTTGAAACACCGTATTTCTTTTGAATTTCCATTTCACTTTCGATCTTATCGCCATGCTTCAGTTCGCCGTTTAAGATCTTTTCACGATAAATTTCCTTGATTTGAATGTAAAGCGCCTTTCCGCCTTTTTTCGATTTCAATTTCTCCATATACCCTCACCTTAATCGATTTTCGAAGAAACCTATCCTTTATTTCTTCGACGATCTTTTCTTTCTTTGTCTAACTCGATCCACTCATCCAATGTCATCGGCTGATAATCGGAATCTACACAAAAACAATTAATAATCTGGCACGGTACATTTTCAAGCTCTCCGCCAATCGAAATATGTTTGCGAGTATCCATATAATCAATGAAAGCATCCAGATACTCCCGGTCCTGCGTATTATGAATATGACCATGGAGCATAAACGTCCTGGGATTTCCATTTTCATCTCTGCGATACTGTCCGTTATAAAACGCAATCGGATAATGACTCAGTACTACCTTGCGGCGATTGTCGCTCAGTTCAGCATAGTCTTTTACCCAGCCAAAAACAGAAGCATCAAAATTCTTATCATCAAGAAAGCGGTCATGATTTCCCCGAATCAGGAAGATCCTGCCATTCAAACGATCGATGATTTCGGCTGTGTCTCTTGCATTCCCCCATGAAAAATCGCCCAGCACAACGACTTCATCCCGTTTATTTACTTTCCTGTTCCACTGGCTGATCATGTACTCATTCATTTCTTCCACGTCCTCAAATCCTCTGACATCCATTTTGTCATTTAATGCACGATGAAAAAAATGTAGATCAGAAATATAATATCGCAACCTTTGAACCCCCTGTTCTGATAAAAGAAAAGCGGAAAAAACCGCTCAATCTACTGAATTGTACACGAATAGCCTTCCTGCTCAAGCTGTGACTGCGTCTTACCCAAGCTCACATATTTCGTATCCACTTCCCCTTCGTGAAGCAGACCGGCATTGATCAGCGCTTGAATGTCTGCCTTTTTGTAGTCGATCGTCACCGTCACCTTAACCCTATTATCTTCGAGCGATCCGACCGCATCGACACCTTGCAGTGCATCATAGGAACGGGCAAGCGATGAATTAATCGCATTCATCATATCCTCACTGCTCATTCCTTCGCCGATCCCAAGTTCTTCAAACGTCATATAAAACGTCTGCGTCTGGTACTCGACATGATCTCCCTGCGATTGCAGAGACATCGAGTCAGCATCATTAGTGCAATCCAAAGTGTGCTGATTCGTATCCTCTTCCTCGACAGCCGGCTGACCAGAACCATTCATAGAAGATGATGTTTCATTCACACGAGAACACCCGCATAAGCCTACGAGAAAAAACATACATACTATCCTTTTCATCTCAACACCCCTTGTAATGTTATAATATCATGAATTTTATACCTTTTTCAACGCTTCATTGCTCCATTTTGAAAGTACACTCAAACCCTTTTCAAAATCGCCGCATGACCTTCCCATACCCAGACGGACATAATTTTCCGTTTTGAAACATGAGCCCGGCACAAAAAAGACACCACACTCCTGCAGCAGACGCTCGCACAGTTCCACCGAGCCCATATTCATCGAATAATGTAAAAACGCGACCGGAGACAGCGGACTGCAAACAACAGAGAAGGCATCATTTTTTCTAAGCCATTCCTTCAGGGCCTGCTGGTTCCTGGCCAGCATTTCGCGATTTCTTTTCAGAATGACTTCTTTATTCCTTAAAGCAGCAATCCCAAGCCGGTCCGAAAGAGGGCCGGTAGAGATCATCGTATAATCCCGGCGCACATTCAGATCATCAATGATCCTCTTATCCGCTTTTACCCAGCCAAGCCGAAGCCCCGGCAAAGAAAAGATCTTGGAAAGCGAAGAACACGAAATGCCCCGTTCGTACAGATCCGAAACCGAAGGCGTCTGTTCCAGATCAAGGCCACGATATACTTCATCGCATAAAATATAAATCCCGCGCTCTCTACACAAGCCAATCAGCCTGTCCCAGTGGGCCGCAGACAGCGTGGTCCCCGTCGGATTGGACGGACTGCCCATCACGATCATTTTCGTGTTGGCGCAAAATGAATTCTCCAGCTCTTCCCAGTCGAACATCCAGTCAAGTTTCTCCTGATAGCTGACCAGCGACACCTCGCAGCCAAGAGAGCGGGGATACTCGTAAAACTGCTGGTATCCAGGAACAAACGCGATCACATGATCGCCCGGCTCAAGCAGAACATCCATCACATGCTGGTTCGCATTCAGCGCGCCAGGAAAACAGGTGATCTCATCGATCGATCCATGAGCGTACAGTTTCAGGATCTCCCTGCGCAGCTGCTTGTCCCCGTAAATCTCGCCATAATCGAGCACGACATCCTCAAGAGCCGCTTCATCAAGAGAAACGAGCTCTTTTAAAGACAAAGCCTGAAATGATGTGTCCGTCATATTATAGACCGCATCATTTTCATATTTTGTCATCCACTGCTCACACAAAAAGTCCTTGATTTTCATTCATAGAACACCTTGCTCAAAAAGTCCTTTGCACGCTCGCTGGAAGGATTGGTAAAGAAGGTTTCCGAATCGTTTTCCTCGATGACTTTTCCGTTCTCCAGAAATACGACCCGGTTCGCCACTTTGCGGGCAAAACCCATTTCATGCGTAACCACGATCATCGTCATTCCCTGATTGGCAAGATCTTTCATGACCTCAAGCACTTCCTTGATCATTTCAGGATCAAGAGCACTTGTCGGCTCGTCAAACAACATGATCTCAGGCTCCATGCATAAAGCCCGCGCAATCGCCACACGCTGTTTCTGCCCGCCAGACAATGCATTCGGATAGGAATCCTTTTTATCGAGCAGACCGACCTTCGAGAGATAATCGAGTGCCGTTTTTCTTGCGTCCTCCACAGGTTTTTTCAGCACAGAGACCTGCGCCAGGATGCAGTTGTCCAATACCGTCTTGTTCGGGAACAAATTGAAGTGCTGAAAAACAAAACCCATCTTCGAACGAAGCGCACGATATTTTTTCGTATCCGATGGATCCATCAGCTCGCCATCGAGATATCTTTTTCCCTGATCCGGCGTTTCGAGGCCATGGATACAGCGCAGAAAAGTCGACTTGCCCGAGCCGGAAGGCCCGATCAGACAAACAACTTCCCCTTTTTCCACATTCAGGGATACATCATTGAGTGCATGAAGCTTTCCGAAATTTTTAGATAAATGTTCCGCTTTAATCACTGACAGACAACCTCTTTTCTATTTTCTTTCCGATCCATGATACACACAGTGTCATGATCAGATACATTACGGCCGCGATCATCAAAGGATAAAGATAATTGTAGTAGCGCGCTCCCAGAGCCTGCGTACGATACATCAGTTCAGCCGTGCCGATAACGGAAGCGAGCGAGGAATCCTTGATCAACGTAATAAATTCGGAAACGAGCGGCGGAATGATGCGCTTGAAAGCCTGAGGCAGGATGACCTCCTTCATCATCGTCCAGTAGGAAATCCCTAATGTTTCGCACGCTTCCCACTGTCCTTTGTCTACGCCCTGAATACCGGATCGGATCAGTTCGGTCTGATAAGCGCCGGAATTCAGCGACAGCGCAACAAGAGCCACGATGTAAATATTCATACGCACCCGTGTTCCAGTGATCATCGAAATAATGACAGGCACTCCCAGATAAAAAAAGTAGATCTGCAGCAGCATTGGCGTGCCGCGGAACACTTCCACATAAATATTGGCGATCCAGTTGAAGATCTTGATTTTCGACAGTTTGCCGGCTGCGCCGATGACCCCCAAAACCGCTCCAATCGCTAAAGCACCAAAGGCCAGCGCAATACTTACGCCGGCACCCTGGAGCAAAAATTGAAGGTTTTCAGAGGTAAAGATCTTACTCACTTGCCTCTCCTGAAGCAGCAAACCACTTATCTACCATCGTTTTGTAGTCGCCGCTCTCTTTAAATGCTTTGATTGCTTCGTTGATATCATCCATCAGATCCTGATGATCTTTTGTAGAATAAATAATATTTTCTTCGATCAGAAGCTTTTCATCAAGAACCTTGTAGTCGCCATTTGCCGCATAATTGTCCGCAACCGCCTGATCGATCACGACCGCATCCAGTCCCTGCGCCTTCAAAGATTCCATCAAAACTTTGACATCCTGCATTGCCTGTACCTTCGCGCCATCGATATCGTTGGCAACATCTTCGCCAGTTGCTCCCTGCTGCGCTCCGACAAGTTTACCGTTCAGATCAGAAGTCGACTGGATATCCGAATCCTTGTTTACAACAACGACCTGAGCAGAATCATAGTAGGAATCCGAGAAGATCCCTTCCCGCTCTTCATCGTATGTAAAGCCGGAAATTCCAAGATCGATCTGCCCGGCCTGCAGTGCCGTAATGATCGTATCAAATGAGAGTTCCTTGAACTCATATGTATAATTGCGGCCGTTTTTGTTCAGATAATCAAACAGCCATGCTGTCATATCGATATCAAAGCCTTCCAGTTCTCCCTTTGAATCCAGACCTTCATAAGGCATGTAATCCGGGGAAATTCCGATCAGGACTTCTGTTGGTTTTTCTGTGCTTTCTGTGTCCGAACCCGACGAGCATCCAGCCAGCGCCACGACCGAAAGAACAGCGGCCAGACCTAATTTCAAAAACTTGTTCATAACTTCTCCTCCTTTTACATTGCTGCGCTCCATAAAAAAAGCGCCCTTTCGAAAACCGAAAGGACGCAATATTACGCGGTACCACCTTACTTCCGTCCACACGATATGGACGACAACTCATTCTTAACGCGAATTAACGGCAGTTACCTCAATATTATTATTTTCGATAACGCAACTCCGAGACACGTTCCGAAATCTTTCTTTTATGACTCGCACCACCCGTCAACTCTCTGAAAAATACTGACTTCGTACTCCTTCTCTTCAATGTTTATGGAGTTATTATAAACACAGGATGTAAGGAATGTAAACATTTTTTTTAATTTTTCAAAGCCTGCATCGGAGCCGGGATCCGTCCGCCCCGATTCACAAATACAGAATTATCCTCCATATTGACCGGCATGACCGGGCCTTTGCCAAGCAGGCCGCCAAAATCAAGTTCATCCCCAACGCTTTTTCCGATCGCCGGAATGATGCGCACCGCCGTCGTCTTCGAATTGACCATGCCGATTGCCGCCTCGTCCGCAATAATTCCCGAAAGGATCGAGCTCGGGGTATCGCCAGGCACGACGATCATATCCAGTCCGACCGAACACACCGCCGTCATGGCTTCCAGCTTTTCGAGCGTCAGCACACCGCTTTTAGCAGCCGCGATCATCCCCGCATCCTCAGAAACCGGAATAAATGCGCCGGAAAGACCTCCAACATGCGATGTTGCCATAACGCCGCCTTTTTTCACCGCGTCATTGAGCATGGCCAGACAGGCAGTCGTGCCATATGCCCCGCACGTCTCCAGACCCATTTCCTCCAGAATATACGCTACGCTGTCTCCGATTGCAGGAGTCGGGGCCAGCGACAGATCCACAATACCGAACGGTATATTCAGCTTGCGGCTCGCAGCCGTTCCTACAAGCTGTCCCATCCGGGTGATCTTGAAAGCCGTTCTCTTGATCAGATCAGCCAGATCATTCATCGGAGCATCCTTAGGCGCTTTGGCCAGTGCAGCACGCACGACACCAGGGCCTGACACCCCGACATTGATCACGGCGTCCGGCTCGCCAACGCCATGGAACGCGCCAGCCATAAACGGATTGTCTTCCGGCGCATTGCAGAATACGACCAGCTTGGCCGCACCAAGACAGTTATCCTCCTTCGTCAATCGGGCACACTGCGTAATGATCTCGCCCATCTGCTTTACAGCATCCATGTCGATCCCCGCTTTTGTAGACCCGACATTGACACTGGCACATACGTGGCTTGTTTTTGCGAGCGCCTGCGGAATCGACGCGATCAGCTTGCGATCTCCTACGGTATAGCCCTTCTGCACAAGTGCCGAATACCCGCCGATAAAATCAACCCCTAATTTCTGGGCGCACCGCTCCAGCATAAGAGCGAATTCGACCGGGTCGCCTTCGCAGGCTCCGGCCAGCATAGCGATCGGTGTTACAGAAATCCGCTTATTCACGATCGGAATTCCGTAGGTGCGCGAGATTTCCTCGGCAACCGGCACCAGATTGCCGGCGACACGGCAGATTTTTTCCTCCGCTTTCCTGCATGCTTCGCGAATATCCGGATCAATGCAGTCAAGCAGGGAAATTCCGATCGTTATCGTTCGGATATCCAGGTATTCCTCGTCGATCATCTTGATCGTTTCCAATATCTCGTTTGTCTGCATCTTGTCCTCCTAGATCGTATGCATTGCTTTGAAAATATCCTGATTCATGACCCGGACGATCAATGCATTTTCTTCTCCCAGCGCTTCCATAGCGGCGGCAAATTCTTCAAAGCTTTCTACTTTCGAGCAATCCGTGATCATGGTCATCGTAAAGATGCCGTCAATGATCGTCTGCGAAACATCCAGAACATTTACATTGAACTGCGCGCACGCTCCTGCTGTCATTGCCAGGATCCCTACACGGTCGCTTCCAACTACTGTGATTACTGCTTTCATCTTGTCCTCCTACATTTCCATCGAGCATTTTTCGAACTTGAGCAGTTCGAACGGTTCATATGCACTTTGCATGCCGGTAATATTCACATCGTACTCTCCCGGCATGAATTCGATCTGTTCCTGCTGTTTCAGCACTTCCTGGATCAGCCGGGAATCTTCTCTGGAAAACTTCTTTGATCTTTTCCAGCAGATCTCGTTGTTCTTATCCACAAGAATAACTTCCACGCTAATCTCGTCTGCTGCGAAAAGCTGTTCCTTCCAGTCGCATTCCTGAATATTGAAATAAAAATCGCTGGAGTCGATATCTCCGCCTTCGAGCACAAAGATCGCCAGACCATTCGTATAGCAGAACCCTACCCTCAGCTGTTTGAGCAGACCGATCTCCTCGTCGGTCCATTGTTCGTCCTTGAGCACAAGCATGAATCTGTCTTCGACAAAATCCATAACCGCTCCTTCCTCGATATCATAAGGGAATTTTTCTTTTTGTTTCATGAAACAAGTCTATCACACTTTCACAATAAAAAACATCACCTAATGTGATGTTGTTTTGTGCTTCGTCAAGGAATGGAAGGAAGTGATACTTTTCTTATATCTTTCCTCGAGTTCCTGCGAAATGAATCCTTTCAGATGACGGCTCGTGGCTTTCATCTGTTCAAAGCTTTTCTTCGCCTGTTCCACATACTGGGTGCGGAGCTTTTCGTTTTCTTCCTTCAAAGCTTTCTGAATATGCAGATGCAGATCTTCCAGGGCATGGACATGAGCATGCATTTCCATGGTCGTAATGATCACATCGCTCCAGAACACGACAGAATAAACCGCTTCGATCCCAAGCAGCCACGCAAACGGAATGCGCATGGTCCAGTAACGGATCCAGGGCTGAAATACGAACGTGACCACCAGTCCGGCAATGCCGTACAATGTGCTGTTCAGAAGACAGACGCGGCCATGAATGTTGAATGGCTTTTTGGAGTAGTCCCACCACAGACGATGGTATTTTTTCTGAAGATACCAGCTTGTTGCATACTCCAGTACACTGGTGATCACGAATGTGTTCACAAACACGCAAAAAGGATTCATCGAGATCGGATCAATGATGTAAATGATCAGCAGGCATCCGACCCCGAAAATCGGGACATACGGTCCATGATAAAAGCCGGTGTTCAAGAAACGATGTTCCTTGTATCCTACGAAGATCCCTTGTACGATCCATCCCGCAAAAGCATAGATCATAAAATAAAAATATGCGTACATTAACTGCAGTACCAGTTCATGATTCATTATTTCACTCTCCTTGGTTTTATTGTAAATGGAGAGCCGTTTTCTAACTATCGGGATGCTTCGCAAAAAAAGAACTGCGCAAAGCGCAGTTCCAAATTAGATTCCTAATGATTTCTGGGCAGCCGTAACGATTGCCATCTTATAGATTTCCTCCCATGTGCATCCACGGGAAAGGTCATTGATCGGTGCATTGAGGCCTTGAAGCACAGGTCCGATCGCTTCCCATCCGCCCAGGCGGGCAGCAATTTTGTATCCGATATTACCAGATGAAAGATTCGGGAAAATAAATGTGTTGGCATGTCCGGCAACCTTGGAATGAGGAGCCTTCAACGAAGCCACTTCAGGACTGACAGCGCAGTCGAACTGCATTTCGCCATCCACATCAAAATCGATCGGCATACGTTTCAGACGCACTGCGGCTTCTGCCATTTTCGCAACACAGTCTCCTTTTGCCGAACCCATTGTCGAATAGGACAGCAGGGCAACCTTTGGCTCAAGACCGAACTGTTTTGCGGTATTGGCAGTCTGCATCGTGATCTCGACCAGTTCGTCCGCATTCGGATTGATGTTGATGGAGCAGTCTCCCATGACATATTCCTCTTCGCCTTTTACAAGCAGGAACGCAGAAGATACCAGAGCATTTCCCGGAGCCGCTTTTACGAGCTGCAGCGCCGGACGTACCGTATCGGCAGTCGAATAGGTCGCACCACCTAACAGACCATCCGCATATCCCATCTGCACGAGCATCGTTCCGAAATAGTTCGTGCTTTCAAGCGCTTTGCGGCAACGCTCCATATCCAGCTTACCACGGCGAAGCTCGACCATCTTGATCGCCATTTTATCCATGTCTTTGAATTCCGACGGAGCAATTTGTTCAATATTAGAAATATCAAAACCGTGCTCCTGCGCGCATGCGTCGATCTCATCTTTTTCGCCGAGCAGAATTGGCACGATTACATCTTTTGCCGCCAGTTCGATGGCAGCTTTCTGGACACGCGGGTCCCATCCTTCAGTAAAAACGATCTTTGTATTTTTACCGCGGATCTTTTCTTCCAACTTATCAATAATCATAAAAGTTCTTCCTCTTTTCATTTGTAGTATAAAACATGTATAGTGTTTTTTCTATATGAAAGATTGTGAACTTTTTAGCATTTGCAAAAGGATGAAAGCGGTTGCCTTAACTGGAAAAATTTTCAGTTTACAACTCACTTCTTTTTGCCTATACTAGCCGTGTAGCAGAGTAAGAAATGCAACGTGAAGTGTCTGAAGCACGGGGAGTTGGTTTCAGAACGAAAAGGAAGCCTTGCGATTGCATTTCTGCATCCCGCTGTTGCCAGGAAAAATCAGCAAGCAACCTCTTTTTTCTTTGCATCAAAGGGAAAGGAGGTTTTTTATATGAATAATTACTTTGTTATGCTGAAAGAAAACGTCAGCTCTTTAAAAAACACACGCGTTATCGTGGGTGTCGCACTGTTCTGCGGTCTGCAGGTCATTTTGAACAATTTTAACATTTATCTCGGGCCAACGCTCCGTATCACATTCAGCTTTCTGGCCGTCGCGGCCAGCTGCTACTTCTACGGGCCGTATCCGAATATGCTCGCAGCCGTTGTCATGGATTTTATCGGTTATGCGATGCATCCCGAAGGCGCCTATTTTCCAGGATACGCTTTGAATGCGATGATCATGGCTTTCATCTTTTCCTCGTTTTTTTATGAACAGAAGATCAGGCTCTGGAAGATCATTGCAGCCCGCGCCCTGATCGTAATTATCAATTACCTTATCCTCAATTCCTTGTGGCTCTCTCTTATGTACGGAGACAGTTTTATCGTTCTGCTGGGAGCACGGGTCGTAAAAAACCTGATCATGTTTCCAATCGACGTCATCCTTTTATACTTTGTTCTAAAAACGTGCGAACGGCTTTATCCTCATTTTCATTTACGTTAAAAATCCGCTATAATGAATGCAAAACGAGGAGGTTTTATGGAAAAGAAAATTGCAGATCTGCTCAATACCCAGATCAATAAAGAAATGTATTCCGCCTATTTATATCTCGATATGGCAAGCTTCTATACCGAAAACGGCCTGGATGGCTTTGCCAACTGGTATGAGATCCAGGCCAAAGAGGAAATGGACCATGCTATGCTCATGTATCAGTTTCTGCACAACAACGATGAAAAAGTCATTCTCGATACCATCGCGAAGCCGGACAAGACCTTTGCTTCCCTGGCAGACCCGTTAGCTGCCGGCCTGGAACATGAGAAATATGTTACTTCTCTGATCAATACGATTTATGCCGCGGCAAATGATGTCAATGACTTCCGTACCGTGCAGTTTCTTGACTGGTTTATCAAGGAACAGGGCGAGGAAGAAAAAAATGCAGCCGATCTGCTGACGAAAATGAAACTTTTCGGTGATGATCCGCGTTCCCTGTATCTTCTCAATCAGGAACTCGCTGCCCGCGTATATAATGCCCCATCTCTGGTTTTATGAAACCATCAAAGGACTGCTTGATGCCCAATTCGGTTACAAGCAGTCCTTATTTAAATTATAAAGTATCAAAATAAAACGGAGAAACCGGGTCACCCTTTTCATCGAACAGGAAGACTTCCGGATAATTGGAAACCGCATACCCTTGTGAAACATCCTTTCCTACATGGATCGAATATTCGTCCAGGGCTTTCCAGCCAAGCGGCTGGTTCTTCATGACAATGCGCTCATTAAACCGCAGTACATGATCACGATAACAAATCGGATCCACTCTTTTTACTTGTCCGGCAATCGTACGTCCGATACGGTTTCCCAGTCTTGACTTATCCGTTGGATGAATATTGAATTGTTCTCCCGTATCGATTCCTACAACTAACGAACATGCCTTTTCATTTTGACAAATTTTCCTTTGCGCCTGACGGATCATCGGCCAGCTATCATTTTTGTCATCATCATATTTCGGAAGCTGGACAATGTAAAACGGCACTTCATCATGAAGGTCAGATCTCCATAGCTGAACAAGTTTCTTTAACAGACGAGCATATGCAGAAGCCGATTTTGTATCTTCTTCACCTTGATACCAGACAATGCCATCAAACCCTCTGGAATTCACCTTGGAAAACATTGTATGATACAATCCGCCTGGCCTTCCATAATCTTTTTTTCCTTTTGGGCCTGGCCATGGAGTATGCCCGCATGCTTTTTTTATCTCAGAAAGTGATGCCTCAGGATGCCTGCTTTGATAAGCCGAGATGTTTTGCTGGTAACGATCCAGTATCTTTGCATATTCATTGCGCTTCTCGTCTTCCTGCATCTCGCTTTGGTCCCGGATATCATCCCAGTAATTTTCATAAAACACTTTATTTAGGATCTCGTCGCTTTGCAAGGTCGATTCATCCACCCAGCATGCTGCCGAAGTTCCTCCTTTATTACATTCGACCAAGCCAATCGGTACATCAAGCGTGTCCAATACTTCACCTATATAGTAACCAATTGCTGAAAAATCGATTAGGTTTTCTACACTACCCTTTTTCCAGGCTGCTGGTTCATATGCAGGATAGGATCTTCCCTCTATCACATACTCAATTTGCGGAACTGAATACAAGAAAACATTTTTCAATTCATGAACACCATGAATTTGTTGTTCGTTCCTGAGCTTGAATTCGATATTGCTTTGTCCTGCCAGGAGATATACTCTTCCGACATATATTTCATCAAAATGAAGGTGTTCTTCATCGCAGTAGATATCCAGAGGAAACGGACCTCCTGTGCAAAGCAATTCAAGATCAATATTCCAGCCCTTTTCATCGATAACTGTTTCATACTGCTTTTCTTGAAAAATAACTTGCACCGGTTTTCCTTGTGGTCCTAAGCCTGAAATATGATCTTTTTTCTGACTCAGGACCATGTTATTCGTTATATGCTCAGCCACCTTAAACTGCTTCATTGTGTTCAAGCCTCTCATATAATTTCATCATTTGTTTTGCAAGAAGAATTACTGTATCAGCAGCCATAAAATGATCTTGTGCATGAATCAGCAATATGCTTTTTTCAACATCTTTTCCGTTGATTTCATCCTGCATGAGTCTGGTCTGGATCGCATGCCCTTCGTGAAGCTGGCTCTGCGCTTCTTTTAACAGTTTTTTCGCTTCCGGCATATCTTCTTCAGCTTTTCGAATGGCCTGGATTGCTGTTGATTTCGCATTTCCGCTTGAGAAGATCAAGTTCATAGCTAGCGATGCAATTTCTTCATTCATATTTTTCCTCCTAATACCTCTTTGACTTTTTCCTTTTCTTCTCTTTTCAATTCCTTTTCCGCTTCCTTTTCCATTCTCTGTTCTTCTTTTTTTGCATCGAGCCGATCTGCAATTTTAACAAATGGAATATAGACAGCTGTAGCAACAGCCAGATTGATCAGCTGTGCAATACCACCTGTAATCGTTCCAGTAAATAAGATTCCGGAGATAATAGGAGGGACTGTCCATGGTACGTTATTGCATACGATCGGAATAAATCCTATTTTCGTCATAAACACCGCTAAATAGAAACATAACGGCTGTACAATCACAAACGGGATCAGATAAACCGGATTCAATACGATCGGTAAACCAAAAGTAATGGGTTCCGATATATTAAATACTGCCGGCATGACCGCAACTTTCGATACTGATTTTGAATGTGTGCTTTTCGAAAAAAACAATAAGGCAAGCACTGGAGCAAGCGCAAATGTCCCTGCAGCGATCGTAGAAAAATTCATAAACATCGTAGAATATAAATTATGTGCCAGACCTGCCACGTTTTCATTGGCGGCGATATCCCATGTCATACCAAAAATCGCGCCCCAAATTGAACTTGGATGAATACCTAACCACATAAACAATGACCATGTAAACTGTGAGAAGAATGCGAAAGCACCCGTTTTGGAAATTGCTAATGCGGGCTCCTGGAGCATATTAAGCATTTCTTCCGGAATCGTTCGTCCTGTGAATTGCACACAAAGTACCGTGGCCAAAATAAATACCGAAATAGTCAGCGTTCCTGGAATAAGCGATTCAAAACTTTTTGCGACAGCTGGCGGTACCGAGGCCGGCATCTTGATTTTGAACCCTTTATTTAGAAGCGTATTATAAATCCATACAGTTATCCCGGAAATCAGCAGTGCCGAAAATATACCGGAAATTCCTAAATAGCTGGAATTCGCTATTCCTTCCACTGCAACTTCATTCCCGTCAATCATTGTTGTAAAAGACCATGGAATACAGATAAAAAACGCTGCCAAAGCATAAAATACTGTAATAATCGGCTCTTTATTTTTCCGGTAGTAACGTTTGCTCAGTATATATGCGAAAGCAATACGGATCAATAATCCGTTGATGGAAATTGTTCCTTGTGTAAAGCGGGCGAAAATATCCTGAGCGGTCAGCAATCCGCCTGCAAAACCAGACTGAAGAAAAGCTTCCTGGCTTCCAGAAAACAATGCGCCTAAATGCAGGCCTTGTTCGCCAAAAATAATTCCGTTCGGATCGAGGAATACACTGGAAATCATCGTAGCAAAACCTGCAATCAGAGGTAATGCAGAAACCAGAACAAATGCATCCCGCAATGTAAGCAGAAATTTATTTGATGATACTTTACCGATACAGGTGATCATTTTTTCTTTTAATGCCTTCATTAGATACCAAGTCCTTTCCGAACTTTATCGACCATGACTCCTCCATTCATCGATCCAAAATCTGTCATATCCATTACCATGACTTTTTTTTCTGGATATTCTTCTTCAACATCGCTTTTCACCCAGGCGATTTGCGGTGCAAGCAAAATCAAATCTGCTTCTTCAACAACATCGTCCAGCGATCCATAATCATAAGCTGCTACCTCGATATCATCATAGCCCTGATTTTTAAACTCATTTTTCATATTCTGTGCTAAAAGACTGGTAGAAAATCCACCGCTGCAAAATAAATAAATATTCATACGTTTTCTCCTTTTTTCTTGTTGGCTTCATTATGCAGAAAGAATATTCGATCCTCCACCAAATAATTTCCATTCTTCTGGAAATAAAAGCTTTCCATTCAGATGGAAAATATAAAATTCTGTTTTTTGGATGAATTTATTATAATAGGTGCAAAAGAGGAAATCGGAATATGTCATCGAATCAAGTCAATCGGTTAATCAGCCTGCTCCAAAGCGAAGGCGTGCTGACTATTAAAACCGCCAGCATTAAATTAAAAGTATCAGAGCGTTCCATCCGGAATTACATACGGGAGGCAAACGCACAAACTCCCGTCATTCAAAAGGATCGCTCTAAAATTTGGGTATCGTCAGATCAGTCAATAAAGTCGATCAATCAAAAAATCCCCCAAAACTACAAAGAACGGAGCCGCTATATGATCAAAAAGCGAATTATTGAAAATGAGATTGTAGACCTGTTTGAACTGAGCGATTTATTATATGTAAGCTATTCGACCCTCAAAAATGACATTGCAAAGATGAATCAGGAATACCAGCAGTTTCAGATCCATTTTCGTCTAAAAAATGACCAATTATATCTCGATGGATCCGAAAAAAAAATACGAAAGCTGATTTCTCATGTGCTCGCTGATGAAACGGCATCTCATACGATTAACCTGGAAACATTGATCAATAATTACGAACCCAAAATTGTCCAGATCGTTACTCAGGCAGTCGATAACATGATCGATCATCCTTCCATTTTAAAAAACGATCTGGCACGAATGAATCTGATTCTTCATCTAGTTATTATTTCTCAGCGTTCTCAGGTAAAAGAATTTTCTCCTTCTTCGATCGAGAAAAAAATCAGCATGGATAATCCGCGATTTGTCTCGCTTATCCATTATTTACAAAATTCTTTTTCTATTCGGTATGGCGAAGAAGATCTTGAACAGATTTATACCTTGCTTATTGGCAATATCAATTATGATCATTCCCGCTATTTGATCCCTCAAAGAATTATAGAGTTTTCTAATTCTTTGATCGAACTATTGGAATCCCGTTATCATGTTGAATTAAATCGTGAAATGAATAAAGAAATGTTCTTGCGTCATATATATAATTTGCTGATCAGAGCGAAATCAAGAAGCTTTATCAAAAACCCAATGAAAGATAGTATACGCGCAGCTTCGCCGACCATTTATGAAATGGCTATCGTAGCATCTATAGAGTTTGAACATTATTTCCATTTTGCTCTTATTGAAGATGAAATTGCTTTTCTTGCGATCCATATCTCAAACTGGATCAATCAAGCCAATGAATTATCGAACAAGCTGAATGCGATTATGCTGTGTCCTGAATATATCAATATTCAGGACACGATCATGCAATCTATAACAGCACGATATTCGGATGATCTTATAATTACCAAAGTGGTTAGCTCGGAAGAAGAAATCGATCATTTCGATTATGATCTGCTTATTTCCACTATCCCTATAGTAAACGCGCCAGCTATCCCTTCTGTTCTGGTTTCACCTATAATGACAGAAACGAATTTAGTAAAACTTCGATATAAAATCGAAGAAATTAAGCGTCGAAAAACGAGCGAACTTATTAGAAGTCATTTTTTCGAATATTTCAATGAATCTTTATTTTTTCAAACAGGTCTAAAAACGAAAGATAGCGTTCTTTCCTTTCTATGTGATCAGCTGGTCAAGCACGAGTTTGTGAACGATAGTTTTGAAAAGAGTGTACGCGAACGGGAAGATGTATGCTCCACTGCCTTTTCCCTATTTGCTATTCCTCATCCGCTTCTTTCCTCAGCTACGCAGACAAAAATCGCAGTATTTATTAATCCGGACGGCATTGACTGGAACGGCTCAGTAGTCCAAGTAGTTCTCTTGCTCGCTATTAATGAAGTAGATAAACGGATTTTTATGAACGTGTATGAGCCTCTCATTGGTCTTTTATCCGACGATGAACTTACAATGACCCTGGCACGATCAAACTCTTTTCAATCTTTTACAAACCTGCTTCTTGAAAAAATGTAGGAAACAATCGAAAAATCGGAGCTAAGCTCTCAATCGAGCTTGCTCCGATTTTTAATGGAATAATTCATAACACTTGATGGATCCATCAAATGTTAAGCGAGCATTATTTATGATTTCTGCTCTTTTCTACCCATTTCAGGACATCTCCTATAAAGTAGAGCGAACCGCACACAAGAGAATCCCCCTGCGTATGATCGAGCTCATATTTCATTTCCTCAAAAGTGATGCATGGCAATCCGAACCGTTGAGCCATTCCTTCGATATCACATACGCGGTAACTGTCAAAATGAACAAGAACAAGGTCGGAGTCGAATTCGAAAAGGATCCTGATCATACGATCGACTTCCTTTTCCTTTAATGCAGAAAAATAGATCGTTCCGTGAAAGCCTTTCAGAGAACGGATCAGGGCCTGTATTCCAGGAACATTGTGGGCGCCATCCACGATCAGCAGCGGATCTTCACGCACGACCATGAACCGGCCTTCCCACACAAAAGAGTTGATCACTTCCTGCACGACAGCAGGCTTGAGCAGATGGAGCATTTCCAGAGCACTGAGTGCCAGCGTCAGATTTTCTCTTTGATAGGCCGGAAGCTTTGATAAATCATAGCGGCTCAGATCATAATCGGCTACGACCAGGGAAGTGTGTTTTTGCAAAGCCTGCTCCTCCATGACCGAAAAGCATGTCGTATCGTAGGCAATGGCAGGGACATCCGGTTTAAAAATACCTGATTTTTCGATTGCGATATCATGAAGTGTTTCTCCAAGATATTCCATATGATCCTTCCCGATATTCGTGATCAAAGTGGCTTTATAGTTCAGTGCAGTCGTCGCATCCAGTCGTCCTCCCATGCCGACTTCGATGATCCCCCAGTCAATTCGCTCTGCGATAAAATAGGCGACAGCCATGAACAGATCCATTTCGAACATCGTGAATTCTTTCTCTTTGAACAGCTGCTCGTATTTATCAAAAATCATTTCCCATCGTTCAAAAGATATGTTTTCGCTATTTACCCGTATTCTTTCGGTATGAGAAATAAGGTGAGGACTTGTAAAAACTCCGACTTTATATCCTTCTTTTTCAAGAATAAAATTGAGCCATTGGCACGTGCTTCCCTTTCCGTTCGTACCGCCGACCTGAATAAGGTTCAGTGCGGTATACTCTGGCAGATATTCATCCAGCCAGCCCCGAAACAAGCTTAACGGGTGATTTCTCCCGCGTATACTTTCCATCCATATAATTTTGTCTTGAACTGTCATAGCTACATTTTATAAAATTAAAGAAAAAATGCCAAAAGAAATGAGGAAGAAAAGTGATTGGTAACGATTGGAATACGATCCTGATACAGGAATGTCAGAAACCTTATATGAAAGAATTAAAAAAAATATTGAGCGAAGAATACAAGACGCAGACGATCTATCCTCCAAAAGCGCAGATCTTTTCCGCTCTGGAACTTACGCCGCCGCAAAACGTCAAGGTCGTGATCCTTGGACAGGATCCGTATCACGGATACGGACAGGCTCACGGGCTCGCCTTTTCTGTCAATCCGGATATCAAGATCCCCCCATCATTGCGAAATATCTACAAAGAGCTTGAACTTGAATACCATGTGCCCGTTCATCGTACCGGAGATCTGCGGGACTGGGCAAAACAAGGCGTCCTTCTTTTGAATCCCATTCTTACAGTTCGGGAACATCAGCCCTTGTCCCATCAGAAGATCGGATGGCAGCTATTTACGAATGAGATCCTGAAAGCGCTGAATCAAATGGATCAGCCCATGGTCTTTATATTGTGGGGATCAAAAGCCAGGGAAGCCAAAAAAATTCTTACAAATCCCGCTCACTTGATCATAGAATCGGCCCATCCGTCCCCTTTATCGGCTTCGCGGGGATTCTTTGGCAGCAATTGTTTTAAAAGAGCGAATGAATATCTTGCCGCCCATCATGAAAAACCGATCAACTGGATCGAGACAAACGAATAAGTTTTGAGCTGCATGGCTTATAAGGATCTTTGTGGAAAAGATCCTTTTTATTAGAAACAAAAAAGTCCTGTTCTCATACAGGACAAAAAAAAGACCCGGCAGCGAGCTATTTTCGCAGGCGCAAGGCCAACT